>Ga0247742_10001870_pt1 | contig 14138 bp, 17 predicted proteins | sample UWRJL208509C2_FD_180944 | JGI IMG/M metagenome (GOLD analysis project Ga0247742, IMG submission 180944) | Plant litter microbial communities from Arlington Agricultural Research Station in Wisconsin, United States - UWRJ-L208-509C-2 | ecosystem: Environmental > Terrestrial > Plant litter >...
ACCTTGCGGTTCGAGACCATTGAGGCAGCGAGCTGTTCCACCTCCAGTCATGCGAGTCGAGATACCATGGCCCATCTCATGCACGACGACGGAGTTTTCCATGTCTCCATCACGATTGGGCTATGAACGCAAGAATGATCAGGGAAAATGCACTGCCGTTGAGAAGGTAGTACGCACGTTCGATTTGTTGAAAAGATACATCTTCGCGATGCCACTCTGGCCGCTGAATAACGTTTCAATTATCACTCAAAGAATATTTTAGCGATGGATACTCACTCAGGAGGAGTAATGAACCTCGCATTGTTCCATTCCTCGCTGTTCTGTGCCCAGACCATGACACGGTCATTTCCGGAACCACCCTTGTTAAAGTTGTTGGTTTGGAAGTTGAAGGCGGCCTCGGTGAAGCCGTAACGGTAGGTGAAGTCATGTACAGTATTGGCGATATAGAAACCATTCACAACGGCCGCATTGCGGTTGGCTCCGGCTTTGGGATCTTGGTTGGTATTGTATTCATATTTGAAAACTCGAGTTTCTTCGCTTTGGGCTGTAGTCCACCCATCAGCGAATGCAACGGCATTGTTACCCCTAGACCGCAAGCCAGTCATTCAACCGTTCATAATTGGGGGTGGTTACTTACGAGGTATCTTTCCTGTCCCCCGTACCTTCGTTATGCCAGCCCAACGAGGACGCAGTCATATCTTGAGGGTCGGTAATATGACTCAATCCCTGAAGGACGTTTTGCTTGGTAATGGGAACAACAGTATACTGGCAACCCAGCATGATGAGAGAGTCAGCTCCATTAAGAAGTAAATGGACATACCCCAGCTTCAGCGACAAAGTTGGTTGCAGAGACTACTTCAGCCGTGTGCGCATCAATGTAAACTTCAAAGAAGACATCGGCGTCGAAGTCCTGGATTTGGATCGAGTGGACTAGAGAGACAGAGCCATCTTCCTTGGCGAAATATTCGAGCTTGACGGGGTGTCCATTGTGGGTACCCGGGAATGCGCTCTCTGCGGCATGGATCGCCTCAGATTCATGGACACTTGGATGAGAGGATGCGATATTGTCTGTAAAAGCGAGTTCATCACCAGATACCCATGAGCAGACGAAGGCTAGATTGCCCACCAGTTCTGACGAACGAAGAACCGAGAGAAACGATCTTGCTATCCTTTAGCACAACGTTTGCAACAGCATTCACGAACGGAATGCCGTTCTGTCAACCAAGTGTCAGAATATATTTCATAGAGATTATTGATAACATACATGTGTTTGCTTGAGATAGGCATACTCAGCCGTTTCTGCGGCATAGCCACTATTGAAGGCGACTTCGCCATCGGCCAGTCCAAGTTTGTTTTGAACAATAGTCACTGCAGTTTCCTGGAGATTGTCACCCATGAACGACGATGGAACGTCAATGCCTTTTCCGTACGTCTTCGCAAAAGGGCTTCAGCTGGGAAAGGTAAATGAAGGCGATAAATCCTCACCTCGTACGTGGTTGGGGGTCTGTAGTAGTCCTTCGTTAACTGAGCCTTTGGCTTGGCGACAGCAAATGCAGTCTGGGGGCTGATCATAGCAGCATTGCATTGAGGAGGCTGAATCTCCATTGCATAACGCATAGAGATCGGGACACTTGCTGCAGAGACAACGAGTTCCTTTGCAAGGAGGAGAGAAAGATACAGCAGGCTGGAGGAGAGCATTTTTACTAATGACAATGGACGATAGGATGGTCTCTCCAAGCACAGTTGGAGCTGTTTTATAGTCGTCCAAAATTCGACACTTGCGCTGCTGCATGTTGAAGAGAGACTAAGTGAAAACTAGTTCCAAGACATCCACTGACAGTCGGAGGTCAGATGAACCTAAGAGGATCCTGAAGGAGCATTATGCCACAAGCGCAGACTATGGTAGAGATGTTTCACCCACGTTGATGTCCTCCACGGACATTACTTTTGCACTAGTACAACATTTGAAGCATTTCTGTGTAATTCCTGTGGCGCTCAAATGGGTTCGACGACGTGCGATCGTTGCCTTTCCCTCCATGCAGACCGTCGTTTGGTGTTCATATCGACCCGAACGGGCAAAGACCAGCAAGACGGATGTCTGGCACGGCGAGCTGACAAGGCGAATAAGTAAAACGCACCGTTACGTAGCTCGTGAGACAGTTAGTTACCTGGGCGTCAAATGTACCGTTACCTGCACGAGAACAGATAGTAGTCGTACACAACAAGGTTGACGATGGGTGAGTGACGGGGAGAGGCTACGACGATCAATACCAGCCATATTTATTTCCACAGTTCACACAAAGGAGAAGATAGGATAAATTGCACGAGAAACCATACACCAATTATCAGCGAGCCTGAACATAAAATCAATGCTAAAATCTATCTATACAAGCAATCAGGTATGCATAGGCCTAAATGTGCTTTCATTTCGTAAGGAACGGTCGTCAACAACCTTTTGCTGTGAAGCCCTCTGGTAACCGTGCGAAATTTGTGATTTTTGGTTGGCCCGAGTATAGATGCTGAATGATGCGAAGAATACAAGCCTGCAGAATAAAAAGCGCGAAGTTGGGAGAGGAGAAGAGATTCACAAAGACCGTGACATTGGATACAAGGACGATGTTAACAGGACTTTGGAGTTGACGTCGTCTATGCCGTACGGGAAATAGGACCCAGTCCTAGTTCTCGAAGAACGCGACCAGATCCTCGAAGTGGAGGTTTGCACCAGGGAACTTGATCTAGACGAGCCCCCAGATCCACTCGAAGAGCGTGCCATAGGTCATGTCCGACAAGTCGTCGTTGCCCGACCCACAGCCGCTCGTGAGTAAGGCGACAAAGCGGAAAGAGGCATCGATGACGAGAGCTCTGGAGTCGCCGCCTCGAGAGAAGGGCCCAGGAAGGTCGGGGTGAGGTAGGATCGTGACCTCGACCGAGTCCCTATGGCCGCCCAGGGGCACGTACCGGCGGATATGGGACCTGAACTTGGTCATGGTGCCGACGGTCGTCTTGGTGGCCATGCCGCGCTTGATGACGGGATGGATGAACCCCTCCTCGATATCCGTTTTATTCGGGTTGTTGACCTGTTCAGCAGTCAGCATCCCTTGGACTTCGGCTAGACCGTACAGAGGGTATTTGAACCTGGAGGGCACATCGTCGAGGTCGCGGATGAGTTCCGTGAAGTCACTGACCGAGATCTCGGGACCTGTGCGAATACCAGTGAGTCAAAGATCAGGCAGGTGCAGCGGGTGGTCAGTATATGCACCCAAGCTCAGCGTGTTCCCGAGGAAACCATCCTTGAACTTCTCCTGGTCGAGGTGGATGACACAGAAATCTCGCGTATAGTCATAGGGCGAGACATTGACATCGAGCTTTGGTGCCCAGACGACATGACCGATGATACGCTCCGTCACCTTGCTCCAACACTTCATGACGTTGTTGTGGAAGGCCTTGAGTGTCGAAACCTGGTCACACAGTTCAGCGAGCTTTCCCTGTGTGGCTTCCAGCTTGCGCCCACTTGTCGTCAGCAGGGTCAGCTTCCACCTTCTTCGCCAACTTCTCTTTCCGTATAACCAGGTACTCAACTGTGTTATTAAGGTTAGTGACCTTAGCGCAGATACTAGCCAAGTAATTGGTAAAGGCGTCAGGTCCCATAACGATAAGATCCTTTCTGGGCCCAGCTGCACAGGAGGTATAGAGTTAGAATTGACGTCAGGATGTAGAAAAGAAAATCGCACAGTCGACGAAAGTGTACTCGTCGTCGTCCTTGCCATCCTTGAAGAAGTTGTGGCGGGCACAGATCGCGTAAAGCTCGTTCCCAACCCGGAAGAAGCATGTAAGCGTACCCTGCATAGCCGTTTCCTTTCCAGCAACGGACATGGGGAGCACGGTCGAGAGGTCGTCGATCACGTCTTTGCAGTGTTCGTCGTCGTCAACGGGGCCGAAGAGAGCTGGGCCGCTCAAGACCTGGGCCTCCGACTCGCGAAAGCCAACTTCCACGTTGATGATCTCATACTTTCTGGTAATCTTGAGGATCTCAGCAGAAAGATCATGGGCAGTCGCACCAGCGAGAGTGTTCTCCACCACGCCGATCCAGATGGTCGGGAGCGTGGTATAGCGTGTGTTGTATTCGACGGCCTTGACAAGCGGCAGGCTGTCCTCGAGGTTGACTTGCTCACCATCCCAATAGGCGCTGTCATCGTCCTTCTCCTCGTCCTCCTTCTTCTCTAGCCAGGTGAAGCAGACGAGGTCGACGGTAGAGAACTTGATATCATCGCCCTTCAAAACTTCAACCACCTTTGAAATGCGAATGTCAGTGACGCAAAACGGCGAGTAGCATAATAGGACGGCCAGGCACTTGGTTGCGAATGTCATCCCATAAACTTGGATTCTTGGCCAGAACGTCGCACAGTCGCATTTCACGGGGACGGCCGTGGTCTTCTTCGGTGGGTGGGACCCATATGTTTTTCGAGGTCCTGTACACAAGCTTGGGACCGCCGCAAGAGATGCCACGATCGTTGGAGCGACGTCTGAAACCTACTCCAAAATAGCATAACTTAGCCTCGAACGGATCGACTTCGTGGGGAAAGATCCCAGCAGATGAGATGGTACGGGTGACAGGCGAAAGTTCGCCTGCTAAGGGAAGTGGACAAGAAAATCATTGTAGAGTACCCTAGACAGTGTTAAAAGACTTGCTTGGGGTGGTCGATCCAGTTGAAGACATTATAGATGAGAAAGTAGTTTGGCGGGGAAGAGGGAAGAAGTGAGGAATGACACCGGAAGCGCGATGGGCCGATTGCTCATTTTCAGTCCCCGCTCGGCATCTCGATGCAGTGTTGCCTTGAGATGCCTCTTAACTTACGCAAAATTCTATAACTCTCTAGACAGTATATCAAGGTATCTATTTATCTTACCACGAAGGGCACATATGTGGCATACTTTAAGCCACCAGTACTCAGGTGCCAACTCTTTCTTGGGCTGCGCTAAATGCGGTACTAACCACTGGTAGACCGTAGCGCTTCTTTATGAACAGACCATCGTTGCTTCATTGACATCTTCTATCACAGTGATAAGCAATTGGTTCCACAATGGGGGAGAACCCTAGTCAGCTGTTCTGCCGAGGTCGGTGATTGAGAAGGAGAAGGCCTCCTTGCATTCAAGACCAAAGGAGCACGCAATTCCATAACTCCGACTGCGATTCCTCGTAACCCAGAGACCCGTCATCGACATTGCTTGCTCGAGCTCTTGAGCCTCTTCGTAACTATATTCGATATACTTTGCACGTCGGCGCTAGCTAATGAATGCTGTTTGATAAAAGTCAGAGCTTCATCTTCGGACACAATGATGTTCAATGCGATCACTCTGCGCTTCTTCACCAGACCCGCATGCCCAAGCATCACCACCTGCGGACGTGGGTCGGGCTTTTATTGTATAAAAGTACTTCATACTTCCAGAATTCTTTGAGTTGGCCTTTACGATCCCTCATCGCCTACAATGAGGTCTTTAGCGTATTTGGCACTTCTTCCTTCCCTGCTCGGTGCCACCACTGCACTCGCTGCTATCCCACTCTCCTCTATCAAGAAGGGGGGATCTAACCTGCCGAAGGATTTCGTACCCAATAGATTCATCATTGAGGTCGACAACCTTTCGGCCATCCCTAATAAACGGTCTTTCACTCGGGTCAGTCGTTCTCTACCTTCATTCCACTTATACCGACTGGAAACGCTAGTCGCTCGACGCCGTCTATGCATCTCTCCGAGAAAGAGCCGTCGGATACGATGTTAACCAAGAATACAATTCCAACGTGTTCACTGGAGCATCAGTCACATTGAAGGTAGTTCTACTATAATAATCCGATATAATCACTGCGCTCACCATTTCTCCAGACTGCAGAGGTACAGATCATGTATTCTGGTCTCTCCCGTATCTTTTCCGAGAAATCCCTTACAGGATGCAGCAGCGTTAGCCAGCACACCAGGAGTCAAAGCAATCCGTCCGGTTGTGAACTTCAATGCTCCAAAGTATGTGATACGCTTCATCTGCCTGCACTTTCCACAACATTGACCATACGAGGCCCTCATAGTCCTGTTAAAGCCCACGTTGTTAGTGGCCCCGAGGATTCGGAAATTCCTGCCGATAGTGAATCGACTCACATTCTGACCGTAAGTTAGATGCCATTCATTTGCGCTACCCGGATGATTAATCCCCTGAGAGGTAGGGAGTGGATAAACTTCATGCTGAAGGGAACTTTGGGGCCGGGATCAAGATCGGGATGTAAGTTCTATCTGGGCATTTCCTTCCGAAGTACAGAAGTCGTGACCAGATTACCCCGACCAGTATTGACACTGGTATCGATTATACACACCCGGCGCTTGGTGGTAAGATTGGGCCTGGTAACAAAATTATTGGAGGTTACGATTTTGTTGGTGATAAATTTACCGGTACGACCCACCTTGTCATGATCGCTCCCATCTTCCTATTAATATTTTACTTCAGGAAAAAATAACCCCATACCAGACCCAGACCCATTGGATCAATGCCACGGTGCGTACTGTCTCTTCTACGAGTGGACCATGGCGTCTGAAGACAAATCAATCCCATACACAGGCCACGGAACACATGTGGCGGTAGGCGTTTTTGTATAGGAGTTTGTGGGAGCTATATTGACCGTGTCCCTTGCTGTGCTTCTAGGGCATAATAGGCGCCGACCCATCGAACGCGTTCAACATCAGCGGTGTAGCTTACCAGGCGTCTATTGCGGCTTACAGGGTCTTCGGCTGCTCTGGGAGCGTACCTGACGATAGTCAGACTATTTCATCTATTCTTCATGTTACGCTTTAAATTTCTGAAACCCACTTCCCTTATAGTTATGGTTGCTGCGCTTCTCCGAGGTGTTGACGATGGGATGGACATTCTGACACTCTCCATTGGAGGCGCAGATGGCTGGACTGAAGGAACAAGCGGTGTCGTCGCCAGCAGGATTGCCGCTTCTGGCAAGATCGTTACTATTGCAGCTGGGAACTCTGCGAGTTCACAATTGCTTTAATGTTCTCCTGTGCTAACAATTTTTTATCTAGGGTTCTGTTGGCTCATGGTACACCTCCGAACCAGGGAACGGTATTGATGTAATATCTGTCGCGTCGCTGGACAAGTAAGTCTCATGTTTGGATCAGGCGCAGCATCCGACGATGGCTAAAACGTTCAAAGTACCATCGTCCCTCTGCAGAACTTGACAGTCTCCGGAGTATATATAAAACATGGCCCGATCACCTACTTCTCGACCTTCCCCCTTCCCGTAAATGGAACACATCCTATCTATGTCATTTCGAATGACACCACGGTCGCCAACGATGCCTGTAACCCCCTTCCTGACACTACGCCCGATTTATCGCAGTACGTCGTGGTCGTTCGACGCGGTAGTTGCACATTTGTTAGTCTTGGAAACTATGGTGCCTCGCCCGTGATGGCTCAGACACCTATTATTTTTCAGGTCCAAAAATTAACTAACATCGCTGCAAAAGGAGGAAAAGTGGCATTGATCTACGAGTGCGTGCATTTAGGTTCTGTCGACTCTTTCAATTGACAACCCACCTTGATAGTAATGGCACTGGCTTTGCTGGAATCGACGTAGGCAATTTCACTGCTGCTCTCATACAGGCTGCTGATGGTGAATTTGTAAGTATATTACTGGTGTATTTTCTTATCATACACTGACATATTTTGCATATGATTAAGTTGGTACAATCGACTGCTCCAGGCGCGAAGGTTTCTGTTACGTTCCCTCAAGAAGGAGCTTCGACCCAATACCCTGACCCTTCGGGCGGTCTTATCTCTAAATTCACTAGGTACTTCCGTCGAAATTAACGGATTAAGCTGTTCTAAATTTGCCATATCCTTTCAGCTATGGACCATCGAACGATTTCTATTTCAAGCCCGCCATCGCCGCACCTGGAGGCAACATCATGTCAACCTACCCAGTTCCTCTCGGCTCCTACGCTGTTCTTTCTGGGACTTCGATGGCCACACCTTTTGTCGCTGGAAGTGCTGCACTTCTGCTCGCAGCGAAAGGAAAATCGAAAGGTGTTGCTTTGAGTGCTCGTACCCTCTTCGAAACAACTGCCAAGAGTGTGCCATCAAGCAAGACAGATGGAGGTCCTTTGCAGACACTTACCCAGCAAGGAGCAGGACTTATCGATGTATATGCCGCTATCCATACCATGACCATAGTTTCTCCTGGTGAATTGATATTGAATGACACTGCGCATTTCAAACCAGAGTGAGTTGTATTTGCTTAGGGTTGAATTTATACTGAAACGAGAACAGGCATATCTTTACAGTCAAGAATACCGACACGAAGTCAAAGTCCTTCAAGCTCTCGCATGTCCCAGCAGGCACGGCACTGACTGTACGAAATGTAAGGACTTCTGTTGTATTGAAACGTAGTATTAAGTTAACCCCGTTTCTGACAGGGTACCATATTCCCTGCAAATGGACCCGTCCCACTCAGCACTGTGTCCGCATCTGTCACCATTTCACCATCCAAATTCACCCTTGCAGCAGGAGAATCCAAGAATGTTGTCGCGATCTTCTCGTTGCCTTCATCAGGCATTGATAAGTCCACGTATCCCGTCTTTTCAGGACACATACAGGTCTCAGGACCCACCGTCGCCGATTCTGCGCATGTTAGCTACCTGGGCTTGGGAGGCACTTTAAAGAACAAACAGGTCCTTGACAACACAGATGTATTCTTCGGCGAGAAGATCCCTGCCGTGCTGGACGCCAAAGGTAATACCCAGACTGTCCCAACGAATTATACTTTTTTTGGCGATGATTATCCCACTCTCCTTTGGAGGTATGTATTTAGACCTCTCAATGATTTATGGGGCTTATAGGAGAATTCTGTTGTACAGACTTGTTTTTGGCACGCCTTCGCTTCGAGTCGATCTCGTCGATGCCAACCTGAAGTTCGCCCCCACCATCAAATCACGCGGACTAGGGCAGCTCTGGCCATTTTTCTCATTCCCCCATCCGTTCAAGGGCGGCTCGTTCGCGCAGGTCAAGATTATTGGCCCAATTCTAGCTTTCGACTACATCACCAGAAATTCTGAGGCACGTTCCACATCAAGCTCTTTCACTTTTGTAATAAATGTTGACCGGATACACAATGCAGGACCCACCTCCTGGAAATGGGTATAGCCTCGTCGAATTCAAGAAACCTACGTTCGCGAATGGGACCACGATACCGAATGGCTCGTATCGGGTCTTGATCAGAGCACTTAAAGTTACTGGTGACCCGACAGATGAGGCTGACTATGAGTCGTGGTTGAGTCCTGTTGTCGGGTTCAAGGTTTAATTACAGCAACCGCCATCCAATTGGCAGCCCGTGTATCTGATCATTAGTTATATAAAATTCCTTATTGAAGCTCACCTGTTGTCAAGCCCAAAGGACCTTTTTTCACAAGTTTCAGTGTCCCAAACTTGTTCCGAGTCTCCTAGTGCCAATGACTACGATTCTATTTACAGGTGGGCAGCAAAGTTCCATCTGAATCAAGCCTACTGCTCGTTCTTCGCATCGCCTGCGTAACAATCACCCATTCCCAGCAGATTGTCCGAAATCCACACTCTCTTCCACACGTCTAGATCTGTGCCTCAACCAGACTTGCTGACGCAAACTTTGTCAGAAAATGTTTCTTCCTACGCATTTCGTGACGAGACGTGGGTGGGTAACGCTATTCTTTGGCGGAGGAATATACGAAGAAGGAGCTGTGGGAGTGGCTCTACTGAGGGACAAGAAGGCTGAAGGTGTACCGAAGCAGCGAACTGAATTTCATGGACTACACAAGCTGTCAGGTCCGCTGACCGTCACAAGGTCTGCACTCCAACGATATCTGACACCTTCTGATTTCAATGGTAAACTGTAGCGCGGCAGGCAACACGATTAACTCCCTCAACAGTTCGAATCCAACTCAGCTGCTTTTACAAGCTATCGGTCTTAAAGAGATCTCTTCTTCTGCAAGGAATACACCGCGTACATTCAAAGAGGACGAAGAATTTGCGCTCGTGCGCCGGCCGAAGGAAGTTTTGTACAGGTAACCTTTTCCTTCATTCGCAACAACTCGAATCCATAGACTAACTCAATTTACAGTTCCTTCATTGCTCATCAAACGCCTCCTTCCATCTCTTGCCTCTTCTACCTCTGAAATTCAACCCTCGCTTTCCTTGCAGTACCCGAGCCGTCTTCCACGCAAACCACATCTAAAACCATTACCAACCCCTCAACAGAAACACCTTCGCTCTTGTTGTCGATCGCTTTTCTCGCGCCATCACATTCATCCTCTCGCACGCCAAAGGAGCTTCAAATTCGTCAATCTCCATACCATCCGATCCAGAACGTCCGGAGAGGGTAGCATAAGTTGATATGTGGTCATGTACTATGGCTGGCGGAACAGCTGTGGTTAAGTGGGATTAGGGGAATCCGGAAACATTCTTGACTGTTACCACTAGAATAGCGCTGGACCCGATTGCCTCATAGGGCGACTGTCGAAGTTGAATGGCATGTGATCATACATGGATGTTGCCCTATTGGTCTGGGGTTTGTACACCAATCCCAGGTCTAAACCCTCCTCGATATATGGCCGGACCAACTCGGCCAGTGGTTGCTCTTGTTCCCGCCAGAATAGCAATCCAAGTGACTTCAACTTCGACATTCCTGGCAAGGTTCCTGCTTGCTTTCTCGCGAGGAAATCAAGCACATCCTGATCTGAGCATATTGCGAACACTGATGACTCGAGCACCTCTAGTTCTGGACAGAGATATTCCCCGGATGACGACGGGGAGGACAAGGACTCCAGCAAGCTGGTGTCCATGGTTGGCACGATCTCCTCGCCTCTCATTTCCGGGGACCTGACTGCGTGGATGAAGAGTTTCTTAAGGTGTGGACAACAGCGAAGACAGGATCTGAAGTTCTCCTCTGAGAACAGCTCGGTATTTGTGGTCAATGTCGTTATGGTATGTCCTTGTTTTCTGAGTAACGATAGGAGGGGAGGTTGAACATTTGGTCTGTGTGGCCAGTGGTAGTCTATTTCTCGGAGGGCAGGGAATTCCACCGAGTCAAAGCTATTGGGATACACAAAGCTGATGTGATGGACAAACGAAAACGTCTCGAGGAATGGTAGTGAAACGACCGTGTTGGAGGTTGGGTGAAAGCTTGGTTGTGTTGTGGTAGCCGAGGAGAAAGCAGTGGTTAACTGGAAAGACACAAGACGAGTGCAGGCTTTCAGCAGGTCAAAGATCTGAGGTATCTCGGTGGGGCCCTGATTGTAAAACAGCGAGAGGTGAGATAGCGCAGCCCATCTGACAGGCAGAGAGGCAATATTTTCGGTAAGCCAGGACACCCTCAAGTTGCGAAGGCTGGGGGATTCGAATAACGAAAGTTGGCTCCGACGATTTTCAGTGCTCATAGTTATTGGAGCAGGACCTTCCCAACCTCCCATATTAGCATCGCAGACCGTAATTGACTCCAGCAAGGGCATTTGTCGTGTATCGAGTGCCGTAAACATCGCGATATAGTATTTGGAGGCGTTTATCGTGACCCTGTGCCACCTGCCCAAATGAGACTGAAGGAGATAAATGATATCGTCGCAGTGTCGGTTAGACCCAAAAATATTAGGATCGCTTCCAAAGGTGAAGGACAGTGGGCAGTCTTTGGATCGGCCCAACCACTCGCGGACTGTGGATACACGTTTTGTCATACGCAGATCTGTGGCTGCATCTGAAAATGACGCGTCGCCTACCTCTTCATCTAATGGGGAATTATTGAATGTGATAGGGATGTGAATGGATGCCCACAGGAGAGGTGTATTCAATGCGATGCGACGCCAGTTGCGACAGACTTGAGTAAGTAACACAGGCGCTTCCTTCTTAGTGATTATGGAGTCGTGGCTGATAGGAAGGCAGGAGAGAAAGATCTCCTGCAGAATGTCCGTTGGAAGGAGGTCACGTCTGAGCAGAGAGAGTAACCCTCGGTGGGCGCCCATTTCATCTGCAAGCTGTTTGTGTTGATTTTCAAGTTCTTCGTATAATGCCCTGACACGAGCTAGCTCTGACGATATTTGGGCTAGCTTGGGTGTGTATTTGTCGAGAATTTTCTTTATCTCCACTGCTTCGTCATCGCTAGGGACAAAAGTTGTACCTAGCCTAGACGCGAAGGGGGATTCCATTGGAGTAGCGATGTTTCTAGCAGATCAAGGATTTTGGGCTGAGATCAAGACTGAAGTAAAACTACAGAAAAAACTACAGAAACTCACGTCTTGAAGCTTGAAGATTGACGTTGAAACGCTGAAGCTTGGGTTGTCAGCTCAGCTCAGATCATGAAGATTGACGATGATCGATGAAGAGCGAATGTGGATCTGGCTTGACGGGCATCACCGAGGATCGAGCGTGGTTCCTCTTGACGATGACTTGTGAACTTGCCTATGGACTACTTATGAAGGTTTTACCGAATATTACGTCGATCCGCAAGCTGATGCATTGACATGTTAACCGACCTTGGATATTCATCCTGTATTTCAACAATGCTCTGTGAGTCAGTTATTGGGATTTCCCTTTCTCTGTGAAAGAAGACGATTTGAGGTCCAGGTTGAAATCTTCAAAAAGAATATTTGGTTCCTAGTAGTACGGACGACGCGTCTTCTACCGTCTAGTAGTAGTCTACGCGTCAGCGATGATAACGGAACGTACATAAAGGGCCGTGTAGAACGGTGCATTCTCGTACCACAATCAAAAGGTTGATCGTTCAGGATCCAGAAACTTCTTGAACCTCATCCACCATGTCGACCATATACCAGGCCACTGCTTCAGCCCCGGTGAATATTGCAGTGATCAAGTGAGTTGGGACTACCCTTGCGTGCAACAATCTATCTAAACTGCTTCATCGTAGATACTGGGGCAAACGCGACATAAAACTCATCTTACCGACAAACTCGTCACTTTCAGTCACTCTTGACCAAGATCATCTGAGATCTACGACAACATCGCGTGCCGATCCCAGTTTTGAGCGCGACCAGCTGTGGTTAAACGGCAAGGAGGATGAGATCAAGCCGGGTAGCAGGCTCGCAACATGCATCTCAGAGATGAAGCGATTGCGAAAAGAGACGGTAGAGGATAAGAGTCCTAATGAACCAAAAGTAATTACGCAGTTTCTCTCTCTTGAATTGGCTTGCTAATTGTGATCCTGCAGCTTTCGACGTACAAAGTCCACATTGCCTCGTACAACAACTTCCCAACTGCCGCAGGCCTCGCGTCGTCCGCGTCAGGTTTCGCTGCCCTGGTCGCCTCGCTCGCCCATCTCTATGCTCTCCCAGCTTCACCATCCCAGCTCTCTCTGATTGCCCGACAAGGCTCAGGGTCAGCTTGTCGCTCCCTCTTTGGCGGCTACGTTGCATGGCAGATGGGGTCCGATCCATCGGGCTCCGACTCTCTCGCAATTCAGATCGCACCCCAGGACCACTGGCCGCAGATGCACGCCCTGATCTGTGTCGTTTCAGACGACAAGAAAGGCACGTCGTCAACAAGTGGAATGCAGCGAACCGTCGAGACGTCGCCTCTTCTCCAACACCGTATCAAGAACGTCGTGCCCGCGAGGATGGAGAGGATCTCGAAAGCAATTCTTGACAAGGATTTCGACACCTTTGCCACGATCACCATGGCGGACTCGAACCAGTTCCATGCAGTCGCGCTCGACACTGAGCCGCCGATCTTTTACATGAACGATGTCAGCAGGACGATTATCGCGCTCGTTGTGGAGTACAATCGCCACTCTTTGGCTTCTGGTGGAGGTTACAAGGCAGCGTACACTTACGACGCCGGCCCGAATGCTGTGATCTACGCACTGGAGGAGAATATCAAGGAAATCGCGCAGCTGATCGTGTCGTACTTCCCTCAGAAGGCAGGCGACTTCAAGGATCTATTGGGCTTGTTCGGCGAGGGTAGCAAAGACCTCAATGCACTCGCAAAAGTGCCATCTGGGTTCAACGAAGCTGTTGCCAAGAGGTTCGAGATTGGTGCCGTCAAAGGGCTCATCCATACCCGTGTAGGTGATGGGCCAAGGAGGTTATCAGACAGTGAGGGTCTTTTGGCAGACAATG
>Ga0247742_10001872_pt1 | contig 14127 bp, 17 predicted proteins | sample UWRJL208509C2_FD_180944 | JGI IMG/M metagenome (GOLD analysis project Ga0247742, IMG submission 180944) | Plant litter microbial communities from Arlington Agricultural Research Station in Wisconsin, United States - UWRJ-L208-509C-2 | ecosystem: Environmental > Terrestrial > Plant litter >...
CATCCGATCGCAGGATGAAGTCGGCGTACCCGAGAAAACGTCCGTCGAAGAACGCGGCCTGGTAGACGACATCGGCGCCGCCCTCGAAGGCAACGGATGTCTGCGACGCAACTTCCTCGACCTCGGTCGGGTTCTGCGGCCTCGCGATCTCCACCACGTCTCGCGTAGCCCTCAGGTCAGCAAGCACCCGCAACTCGTGTGCGTCGCCGAGCTTCGCGGTGCGCGCGAGCATGTCGTCGTCTTCGACCTTCGATAGCTCGACCCGCCCGAGCTTGGCGTCGAGCCGATGCATGGTCGCCCACTCGCAGGTGGCCGCCGCGGTGAGGTCGCTGGCGGAATAGACGACGGTCTGGCCGAGCAGGAACATGAGACTACTTTCTGGAGGTAGTGCTCACGGTAGTGGGGGCCGGTGACACAGCCTGTGTAATAGCTCTCAACTCAAACCGGCCCGGCGAGAAATGCTCCGCGAGTGAAAGCACGTCACGAACTATTCGCCCGCGAGGTTGACGCGTCAAGACAATCGGTAAGCCGGTCAGCAAGGGAATTTCGGATGAAATGCAGGTTGTATCGATCCCTTAACTTTGCCAAGGCGGACGCCAGCTAAGTCAGAATTTGATAGCGCTCCTCAGGCAACTCGTCGAGTAGACCTATGTGACGCAGATTGTTCATTTCGCGAAGAATCCAAGTTACGTCGAGCGTTCCATCATCGTTCATGGGGGCATTTATTGAGATGTTCTTCAACCTGGTTTTTGTAAGGCTTAGGTTGTATGTGTAAGCGCTCACAGCCTTCGTGATGGTCGAAACCAGGTAAAGAGCCACGCGAGGAGAAAAGTCCGTTACGCGTTCAGGCACTGGGCGAAGAATCCAGATGTTCTGCCCACTAAGAAAGTCGTGGTGCTGGTAGAACGTTGAACCTGTACTACCGTCCAACGCGAGCGTAATAACACCGCCCTTGTTTATCTTCCCGGCTCTCGGAGAGCAATAGTCCGTTACGCCATTGTTCTTCGCAGTGCGGCTCACGAACGGAAGTGCGTCGATGTCGTTGATATCAGCTACATCAAAGTTGATCTTGTCATCCTGCAAGGACGATTCGATGCTGAACAAGTCGGTGAGCTTGACCTTCTTAATCATTGGCTACTTTGCCCTTCACAAGTACTGATTCGAAAACATATGTGCAATGTATTCGTTGAGTGATGACTGAAGATCGGCATCTGAAACCGAATATTCTTCCTCTTTAAAGAGCGTGTATACCCACTGATCTTGATAGGTGAGAGCCTGATGGAACGAGAATTCCGTGTCGGACAGGGCGCGATAAGCGGCCATGAAAGCTTGGTAGTTAGCCTCACTAACAGCCGTCGGGGTTCTGGTCTTTTGATGTTTGAGTAGAGCGAAACCGTCATCAAATTTAGCCATCCAGGTCGACCCTACGTGGCGCCGACCGGTCTCGAAAACCAGAACAATTGTCTCGGTACCCTTCGGGAAAAAGAGATTCTTAGGCATCTCGATTGAGGCAATCAAGCGATGTTTCGTGAGAATACGCTGCTTGTAAGACTCGTTGTCAGAATGTTTTTTTGTTCGCTTAGACACCGCATTCACTGGAACGATTGCCACGCCGACGCTGCCGGGCAAGAGGCTGTCCAACATGAGCTCGACGAAGGATATTTCCGAGTACGTCGAGTTGGAGTATGGCGGGTTTACAAACCCTACATTTGTGTCGTAGGCCGGCAACGCCTCACGCAGAGAGAAGCAGTCATCGTTGAAGAGATGGGACTGGCCGTCCTTATTCAAAAACATATTAAGCGCGATAATCGAGAACACTGAAGGCTCTATCTCGATGCCGAACAAGTTATTTTTCCGAAACGATTCTTTTTCCGCAAAGGTGTACGCAGGAGAAAGCGCGATCGTGCGCCAGGCTGAAGTTAGGAACCCGCCCGTCCCGGCACATATGTCCAGAATCCGCGAGTCAAGATCAATATCAGCGATATCCGTAAACAGCCGAGTGATGTGCGGCGGAGTCAGTACGATTCCAAGATCCGATCCGCCCTTAGTTGAATAAGTGAGAAAGACGTTAAAGAAGAGGGAAATTAGGTCGAGCTCGCTGTCCTTATAGTGCTCGAAAAGCAGACGGTCGATGTCGGAAATCAGCCTGTGAAGTGTCCCCTTGGCGTACTTCCCTCTAATTCCGCGTTTTTCATCATTGCGAAGCGACAAAATAGTTGGCCGAAGCTCCGCGATCAGCAACTCTTTGTCAACCACGACTGACCCTTTAATTCGTCGCTCCAACGTCTGCCACAACACTTCGGCAATGTCCTTATTGCCGTTGTACTGCGAATAGGCAGTCTTGAATATCGGGTCCTCCAGAGCGAACAGGATGGCACCGAGGACATACAAGCGGTTGTGCTCGATGACGTTCATCTCACCGTGCATATAGTCGTTAATCTGTTTGGCCGAATTGAGCAAATTGATCTGGCTAATCTGGCTGCTGACCACGAGATCGGCAGACATGAATTCACGATAATCTTCGATGCGGCCGATCTCATGGATGTTTAAGTTCGCAAAAGTATCGACACCCTGTTTCCATCCGAATGTGTCGATCTTCCGGGTGAGGGGATCAGTCCCAGAGCACGCTATAGCGATAACGTTGAAACGTTGTTTGAGGAACTTCGCGTACCACAGCACGCCGTTCACCGCGTATTCATCGACTCGCGCCTCTATGTCAGCATCGAAGAAGTGCTTGTTGGTGTCCCGCTTGTTCTCTACGAGCAATACAAGATTTGACTTCTCGTCGAAGACTATGAACTCGGGTCGGCCCGGCTTGCCGGTATCTCTCTTGCTCGCGACGCTCAATAACTCGTCTATCGATCCGACGGGGCTTCTCTCCGCCCACACTCGCACGCTGGGATCAGTTGGCTCAAAGGACGCGTTTATGAATCCCTTGCTAACGAACTCGTTGAAGACCCACATGTCAGTCACTTTTTCGAGCAATTGTTGCTTTCTTCTTGAATGGGTGTGGTTAAAGTATGGAAGTTGACGACCAATGCTTTGATATCCCGGTGTGTCTTGCAGCTTATCCACGGCAGACGACATCGACTTTGGCCACGCCGCGAATCGCTGACGAACCGTCAGCCGCGTAGAGACAATCTCAGATGCACAACATGGACGTCTGCTTCCCGTTAGCCAGCAACAAGTCGGGCAGCCGAGAATTCCCATCAGCTCACGATTCGTTAGTGCGCCTACTGGGACGGTACTTGAATTCAAGCACAGAGGTAGAGCGGATATCTGACCTCTGTAAGCGCGCGGGCGATTCGCGCGTCGAACGCCAGTCCCCCACCACTGTTCGAGGACCCGCAGGGCTCACCAACGAACAGAACGCCAAGCTCGCCGCACTCTACGAGGCAGGCGGTCGCCCAGCCAACATCGCGCGAGAACTCGGCGTAACCGAATGGACGGTGCATCATCGGCTCAATCGCCTCGGTGTTAAGCGCCGGCCGATCAGCAGGACTGACGCCGAAATCCAGGAAGCGTTGCGGCTCAATGACGAGGGTGTTCCGATCACAGAGCTGACCAAGCGATTCAATCGGTCTTGGAAGACGATCTGGAAGGAGCTAAAGGAAGCGCGAGCTCACTGATCTCGTCGTTTGTAGTTCATCAGGATCTGGGCGAACTTAGCTGGATCGAGTACTGGACGAACTTCGCTAGAGATGACGACTCTCTTTTCTGCGTTCTTTTTCATTCGAGGTCGAGGCATCGGCATGACCTGGGCTCGATACTTCTCGAGCCGTTCACTTACTGCCCAGAGCTTTGTGAGTGCTCGTCCGGCTCGTTGCGGAAGTGGTGGATCGAGGAAGGAGACGTCCTCTCGATGCGCGATCAGCTGAGTGTCGGTGAGCTTCTCACTTCGAGCGAAGTACGCGGAGAGTGCCCACTGCTCGGTCGCGGTTAATAGAAGGAACGCACGTTTGGATCCATTGCGCCAATGATCACGGACTTGGCGACAATGTAATAGGACTCGTTGGTGAGCCTCGGCATGTGGACGAGTCACTATGAACCTTTGCGTTCAACCTGTCAATCGGTTCGGATTTGTAGCTTCAACGTCTGCTAGCTCCATCTGGCCAAATGATCACGACCGTTTTACCGATCTTGCGTGCATAGTCGACTACGTCGCCAGTTCCACCATGTCCGACAGCTGGCTTGCCATCCCACACAGCAAGCAATTCGTCACATTCCTCAGCAATCTTTTTACCGGCAGCCCAATAAGCATCTTCAGAAGGCTTGGTGAAGTCGAGTTGGATTACGGCTTTCGAAACCGTTCTTAGACGTCGGTAATTGTCACGTGCAGAGTCGGTCTGAAAGGAGTCTTCGTAATGATCGGCGGGAACGACTACTTCGAGCGCGCCCCCGGCAGCGACCACCTGTTCGGCGAATATCTGATCTGCTCCCTCGGCTAACGAAGTGACGCCGATCGGATCAGTCTTTGATTTCAGGTAGTCAGCAATTGAAGTGCGAATTGAGGACTCAGTGGCTGATGTAAGTCCCTGATGACCAGTGATGCCAACGCGAAATGCATCCCCAGACATCAGATTCTGCGCTCCACTGCGAGCTTGCGATATCGCTGACCTAATAACGTCAATCTGCAGCCTGTGCTGTTAATGGCTGCGAAGTACAGAAATTCGGCGTCCACCGCTTCAACCAGTTTTGCGTCCCGACACTCTTGCAGTTGCTTGAAAATGACTACTTTGTCCGGGTCGGCGTCCGCATGTGTGTCTTCGTATGCGGGATCGAGAGGAAATAGGTCGTCAGGACCAGGAAACCACTTAGGCAGCATTCTGAGTGTCTCAAGCTTTACGGCAGGAGGTGTCCTTCTTAGCGACTCCACTTTTCCTAGATGAGCCTTGAACAAGGGTCGCTGATTCCAAGATCCGAGTGCCTGTTCAACGTATGAATAAACTGCCGGCGCGGACACATCGCCAAGTACATCCGCTGCTCCACCCTCTAGCGCAGCGCAAACTAACTCGGTGAACATCCCATTGCCATTTATTTCGGCAGCGGCTTGACCTGCGCGGGCGGCTGTGAGGATAGAGACGCCTTCACTGATTGGCGCAGCGTTGTTGTTTTCCGATGGTGATGCACCTACAGCGCCACTCATGCACGAGTCCAAAATGATCACACGTTCGGTAGCTCTCGATGCGTTAGCTCGAGCAAGGATTTCAGACAGATTTATGCCTTCATCACCAGCCTCGAAATCGGGAGTGACGATGTAACCACCCAAGTCATTTTCGGTTCCATGGCCGGCAAAATAGAAGAGCGCTACATCAGCGTCTCCGTGGGCAAACAATCTCTCAATGTCTTGGCGAAGGCTTGCCCTCGTGATGTCTTCAACATCCGAAGTGCGAAGAATTACGTCGAAGTTAGGCGAACCGTCGTGATTCGCTTCTAGGAGCGCGGCTATCGCCTTGGCATCATTGATACAGCCATAAAGAGGAGCGCCTTTATAGTCATCGATGCCTATAACGAGGGCTCGACGGCGCTCAGGCATTCTTCCCTTTTGTCATTGCATCGTCGATTGCATTGGCCACTCCGGCCCATGTCCATCTGATGACGTTACTACGTGCGAGTCCCACCGGAAGTGTGCTGGTCGAGTCAGCTTTATCGACGTAGACACCGAACACTGGCACGTCCTTGTCTTTTGCCATCGCTATCTCAGCTGAGACTCCGTAGGCGCTGCCCATCGAGCGGCCGACGAGAACGATGACCATGTTGCAGGCTGCGATCTTCGCTGCGATCTTTTCTTCCCATTCGTCCTCTTCCAAAGCTGCCTTCGATGACCAGTCCTGGACCACGAAAGGCGTTGGTGAGTCGTCTTTACCTTGTCCGGCGAAAAGTCGCCGAGACTCCTCGTTATGATCGAAATCGAAGCTAATGAATGCACGTGGATCTGCCATAAGTACTCCTCCTTGAGTAGAGTCTGCGACGGACATCTGACAGCCGAGGTTCAGGCTCTATTGGTGCTGATTATCCGGTGATGATGATTTTCCGTCAACACCATAGATGCCTGTGACTAAGGGGCAGAATGCAGAGCCAACCGAACCACGGATTCACCCGCGGCGCTTGTATCGGTTCATCGCGGACGAGATCGAGGCCGAGTCCGGCATCAACGCGTCCGGGCGGAGGGTGTGGCGGCTGTCCTCCTCGCAGCGACTCTGGTCCACGTTCTCCAAAAAACGCGGGCTAAACCGCACAGCCGGCCCTCTCGTCCACACGACCTCGTGCAACGGCAGTTCACCGCCGGACGGGTGAACGAGCTGTGGCTGACGGATATCACCGAGCACTGGACCGATGAAGGCAAGCTGTATCTCTGCGCGATCAAAGATCTCTGGTCGAACCGGATCGTCGGCTACTCAATCGACTCGAGGATGACCGCGGAACTCGCAGTCGCAGCGCTCCGCAACGCGGTCGCACTCCGCGACGTCGACGACCGCGGGTCCCAGTTCCGGTCGAGGAAGTTCGTGGAGCTGCTGCGCCACGAGGGCATTACCGGATCGATGGGTCGGGTGGGTGCCTGCGGTGACAACGCCGCGATGGAGTCGCTCTTCGCCTTGCTGCAAAAGAACGTCCTCGACAAGAAACGGCGGACGACCAGGCAGGAACTGCGGCTAGAGATCGTGACCTGGATCGAGCGGACCTACCACCGCAAGCGCCGCCAACGCGGACTTGGAAAGCTCACCCCAATCTAGTTTGAGATGATCAAACCCGACGCCCACGCGGCGTAGAAGACCACAAACCGCGCGAGTCAACTAAACCGACAGCAGTCCCGGGGCCTTCGAAGCCTTCGCCAACGTTCGCTCATAGGTCAAGCGACCTGGCGCTGCGACCCACCTCCGAGCCAGCATGCTTGTCCACGATGCTCATCAAACAAACCCTGCCTTGGACGATTGCGAGGCAGCACCCTGCTCTCTGTGGCGGTTGACCGCAAAGGGCACGCTTGTGCCTGCCAGCAATAAAAACGCCACGCCTGCCCACACATAGATAACCGGAACGGGGAGGGATGCTGCCAAGGCTGCCCCGAGCCCAAGCCCCGCGATACCTAGACCTTCAATCAAAAAGCTAGCCAACGACATTGTCCGTGAGATGTCAGAGCCCAAGGTTTCTGCCTGGATGGTTCCGAACACGGTAGCCATTACAAAAGTGCCCCCAGCCGCGGTGACTAACTCAATCAGCGCGATTCCTACGTAGGCGATACCGGAGTGAGCAGGTAACACCGCAACCAAAGCAGTCGGGAGACTCATGCATAGCAAACCTGCGATAACCAGAACGTGAGAATTGACTCGCGCATGAACCGTGCCCAACACAGCACCGCTAGCAATCGCACCCACGGCACCAGCGGCCAGGAGAAGCCCAATCCAGGCGGGATCAATGCCGATGGTGCGAACAAAGTAATACACCGAAAGCGGTGCGGTAACCGACGAAATCACCGCTGCTAGGGCCGCGATCCACACGTTCGGGCGAGCGAACAGGCGACGCGCGATGAGCCAAAATGTCGCTGACGAGGTGGGGTCGTTACGGTCATCCGACGCATGGGCATCCACTTTTGCGAGACGGAACCACCATGCGGCCGCGGCAATAGACGTTACGGTGTCGATAAGCATCGCCAACGGAGCCGCAATCACCGCCAATAAGGCTGGCGCGGCCGACTGCCCCACTATGTCGCCTGTACTCGTCGCCGAACTCAACAGACCGATTTCCTTGATTCGCTGGTCTGGCTCCGATATCTGGTTAAGCACTCCATGGCCAAGGACAGACAGGAGAGTGAGTAAGGCCACATTGATCGTCGTCCACGCGAACAATAGAGGCAAGCTCAGTACTCCTTCCAGCCAAATGACTGGAATGACCAATGTCCACAAACCCGACAACACGGCGAAGAGGATCATCCATCTAGTCTGCGCAACTTGACGATCGGCCCAGACTGAAAGAGGAAGCCTCAGAATCAGACTTACCCCCAAGGTAACGACCAGAAGCACCGCCACATCGCCGGGCTGACCGTTCAGAGTAGTGACTACGATGAGGGGACCTAAGACTTCCGTCGCGGATCCACCTATCGATGTCAATATCCGACCGTTGCGGTAGGCGCGAATCTGACTGCGCGAGCGATCGGATGCGATTTTCATACGGCGATGACAGCGCAGCCAGAACTGCAGCAATCCCCTGTGATGTCCTCGTCACGAATTAGCTTCGGGTGGGCTAGTCCGGGTTCTGGCCTAAATGAATGCAGTTCAAGGGATCTGCCAGTCTTCACTGAGTAGATGGTGCCCCCGTCCGTAACCGCATCTAGATGAATCTCCGCTTGATACGGCACTCGATCTAGAGACTGGTTGTGCTGGCCGAAGCCTATGTGCACCCCTGGATGCCGCTCATTTAGATGGGAGTTGTGCGAAATGAAGGAGCCTAATGCTCGATTTGTTCCGAATCCAAGCTCACCCACCCAACGGGCGTTTTTCATAGCAAATCCAGTCGATACGAGCTCATACAAGCTTTCATTGCTGCACGAGTAACTCGTCGCGAATGAGTCTTTGATCTCAACAACCAGTGGCGCGTCAGACAGACGCATGTCCAACCGGGAAATCACATTGCAATTAATGGCACCATCGGCCACTAGCTTCCCGTTCACGTTGGCTGGATGTGTCGCGACTTCGCCTGCGGGCAAGATAGTAAAGGCCCCGGGTCGAAGCTTTCCCCTATTACTTATCCACTCAAAGGTGTCTTGTGCTAGCTCGATCTCAAGGTGGGTTCCGCTAGCCGAGGTTACGACGAAATTGCGTTCACCTTCAAAAAAGTCGAGAACCGTCGCGTTCAATGCCTCGAGCTCACGTGGACGCAACAGAAGTCCCTCCTCGAAGAACTCGTCCGATGCGCTAATCACTCTCAAAATCCTCGTTCGTGCCTCCCCATAGGCGCGAAACAGGGGTGCGAACTTATCGAAATGTGACATCGTGTCGCGCTCAAGAGTAACTGTGACGAAATTACCCGAGAAGTCTGAAGGGCGCGGAAGGGCGTCTCGCAATCGTTGGGAAAGGTCGTCGTCCACAAGGGGCGCCATTGCTACAGTCGAATAGGGAATCCCTCGCATCCGCAGATACGTAATCACGTGTACGGCGTACTGGCGACTATCTGGGGTGTACGCCACCACCACCCAATCGGTGTTTTGTAGGAGTGCAAAATCTTCCAGTAGCGACGCGACACCCTCGCGAATAGTAACTGGCTGCAGCAAGCTTTCTAACAATGGGTTCCTCCTCGTCGATCAGCGTCTCAAAAAAGCCCTGCGGTCAGTATCGACATGATCAACCGTGATGCGGCTAGAGCGCCCAGGTTCATCTCTCGAGACGACGAAGCCAGTTCCACGACATCGGCGCCGACCAACTGATAGTTCTGAGCGACAAACTTCACCGCCGAAACAAGCTCGGTCGACGTGAGCCCCGCCGCGGCCGGCCATGCAACATTTGGATTTGAGGCCGGGTCCAAGACGTCCAAATCCACCGTCAGGTAGACGGGGCTTCCCTGAGGAATCATTTTGGAGAGCGTCGAGGGCATGGTCTGAATTTCAGACGACGAAATCCAATTCGGGCTCGCAAACAAATCGGTGAGGTCCGCGCGCTCTCCATACTCGTATTCACGCACTCCAATGTGCATGGATCCGGCCACTCCAGGAAGCTTGGCGATGTGCGACATAACGTTCCCGTTGAACAAAGGAGCAAGAGCCACGTTCCCAAGCTGAATGTCCGAGTGCGCGTCAAAGTGCACTATCCACAAGCCGTCCTGCTGCAAAGCCAGTTCCTGAATGACGAAGAATGACAATGAATGCTCGCCACCCAGAACGAGCGGTCGGCCACCCCGGACTACAACTTCGCTGACAGCGTGCTGCAGCTCCAGTCCATACTCCTGCAGCGTGACGGACGGGCCAAATGAAAGATCTCCGAGGTCTGCGGGCTCCATTTCCCGCAGCGCCACGGCCCTACGAGCATTCCAGTCGCCAATCCATCGATCGCGACTGACTACGTCAAAGTAAGGAAAGGCGCCCCGAATAGCTTCCGGCCCCCCAGCGGGCGTGTTGTCGGTGTGCAGCGCGTCAAGAGCAACGGGTGCACCGATCACCACCCACTGTTGCTGGCTCAGCCGAAGATCCTCGAGAATTTGGAACTGTCCGATGGACTGGGCTGGTCGCTCAAACAGTGTTGCCCCACGCATTAATCAAGGACCCCGTGCGCCATGTTGTCGAACAGTGCTGAGCCTGCTGGCGTCCACTTTGCTGAATCATTGAGGGTCCGAAGAGTCTGGACTAGGCGGGCGCGATCTCGTTCCATGATCTCAAATGCTTCCGCGTCTGCAGCCAAGTCGGGATTGTCACACCATCGCTTGAGACCGTGATGCATACGCCAGAGCGCATAGGCGGCGTGCAGGGTCCCACTTATCGGTCGAGGGTCATTCCGCAGGGGATGCGAGACGAGCGTGTCCGGATTGGACACTAGGTCGTCATTCCAAACTCGCAGAAACATTGAATGGTGTCCGCACTCGTGCAGTAAAAGCTCATAAGCCTGCGCCACGCTAGTTATGTAACTTGTTCCGGAAAAGAGCGTGCCGAACAGCTGATCGTGAGAAGCGGTCAGCTCTGTATTTTGCAGCACTACAATGTTTCGAATAAGTGTCGAGAACTCAACGGCTCCCTCGGGCCATGCCTTGCGCAAGACCGTCAGCGCATCTTCAAGCACACGTCGATACCAGAGATCTGAGTCAGGTGCGATCGCAAGGGCAGTTTCGTCAACCCCACCATTCGTCGTCCGAGAGATGATACGAGCAGCTTCGTGGTCCCAGGCCGTTGCATTTTCGTGCGTTGTGATACGGGTTGCTGGCCGATCGCCTTCACCGTCACTCAGAGCCGTTTCCAGCTCGATCCTTTCAGAGTGAGTCAGTGCCCGGTCGGACGACACTGCGAGGGAGAGCCAGACTCCGCGAGGCGAAAGCCATCGCAAGGCTGGTGACTGACTCCGATCCAATGCTCGAGCCGCATGGTGGCCAATGCTTTGTGCGTATGCCTGCGCCAAAAGCGCAGTAGCCCTAACATCGACGTACGGCGATTGAAGCTGGTTCTCCAAAGTCATCGTCATTTTAATCTTCTCCCTCGCAGTGAAGTTTCGGCGCTACCGCTGCTATCCCGTGGTCCGATAGGCAATAAACCAGGCGACTGCGCCCGTCCCTATTCGGTCGGGATTGCCCGGAAGTGCAACTCCAGCGCTCTCCGCGTGTTCAATTTCGTCGAGCGAAGCCGCCAGCAGCGAGTCGTAGTCACCCCCTTCGATCGTCACAGCTTCAGCAGTCACTTTCGTGCTCATTCCGCTCCTCCATCCCAAGGACCTTGACTGGCCCCTCTTCGAAAAACCGTAGAACGACAAATCCTCTAATGTCAATGAGTGAGGGGAATTCGTTTCACAAAACCTGCGGCGCCATCGCATGAGGTGACGAATCTTTCCCGCGTAAGCAAGCGGGCAACGATCGGCCACCAATGCACGTTGCGCCTCGCCTACCATCGTGCGCAAATGCCGCACCTACCAAGCCCACCACCAGGCTGGAGTCGAACAGACCAAGAACGGCCTGTTCCCCCTGGTCGTATGCGTCACCCCGGACCAACCGCGGGCGGACAAGCTTCGCCGCAGCATCGACACGACCATGGGGCTAGACCCGAACCTGTTCACCGTCATGACGCGGCCGAGGCGATCCGCGTCCTCAGCCCGAACCCCGACCCGATCACCGACCTGCAGAACCAACTCGATCAATTCCAGAGGATTTACAACGACACCCGCCCACACCGGCACTGAACCGGCAAACACCTCGCCAGGCCCACAACGCAACAATCAAAGCCACCCCGCCCTGGCAGCGCCCGGCACACACTTCCGGATCCGCACCGACACCATCGACCGGCAGGGGAAAGTCACCATCCGCCACGCCGGCGCACTCCACCGCCTCGGCGTTGGACGAGCCCACGACGGAACACCAGTCCTGATCCTCATCGACACAACCCACGCCACCGTCACTGGCCGCGATACCGGCGAAGTCCTCGGCACCTACCGCATCGACCCCGACCACAACTACTGGCCAAAACAGGAAAAGCCCGACCACAGGCCGGGCTCTTCCTAATAACAACGATGACCCGAGTCACCTATCAACGATGACCCGACTCATCACAACCGTGCCCCTGGAGGGACTCGAACCCCCAACCGTTTCCTTAGGACGGAACTGCTCTTCCATTGAGCTACAGAGGCTGGCCTATGGAGTTTAGCCGCAGTGCCGGCGGCGCGGCTCTACTCCGCGGGCCAGATAGTCGAACTACGTCCTAACCAGATCCTTTTCGCTCGACACCGCACTAGAACTCCCGCTCCTTGCCGCGCCGTCTGCCTCAGAATCGTTGTCGCGCTGGAGAACCATGTGATGATCGGCGGACCATCGCTGATTGAGATTGTCAGTGAAAATGATCTCCGTGACCTGGTACCCAGCGGTACCGGTATAGGGGCGAAGGTGGCCGCCGTACTCGTCGACGTGGACCGCGTACTCCCACTTTTCCTCGCCCTTCTCCTTCAGCAGCTCGACGAAGTAATCACCGGGCGGGAGGACGGTGAACCGAATCGGCGGCTGCTCCTTGTGATAGATCAACGCCGAGACGGTGACATCGTGGAAGGTCGAATCAGAACGATTGGAGACCACTACCCCGAACGCCTTGGGTTCAGCGTGTCGGTCCGACGCCGCCCACGCTGAGATCTTTCGCGCTTGCGCCTTCGAGGCTCTGTCTTGCTCTGCCAAACGTCGTTGGCGCTCGGATAGCAATTGGAACCCCGCGAACGCGATCGCGAGAGTTGTTATCCAGGTGGGGACGTCCCCGAGCCAGGTGGGTAGATCAGCCAATGTGTATTGCCTCTCGAATGGCGAGTTACTGGAGCGGATGCGGCGTCGCCGCGTCTCCGTACTACCTATCGACGAGAGATCCTCATTCGTTAGCAACCCCCGCGAGGTGGGATCGCCAGGCGTCCTCCGTAGTCGCACGCCGTTCCTCAAGTGCTACCGCACGCCAGGAAGCTCAGGGCCGGTCGGCCCGCGGATTCGATACGCGACCTCGTTCCTCGGGCGCTACTCAACCGACGATCGTCGTTGTCACATCCACTATCTGCGGCGATGGCGGCGCGCTCGAGAAGCCGAAGTGGACTGAAGGCCAAAGGGGAGCCAGCGTTCCCAGGTTGCGGTCTTGCCAGGTGGCCGCGGCATCCGTGATCGTGCGGGCTCGGGTCACTCCGTAGAACTCACGGCGGCCGGCGTTGGTAGAGCCTGCCGTGCGGACACCGCGGACCAAGACGCGGGCTACCGGGTCGATGGCGCGGAGCCAGGTGGTGTCGGTCGCCAAGGACGGCGGGACTATGCGGAGCAGACGGCCCAGCGGGGAGATGCTGCCGACGGCGAAGGTGAGGGCGAGGCGTGGGGCCGACAAGGTGACCCCCGCGGTGGTTCGCCGGAAGGTCACCGGTGCGACCCGCACTTCGTCGAAGGTGTAGGTCGTGGCGATGAAGTCCGCTGTCTCGTCGGTCGGGGCTAGGAGGATGCGGCGACCGCCCGGCTCTTCGAGCATGACGTCGGCGAAAGGGCCGAACGGGGTTGTCTCCCACATTCCTATTACTAAGCGCACGCCTGAGGTGGTGCCCAGACCAGCTATTCGGCCGGTGAAGACGTGACGTTGAGGCATGGGGTGGAGGGTACGCGCCCTTCGACAGGCTCAGGGACCGTTCGGCGGGGTGGGTCTCGATACGCGTCCTCGCGCGGGCGCTCGGGCGCTACTCGACCGGCGGGGGTTCGGTAGCCTGGGCGGATGGAGAGCACCGAGCTCGTCACCCTCGTAGTCGTCGCCGTGGTGCTGGTCATCGGGGTGGTGTCATTCTTCGCCGGGCGCATCGGCGTCGCCGCGCCCCTTGCGCTCACCGTGGTCGGCGTCGTCGTGGGAGCCATCCCCGCGATCCCGCACTTCGAGGTCGAACCCTCGATCGTGCTGACTGTCGTGCTGCCGCCGCTGCTCTACGCGGCCGCCCGCAAGGTGCCGTT
>Ga0247742_10001873_pt1 | contig 14121 bp, 19 predicted proteins | sample UWRJL208509C2_FD_180944 | JGI IMG/M metagenome (GOLD analysis project Ga0247742, IMG submission 180944) | Plant litter microbial communities from Arlington Agricultural Research Station in Wisconsin, United States - UWRJ-L208-509C-2 | ecosystem: Environmental > Terrestrial > Plant litter >...
CAGGGAATAGTCTATAAGCCTCGCCCGGCGGTTCGGATTCCTTGGCTTAAGAAGTCGATTCCTTCTAAAACCGAGATGCTCCAGTGCGTATAAATTTCTCGCGCTCATCGTCGATGTCTCATATCTATCATGCCTAGTAGGACAATTCATGCGTCCAGAGTACGCAACCCAGCGCTGTCATCATGGCCCTGGACGTCGCCGTCTGGTAAATTCTTCAGCACGTTTCTTCACTGAGTCACCCGACATTGAACTGATGGTCACTCGCCGGCCTCTTGATCAAGTTCGCTTTATTTACCACATATTAATAAATTTATCTGAGGCTTGTATGCGCTACCTTCAAGTTTGTCTGTCACCACTACTGCATAAGCGCTAAACAATATTGTTACTTTTTATGGGCTCAAAATCAAGCGAATTGAACGGAGGATTTGCCTACCCAGTAAGTAGTAGAGCTATAGATCTTGTCTTGACGCTCCCTACGTTTTTCTGCCTCCCGATCCAAGTCAGCATAGCGCCGCACTCCTTCACATATATGATATTTGAAATAATGGCTATACATTTGCCAAAGCCAGAATTGAGGCTGGGGTTAGAAGTTGAAAATTAGTAGTCTTGTAATATATATCCGCTCACCTGATATCTTTGATAGGAGAGGTAAGTAAGCTGGTAGCACTGGATCAGACATTCGATTCTTGCCTGGGCGACGGAATAAGCTATCGAAAGCTGGGGCTTTAGCGGGTGCGTATTTGATCAGGAATACATAGATTAAACGATCTACTCGAGTAAGTGGTGACGAAGACTACTTTTTAGCCAAATTTCCAGGGAGACCCCGATAAATTTCACTCAAGGGATCATTGGTTTGCATGGGATTTTTGTAGGTAAATCGAAAAATTATTCTAGAAATTTTGTAGTCAAAAGCCAAGTAATTACTGTATAGTGAGCTGAGCTGATGCGCAGATCTCTGGCAGAAATTTTTCATTTTCAGTTTCATCAGTAGTACACCTACCTGCACATGTAGTGTGTCGCTGGGTGTGGGTCTCATGACTCCATCTATCGCAAGACACAACTATCCTCTGAATTCTGAAACTCATGACCTTTGTGAGGGGACCCCGTTCTATTATTCTTGCCTAGTGGGACGTGAGGCGACCTTAGTTCGGCGCCGTAAGTGATCTTGAGCATGGCAGCTTACTGGCCCCCTATCTAAGTTATTTTTGCAGCAATGTTCTTTGTAAATTTAGGCACACTCACGTCCCAGCGGTAAGTATACTACTTTCCATTTTTACGACCCCATCTAAAGAAGTTCGACCAAACTCGGTCGGCTGAGGGAGCCTGGGCATAAGGGCCATGACCTACGTGATGATTTTAGGCGCTGGTCCATGTGGCTGTGCTGCATGGCTAAGGCTCTTTTTGTAGTTCCTTCTTTCCACTTACAGCAACCGGTAAAATTGTAGACGTTTGGTAAGTTTTATACATCTCCTCAAATTAATGAGATAAACTCTTCACTAGTGGCACCTTTGTGTCCCCTGCACCACTATATTTGGGTCTGGTCGCTCCTCAATCCAGGGTTGCTAGTGGGAGGAAACGGCCTCGAGGAGGAGCTGGGCAACACACCTTCCTGACTTGTGCGTTTTTCGTGATCATGGCCGGGAGAGGAATTTTTTTTTTTGGAAACGTCTACGATTTTGCAGATGTAATAATGTTCGTAATAGTGAATATCCGAAAAGTGGAGCGCTGCGCGCTCATTTGACATTCCGGGCCGGGATAGAGCAACTATTACCCCAACAATATGGCGGTCAAAGTGGGTAAATAATCCCCCGCAACTAATTTTGAGTGCCGCAACTTTTTTTCGAATCGCCGCAACTTTTTCTTGAGTCGCCGCAACTTTTTTGGCAGGGTCCAAGGGTCTAACGGTCTCAGGAGGGTCAGCTGATACTGGGCCGTCGGCGCCTGCGCCCGCCACGGGCGTCGGTCAATACAATAATAGCATATTCAGCGAGATCGTACGCAGGATAAGACCTCAGCAGAACTAGGGGTGTAGTGTTCAAATAGCAACTCAAAGGTCCAATTGGCATGGACTGCGCAGGATCAAAGGGTATTGTGTGCAAATAGTATCCTTCTATTATTGCTAATAGCTACGAGACAAGACATATGTACATGCTACATTATCTTTGAAGGTTGCTACATATCTAACTACGCTCAAACTTATCTATATAGGTGCAACAATGGGACACGCAAACAGGAGGAACCTGATTGACCGCGAGACGCAGTGACAGGTGGTGATGGCTAGCGTACCCTCGTCGAAGGTAACATGCAAGCAAAAGGTGGTGGCGGCTGGCACACGCGACGAGCAAATGAGAGGTGATGGTAATGCTGGCACATCCTCGTCGAACGCGAGACGCGAACGAGCGGCGGTGGTGGCACCCACACACCCGCATCGACTGCCAGGTCATAGCGAGCGGGGTGATGACACACAGGCACATCCTCGTCGAACATGAATTGGAGAGGTGCTTCCCTCCAAGACTGCACCTATCCCGGCCATCGTCGCAAGATGCACTTGCCAGCCCCTTCTACCACCCTACATGTTCCTCCTACTACTCTTACCCCAGCACACGCTCGCCTTCGTAATGTCGTCCTCCACCTATGCGTGCCCGGTAGTCCGATATTTGGTTGGATCATTAACTTGCGATGGCGCGTCCAGAGAGGGGGAGAAACCACCTGCTCGTTTGCACAGGTGGTGCCGCCTATTTCGTACCCCAACAAGAGGAAAGGCGGCGGCGGCTACGGTTCATGTTTTACAGCACTGCAGCAGCTCAGGCGAGCTCTGGGAGATGCCTAGAGTTGTTAGTGGAGCATGTGAGAATTGTAGGACTAATTGCTCGCCTGGTTTTGGGTCCAGGACGGCATATACGGGGTGAGCTGGGTACCAGAGCGTGGTGGAGAGGAGATCAATGGGCTGAGAATCAGATGAGCTGGCAACAAGCGCCGACGGCCCGGTATTAACCGACCCTGGCTGAGACTCTTGGACCCTTGGACCCTGCTAAAAAAGTTGCGGCGACTCGAGGAAAAGTTGCGGCACATCAAAAAGTAGTTGCGGCACTCGAAAGATAGTTGCGGGATATTTTTTACCCACTTTGACCGCCATACAACAATCTCTGTATCATGTATCCACGGCGTTTATACTGCAAGAAATTTGTACGGTATAGCTAATTACTAGGTAGCTATCGTGCATGTGGGTAGTATGCCGGCGTGGTCGATTGAATTCCCAACAGTATGATACTCAGAGCCCTGCAAGTATACAGGCGGAACAAGGCCTGGGCCTAAAACGAAAAAATTCAAGTACCTGAACAACGACAAAACAAGTTTACCTTCACATCGAATCTCAAGCAAAAACATACACAAAATGAACAACGGAGGACGGACACATCCAACACGCTACGCAGTGCGGTACGTATCCCTTCTCCCTTCCACTCTTCCACATCACTGCTCACTGCCCACTTCCACTCCCCCCTCCATCTTGTATATCCACCTCCACTCATATCATAGCCGCAACCAGAGACAGTCAATAACCGACACGATAAATGATGGGCGGCCTATTGACTTACGGCGTAGTAAGTACGTTATTGCGTTGAGCGGGGTGCATGCATATCGTGCATCGTGGAGGTTCGAAGCAGATCCGTAGGTTCGCAAGTCCGAGTCCATAAACGTAGGTCTGCAAGTCCATAAACGTAGGTCTGTAGATTCATAGGTCCATCCGCAGTTTCATAGATCCGTAGGTGTAAGAGTAGGTGCAGGATCATAGGTGTAGTAGATCCATATTCCGCAGAACTGTTCGTTCGATAGATGATCGATGATCTCGTACGAGTATTTCATAGCACGCTATGATATGCTATAGCCCTGAGCACTGCACATGCCCTTTTGCTTTTGAGTGTCGAAAAAGAATAAGCAATCCAGTCCAAGCCGATAGTTGATAGCAATGATGATGGATCCTTCCATTTGCAAAAGAAGTAGGGTTCCAGGCACAGGAGAGGGTAGAAAACAGCGTAGACATAGAATAGGCGCAGAATGGAGTCTGAGTCCGAGTTCGTGTTTGATGGTTTTGCACGTGGATAAATTATGTTTCTTTGAGGGGACGCAGCTAAGTAGAAGCGTATCCGATTAACCATTCAGATGGTGCGCTAAAATGAGGATTTACTTTAGTGAAGACGTTTTTCAAACAAAAGGGATGGATAATTAAGTGTAAAGCGAGACGGATACGTTGCTGGCTTCGACGCTGGTGGATAAAAATACAGGAGAATGAAGACGACGCTGTGCTCCGCTGTGGGTTGCACAAAGTCCAAAGGACAAAGAGCATGTTCAACAAGTAAGAAAGATTATCGCAGAAAGGATGTCATGAAATCACACTAGAATATATAACCACACTCACCCCTACAGAGGCCCATTCGACGACGACGTCTTTGATACGGTCTTGGAGTGCTTGATGACATTGTTCGCAGTCAAGGTGTTCCGTGAGTGGGTGAAGCATTGACTGTATGCTGTGTGTCGATATATCTGACAGACCGACGTCAACATAAAGTATTATAAACGGGAACGCAAATATCCTCCTACCAAGGCTGGCGTCCCACACCAAATATGCACTAACAAGTCCCCACGCCCGCGTCAAGCCCTTCTGTTCTCCGAACCCACACGCCTTTGTCGGCGCATGCGGATGAGGCGTCTTCAACAAGATCTTCTTCAACGCCGTAAACCTGTCTACATGTAACAATAGCAGCTTCTTCAGATATACCGCGCCAATCCTCTCTGCCTGTGTATCGGTAATGCTGGGGAGGGAATACGAGAGGAGGTGCGAAGATGTGGTGACTGCTAGGCTGTGTAGACTGTGGTGCGCTGCTAGACCGTACAGGTCCAGCGGGTGCAGAGGCGCGTAAGACAGCAGGAGATTGTAGAGCGGTGTAGAAGGGAGGATGAGTTTCACAGGTTGGATATCATACCCGGGCATCCGATCTACCGCATTCACTAGCACCTCAAAGCTAGGTGAATGCCCCGCAGAGGACGTCCCATACAACATATGCAAGATCACATTAAGCTCCTCCGACGGCGCGTCGAGCGTGATCAGGTCGTTCCGCCAGCCGATGTAATCAAGCGAGCTGCCAAGGAAGGTCTGGAAGGCGACAGCGCAGACGCTGTGGATGGTGGTGGAGTGCACATAGAAGAGGACGGCGTCGGAGGAGGAAATAATCGTGTCGGGCGAGGGCAGATGCGGGTGCGCGTTTGGGTGGAAGGCAGTGGAAACCGAGACTGAGAGGTCGTCGTCTTCGGAGGTGCCGTCCACGCCATCGGGGCCAGCGTCCGAGTACGGCGATGCAGGAGGTGTCGGCCCATACGATGTGCCATTGCTAATGGTACTGTTGGCGGGTGACAAGGGTGCAGCAGGCGAGTACGTATTCACGGAGGCTGAGGTAGTTGTCTGCGCATCAATGTAGTACAATGGGGAGGTGCTATGCAATGGCTGTAACAGATCAGACAAACTACCGGCGCCTAAATTGTGAGATATCACCATAGGGGTAGGCGTCTGTGTGAAACCTTCATAGTCGTACGTGTCAGAGTATGGCTGATATGCGGTCTGTGGTAGATAGGGATATTCGGAGGCACTTGGGCCGGATATGCCGTCGGTGTATAGAAATTGGGGATCCATGTGTACAGTGTAGCGTAGCGCAGATCGTTTTGGTCGTAAGAGGAAGGAGAAGAGGGGACGATCACCTCGATTCGTAAGTCCTCCTTTTTATACAAGCAACTCCACCAATAAACCGCCCTCCCTCTTTCTAGGACTTTCTCCCAACGTCTGCTGCTGCGATTACTAATCCCACGTCATTGCCTCTTATCTTCTTAGCTTTCTAGCAAAGGCAGACCAATAATGACATTGAGTCCGCAAGCTCCACAGCTCCATGCCGCCGTGCTCGGCATTGTTGCTCTCCAGGATAATTTGTTCTACAATTGTCGGCCGATATCATCAGCTATCTTCATTCTCAAGATTTGCAAGACTGTCATCCCAGTCTGAAAATTTCTATTGCTATAATATATGTCCGACAGCTGCCAATGGGCGTCTTGGTGGGGCATCTGCATGCATCATTGCTCGACATTCGCATCGTCCTGAAGCTAGAGCAAGGCTGGGGACCACCACTTCCGACTCGACTCGAGCGTCGATGCTGAAGACCATTTACATTCCAGTCGCCAGAACTTACAATATTAGACTTATCACTGAGCCCTTCTCCCCTTCCATAGTAGGGCTTCTGTTCTGAGGCTTCTGTTCTATTTCCCACCACAGAAGTACAGAATATGGGGCTAAGGTGGTCAGAATGGCCCTTAGGTTTTACCACCGGCATCCAGGCAGGACATAGGACGCGTCTCTTTCATGCGCGGTGCAATGGGTTGATGAATATTGCCGTGTTTTCCAAGTCCTTACCTTGTATTGCCAGACGGCCTTACCACAAATTTCAGTACAGTTGAAACTCTCATAACCCATCCCTCTTGTAAGCCATAACCCATAGGTTTTAGCCCCTACCAAACCGAAATTCTCGCCAAATTGGCCTCTTAGAATCCATAACCCCTCATAGCGAGGTTCGACTATAGTCTTAATATATCCGCTCACCTCATATTTTGATAGGAGGGGGTGAGTAGGCCGGTGGAATCAGACATCCGATTCATCCTACAAGAATGTGCGATCGAAGGCTAAGGTGGGTGCGCAGTGGATCAAAGACGATCTAAGCTGTGACGAAGACCCCCTTTTCAGCCGAATTACCAGTGACCTGAGGGGGTACTCAGCTGACATCCTGGTGTCCAATATTCACTAGAGAGATCATAGGTTTGCATGTAATTTTTGTAGGTAGATTGAAAAATCATCTTGTAGCCGAAAGGAAAGTCACGGCGGAAAGGCCCGCAAACCATATCCCTCCTAACTTCCCATTCACATCACAAAGCCCATTCCGCCTACTCATCCACATAATGATCAAATGATGACACATACAGTTTATATATATGAGATTTGAAGTTTGATTCCTCTTCGTAAACTTGAATCCAGGAAATGTGCCACTTCTACGACGAAAGTCCCGTGCCCGAGTTTGAACAACGCGCACGCCTTCGCATACCTGTGACCCTCCTGGAGGCTGGAATCCACCACGTCGTATATGGAGACGATGCGTTGGGTATCGTTCACCGCGTACCAATATGTCTTTCCAGCCTTGAGCTCCTCGTCGCTCCAGAGAACATCGCTCGTACCGCAGAGCTAATTCGCTCCAAATATCCTTATTCTTTCGTTGAGCCTCGAGATGCTGATTGCTGTCGGGACTACTCATTCCCTGGTATGGATCGGGCGTATGCCTTTAACGGGTCAGACACGATCCTGCTCCGTGCCTTGGACATCGACAATGCTCGTACCAATTATGAACCATCTCATATCCTCATCCACACCACCTCTGTGTACCACTTCGATATACACGATCCCACCCGGACCATGCTTAATCCTGCACCGCCAGATGATGCTTCCAAGTCTATCCTCTTTCCAACTGTTCCCGCATTCTACGATTCTCTCATCGACACCTACCACGAACCACCCTTACCAACTCTTAATCAATCCTTCACCGACTGGATGAGAATAGCGATGTCGTACCTCAGCCTCTACACCATCAGCGACAAAGGTATTTGCGCGCGGGGTGGCAAACTCATTCCATCGTGTAGCCGAGTGCTTCAAGAAGCCAAGGAAGAAAACAGGCCATTCCTATCTCGTCACTTTTTCGATCTATCATGCCTCGGTTACGAGGCCTCGACATACGAAAGACGTTTGATAAAGGCACTTTGCTGGTAAGTTACCCCTCTTGCCCTTCTGCAGGGTTTTCACGGGGATTTTCTTTTCTTTTAGCGAACGCCAGGGAATAGTCTATAAGCCTCGCCCGGCAGCTCTAATTCCTTGGCGTAAGCCAAAGTTGGTTCCTTCTAGAACTGAGATGATGCAGTGCGTATGAATACCTCGATGCATCATGGATACTCATATTTATCGTGCTTTCTAGGGTAATTAATGCGTCCAGAGTACGCAACCCGACCGTGTCTTCATGGTCTTGGACAACCCCAGCCCGTAAATTCTTCAGCACATTTCTTCATCAAGCCACCCGGCATTGAATCGATGATGATCACTCGGCTTCTTGATCAAGTTTTGTGGCTCATTTACGATAGTCTGCATGTTCCGATCAAATCCGTGATCACTGCTGCCTCTCAGTGTTCGTGATATAATTATGCCAACACGGTTAAAGCTTCGAGAGAGTGGAGACCTTGGAAAAATCGTCGATTTCTCATTACAACAAATCTCCAACTTCTGCCTTTATTTAGTGGAGGGAAGGCGTGTATTTAGAAATCCATAGTGCCAGTCACATGATATGCTATCTTCCTGATCGGCGAGTCTAGTAAAACTATCCAGGTCGACCCACGAATTCTGCCAGCAATTTCGAGCAACAAGTACTCCCTAGGTCCAATGGTCAGGTCGTGTGTGGAATTGCAGTCTTATTAATCAAGACCTAAGCCCATTTGGGTTGCATCAACTCGTCAACACGTGCTTTTGACATGAGCGCCTATTTGAGCGCCTTATTAATGTGTCTCCCGGTCCACGCTTACTTCCTCTGAGTCTGGGGCTATTCAACACCGTCTCGCCCAGAGTTTTTTTGAAGATGTATATGACTGGCACTCAGGTCAAAGCGGGCGAGAGGGTCAGTCTGAATCGCAATGCAACACCAGGTCGTGTCTAGTCAGCCACCGTCGGCTCAAATGAAAACCTCAAAAATCCACAGTCATACTGGAAAATCCCCATTCCTGCAACTTTCGTGCATCTACCAGAATTTTAATTGGCCTGTTATCCCGCCCTTTCACGACTTCCCATTCACCTCCAACATGGCCTCCGGGCATTCTCTCGGGCAATGACCCCAGGTTACCCATATATCTTGATGGGAGGCGCTGCCGTCGTTATCCACGGTATAAATCGCAGAACCAAGGTAGCGTGGTTATACTCTTAAACGTCACCTTATCATTTATCCGTGACCATGAACAGGACCTCGATCCCAACCTGGAGAAGGTGGACAAGATTGTCAAGAAACGTTTGGAGCAACAAGGCATCACGATCAAGGTCGACCCAAAACGGCAGAACCGATTCACCGGAAATATTGCTGCGACACCCCAAGTACGCCATGCAGTGCACCTCGATCTGGCAATCCAACCCGACCTTTCTGCCTTGCTGCCGTTTACCATCACAGTTGACGGAGTTGTCGTGGCTGACCACTCCCTTCTCCTTGTCGACAAAATCTTTACCGCTTCACAGCGCCCTTTCTCGAATTCCAAGAAGATAATCACTGATCTCGGCGACGTATACTTCTGCGCTTCGGAGCTTTACGAACGACAGAAAAAGGTGCCAGTGGCAGAGATATTGCGTTCACGCTTGACGGAGAAGGTGATGCGGTCATTCTGGGAAAGGGTTTGGGAATTTGGTGGACGTGAACTCGGAGACCGTGGGGCGTATGAGGATATTCTGCGTTTGGTTGGATTGCTGGAGGGGGAGGAATAGTCCAATGGTACGCGCATTCCTCTCATGTGTGACGCATCTGACACTTGATCCTTTCAATTTTTTTTTTCAGCCTATCTCACTCGGGCCATTGTATTTTTCGAATACTACCCTCGGTTTCAATTTAGTTTTATTTTTATTTTTATTTTATTTTTATTTCATACGTGCGACGTCCCAGTAGAATCCCCACCGCTTCTCCGCGTCCCTCTCGTCATCGTCATCTGCCTTGCCCACAACCGCCTTAAGGATAGATAACGGTGCCTTCGCCACACACCAATCCTGAGTAGTTGAGTCTTACTCTTACGATGGCGCTGTCTCGTCCTTTTCGTAGAGTGGAACCGCTCCTCCAGGTACAGTATGTGTGTTTTTCTTTGAACCGTCAGTATATAAGTACCTTCAACTTCAAGAGTCCTGCGCTCTCAATTTCCACAACCTCATATGGCATATGGGCCGATACGGAATGGCCAGTGGATGATACTAAGCGGCAAATGCTCTATACTTATCAGGGTTATCGCTGGGCATCCTGGATAAGATGGGCCACCAAGTTAGTATTGGGTAGTGAGCTGAGCTGAAGCACAGACTCGGATCTCTGGCATAAAATTTTCATTGTCAGTTTCATCGGTAGTATACCTACCTGCACATGTAGTGGGTCGCTAGGTGTGGTCCAGCTATCGCGAGCACAACTATCCTCTTGATTTCTGAAAATAGTGAAGCGTTGTGGGGAAGCCTTCTTGCCTAGTGGGATGTGAGGCGGTATAGTATAGTATACCATACATCGGCACCGTAAGTGATCTTGAGCACGGCAGCTTACTAGCGCGGCCTTCTTGAGTAATTTTTTGCTTCAGAGGCACATTTATCTCCCTGGTACGTATATTAAGTTTCACGTATAAGGACCTGTATAAATAAGTTTCGACCAAATTCCGTCGGCTGAGTGAGTCGGGGCAGGACCACGCGCGCTATGATTTTAGGCGCTGGTACATGTGGCGGCTATATTCCGTCTTGTAGGCCAAGGTATCCTTTTATCTATTTTAGAATCAATCTATATGGGGCCATCGAGTTATTATATATAGCACTACTTAAATGGTTTACACAAAAACATCGAAATCGTAAGGTAAGTAATAATCGTCAATGTCATCACATGCAAGGTATATAGTAGAAAATCCCAAAGTCATAGCAGATCACAGCAAAAGACCAACAACACCCGCACCCGCAAGCACCAACATCAACCCCATCCCATCCAATCCCATCCTCACCCTCCCAGCCCCACTAGCGTCCTTCGACCCCTCCTTCACCCAATCCTTCCACGCCGCATGCATAAGCACCACAAACGCCTGCGCCTCCGGGCTCTCCCTCCCCTGCACCCCAAACGAATGCGGATTAACCACAGGCGTCACCCACCCGTTCGGCGTAAAATGCGGATAATTGTTGAAGCTCGCCGTCCCATTGCCATTTGCAGCGGGGTTGGTGGTGTTTGATATCGACTTCCGCGAGCGTTCGGCGTAGGGGAGGTAGGTGTGTTGGCCGAGGAGGAGGGAGGCGCGGTAGACGGTGCTGGCGAGGAGTGCGGTGGAAGCTGCGTCGTAAAAGTTGCCTTTGCCCGTTGGGGGTTGGTCGGCGTAGTTTGTGAATATGTTCGTTTTGTCCTAATTCGCAATGATCGTATTAGATGTATGCTAGGTGGAACTCTGAGGTGAGAACGCACTAGATGTTTATACATCGACGAATGTATCTCCTTCACCCAGTTTCCCAGGTCTTTCTGCTCATTCTTGAACGTGTTTGAATATTCGGATTGGCGCATGGTAGCTATGACGCGTAAGATCCCTGCCGCCGCCCATCCGTTACCTATAGAATTGAATGGAGAAAAAGAGTCAGAATAGTTAACAGTACATGACCATAAAACGGTAAACATACCCGTTGACCAGAACCCTTCATCATTCCCACTCGGTCCCAGCACGATATGCTTCCACATCCCCTGCTTCGAATCACGCAGATAATTCCTGTAGAGTCTAATCTGGTTGTACGATTCTGCGAGCATAGTCCGATTCCGCGTCGTCACTCCATAGTACGCGAGGAAAGGCGGGACCATGTACACAAAATCACTCCTGCACTCGTCAGTCAAACGCATATACCAGCTCAAGGATGTGTACAACGTACCAGAGCTCCAACTGATCCACCCGATGCGACAATGCCCCATCCGAGGTCTTGGTCACAGCACTAAACAGATACTCAACCTGACTCCTCGCGGCAGCATCATAGTCCACCTGTCCCTTATCCTGCCCGGTCCAATTCGCAATCAACACCGACACCCCAATCGACGCCGGATGCGCCGCGCTTCCATCTGGCGTAAGCGGTTTAGGCCCCGTCCCGCGACCGCCATTCTGCACCGTCGTTTTCGCGATGCTGAAAAACGGCGCGAGGTTGGCAGAGAGGGAGGAGGGCACGCTAGCCGGGGGAGGAAGGGATTGGTCTGTGTTGAAAACGGAGTAGGTCGTCGCGTTGAGTTCGAGGATGGTTTGTGAGCGTGTTCCCAGCTCCCAACTGGTGGTAGGAAGGAAGGCGTCAGAAGGCCGGTTTGACGATGTTCGGTGAATACGCACGGTCTTTGAGCACTCTCGGCTAGACGAGCGCTGACAAGGTTGATTTGACTATCTGTGAGATTCTGAGCCGTAGCAAGAAGAGGCAAGAAGATTGCCAGTAAAGTCAATGGGAGGCTTCTCAGCCACCCTGACTGAGAGTGGGGCGAGGAATCCATGGAAGTTGAGGTGATCGTCGAAGGGATGCGCTGACGATACCGGTGGAAAAGAGGTAGCAGGATAATATGTATGATGCGAACCTAAAGAGTAGGAGGACTGGAGATTGACCGAGGCAAGGTGTTCAATTTAACAGTCGATATCGATGACATCGTTGCTTGCGCGACTCAATTCAAACCACGCTCCACCCACGTTGTGCTTGGCTTGGAATTGTCCCAAATTGGAAGAACGTTCAGATCAAATTATCAAAAAGACTTCTCGTGCCGAGTGCCCGTTGAGCGTACCGGTGAAGAAGAGATATCAATGCTGCTTTGGTCCCTCGTACTTCTATAAATTGCGAATGTAAGGATACACCAGCACAGGTTCACCACTGTCCTCTAGCTTGAAGCCACGACATTCGAGCGCTGATGGCACGAACCGGAACCACTTTCCACTGCCATGCGCTTTCCTGATCGACAGGGAAACATTGCATACGTCATGATCGCCAGAGCAATATAATTGCCACTGCACTGCCTACTAATGCCCAGCGCAGAATTTAATGACAGTGAATGTCGTGAAGACAGTTCGCCACCTCTTGGCCGAATCACTGATGACGCCCAACACTCTTGAACGTCACTTGCATGAAGGTCTAATTATTATATGTCGCGTTGAGATTACAGAGTGCGATCACATGATCGCGCGCAGTGACGCGACGCGTTGGTTACTGCATTTACCATTAGCGCACTTGTGCTAATTGCCATCGCATGTGCGTGGCAGGTACGAGTTCTAGCCGTGAACTTACTTACAGCTCTTTCTGGTGATTCAGATAATGATATTTGAGCTATTTTTATCGGGCGGGGTCATCACCGCTCTTCTGGGGATTTCCTATCTGGGAACGTACGGTCGGCGCGCCGTGATAGTGATTTTCTGCCTCAATTCTGCCTCGCGGATTCCATAAGCTGGCTTATCAGAACCTTTGGTATCATAAATGTATACAACTGAATTTATAGAACATTCTGGCTTGATGCAGCTGACTGATAACGAAGACAAATTCTGGAACGGGCGGCCACTGGCACGTGGCACCTTCGAAACAGCCTCCCGAAAAGGAAACTTGTCACGAAAAAAAAGAAGCAAATGTCATTATCATCGGAAAGAGCTGTAATAAAGAAAACTAATTTACCAAATAATCTGTGGGCTGCTCGTCGTGAACCTGCGGTTCACTCCTCGCAGCACTAAGGCTCATTATATGAGGCTTTGAGGTGCTGACCGTGTGAAAAGAGACAACGACTCGCGTTAAATGGGACATTTCTCCAAAAGCAGGAGTTCTCACAGTTGATTAGTTACATATATTATCTACGCTTCTATCTCTTAGAAATATTTTTAAACGTCGCAAATATGTCACAATCACCGAGTTTCCCTCTTTTTCCGCACCCTTATCCATTTCTCAGATATCATTTCACCTGGGCATCTGTTCAAAATCTGCAACTACTAGAACATGTTATGTATGTTATATATAACCTAAATAGTCACTTTATAGCGTGCGATTTTGAGATTTCATGAAGCTATGGCAGTAGTATCAATGGAGAGCATGCCCTTCATCCCCCCTCCCGTATTTCCCCTTATATCGAAGTTACAAATATTCTGTACTCCAGATATCATATATAAAATGTTCTGGGACTATTATTTACAAGTATTAACGGTCTAAACTGACCAGGGGGCACTATATTGACCATACTCCCTGAGGTTACAGTCCAGAACTACACCTTATTGCCAGCCCTAGCTCCAATCTCAACTTCTGAATAA
>Ga0247742_10001875_pt1 | contig 14100 bp, 11 predicted proteins | sample UWRJL208509C2_FD_180944 | JGI IMG/M metagenome (GOLD analysis project Ga0247742, IMG submission 180944) | Plant litter microbial communities from Arlington Agricultural Research Station in Wisconsin, United States - UWRJ-L208-509C-2 | ecosystem: Environmental > Terrestrial > Plant litter >...
GCTCCGGCCCACCTGCAGGACGCGCAGCGCAAGGACCTGGCCGCCGCCGACCTGCTGGCGCTGATGCGCGGCATGACCGACTCGGCCGGCGGCCGTGGCGAGCGCGACGTGGACGACCTGGCCCACCGTATCGGCGCGGCCGCCTTCGGTTATCTGGACGCCGCGCCGCGTCAAATGTGAGCAAGTCCGGCGCGCGCGGCCTCGCTGCCGTCTGCGCCGGAAAGCGAGTTGAGGCGGGCGCTGCCGGCTCGTATTCTGTTGGCTTCACCAACAGGAGAAAACCCATGAAATTCAATCACCTCAGCTTCCCATCCAACGACGTCAAGGCCAGCGCCAAATTCTTCGTGGAGCAGCTCGGCTGCTCGCTGGAGTTCGACAGCCCGGCGGCGGCCATGCTCAAGCGCGGCGGCTTCGACATCGTCATCGAGGCCAAGGACCAGAGCGTCGCCTGGCCGCATAACTTCCACCTTGGCTTCGAGCTGTCTTCCGTGGATGAGCTGCGCGAGCTCTACCAGCGGTTCAAGGAGCAGGGCGTCGTCATGAGCACCGAAGTATTCCACCACGCGCGCGGCTCGCGCTTTTTCTGCGAAGCGCCGGGCGGCCTGCTATTTGAAATCAACACCCGGGCCGACGCCGAGGAGCGCTACCGCGCCAGCTTTGAACGCCAAGCCCTGGCGGACGCGGTAAAATAGCTTCTTTTACATATAAGCATTCCTACTTCGATGACTACTGCACCAGCCAAGCCAGTTCGTACCCGTTTCGCACCGAGCCCGACCGGCTACCTCCACCTGGGCGGCGCCCGCACGGCGCTGTACTCCTGGGCCTTCGCCCGTCACTTCGGCGGCACTTTCGTGCTGCGCATCGAAGACACCGACCTCGAACGCTCGACCCCGGAAGCGGTGCAGGCCATCATCGAAGGCATGGAATGGCTGGGCCTGAGCCACGACGAAGGCCCGTTTTACCAAATGCAGCGCATGGACCGCTACCGCGAAGTGGTGGCGCAGATGCTGGAGTCCGGCACCGCCTACCATTGCTACTCGTCGCCGGAAGAAGTCGAAGCGATGCGCGAGCGCATGCGCGCCGCCGGCGAGAAGCCGCGCTACGACGGCACCTGGCGTCCGGAAGAGGGCAAGACCTTGCCGGCCATCCCGGCCGACCGCAAGCCGGTGGTGCGTTTCAAGAACCCGCTCGACGGCGAAGTGACCTGGGACGATTTCGTCAAAGGCACCATCACCATCGGCAACAAGGAACTGGACGACCTGGTCATCGCGCGCCCGGACGGCACGCCGACCTATAACTTCTGCGTCGCCGTCGACGACTGGGACATGCAGATCAGCCACGTGCTGCGCGGCGACGACCACGTCAACAACACGCCGCGCCAGATCAACATCCTGCGCGCGATCGGCGCGCCGCTGCCGCTGTACGGCCACCTGCCGATGATCCTCGGCGCCGACGGCCAGAAGATGTCCAAGCGCAAGGATGCCGTCAACGTCATGGAGTACCCGGCGCAGGGTTATCTGCCGGAAGCGATCCTGAACTACCTGGCGCGCCTGGGCTGGAGCCACGGCGACGACGAAGTGTTTTCGATGGAGCAGGTGACCTCGTGGTTCGACGGCACCCACCTGTCGAACTCGGCGGCGCAGTTCAACATCGAGAAGCTGAACTGGCTCAACAATCACTATATTAAGCAGGCCGACAATGAGCGCCTGGCCGAGTTGGCCAAGCCGCGCATGCTGGCGGCCGGCGCCGTGTTCGACGGCGCGCCGGCGCTGCCGGCCGTGCTGGCCCTGATGAAGGAGCGCACCAACACCGTCAACGAACTGGCCGACGCCGCGATGCTGTTCTACCGCGCGCCGCAGCCGGATGAGGCGCTGATGACGCAGCACCTGACCGACGCCGTCAAGCCGGCGCTGGTGCAATTCGCCGACCGCTGCAAAACGGTGGAGTGGAGCAAGGAAGCGCTGGCCGCGATGATCAAGGAAGTGCTGGCCGCGAATGCGCTGAAGATGCCGCAGATGGCGATGCCGCTGCGCCTGATCGTCACCGGTCAATTGCAGACGCCGGCCATCGATGCGGTGTTGCAGATCTTCGGCCGCGAGACGATCGTCGCGCGTCTGGCGCAGTTTCTGTAACGGTGAATTGAACCCCGAGCAAAGTTGCAAAAGGGTATTTGCATAGTGTGGAATCGCTGCTATAATCTTGTCTCTCGCGCAAACGGGGGTATAGCTCAGCTGGGAGAGCGCTTGCATGGCATGCAAGAGGTCAGCGGTTCGATCCCGCTTACCTCCACCAAGTTTGCTGAGATTGTAGTGCCGTAGTTCCAGGGTCCCCATCGTCTAGAGGCCTAGGACATCACCCTTTCACGGTGAGTACGGGGGTTCGAATCCCCCTGGGGACGCCAGCTTCGCCAAGGCTGGTTTGTAGTAAATGTTTTTGCGCCCGGGGGGTATAGCTCAGCTGGGAGAGCGCTTGCATGGCATGCAAGAGGTCAGCGGTTCGATCCCGCTTACCTCCACCACTGCGCAAAGACAGGTAGTAACCGTAGCGCCAAGGTCCCCATCGTCTAGAGGCCTAGGACATCACCCTTTCACGGTGAGTACGGGGGTTCGAATCCCCCTGGGGACGCCAGCTTCGCCAAGCTGACGAGTAGTAAATGTTGTACGCATGAGACTTTCTGCGCCCGGGGGGTATAGCTCAGCTGGGAGAGCGCTTGCATGGCATGCAAGAGGTCAGCGGTTCGATCCCGCTTACCTCCACCATTAGCGCAGGAAGCACCGATATGTCCCCATCGTCTAGAGGCCTAGGACATCACCCTTTCACGGTGAGTACGGGGGTTCGAATCCCCCTGGGGACGCCAGTATGTGATGCAAAAGCCGCCCTTGAGCGGCTTTTTTGTTGCCTGTTGCGGCTGCGCCGTCATTCGGATTTTCGATTTCTTCGATCATAGCCGCCCAAACTTTCCGTTTTGCGCGCGCGCTTGCCGGGCGCATACTGGGCGGCTTTCCTAAAACGATAGCCCCCATCATGAAACTTCGCTTGAAACTTCCGCTTGCCTTCGTCTCCGCCGTGCTGGTCGCGCTGGCGGCCGGACTGGCCGGTATCTTCAGCCTGCACAATGCATTGCTGGAATCCGGCAAGGCCGTGCAGGACAGCTTCGCGCGCGAGCGCGCGGTCGGCTATGTCGCCGTGGTGTACAAGGCGGAAGTGCTGGGCTGGAAAAACACCTTGTTGCGCGCCGCCGATCCGGCTGCGCAAGAGCAGCAGTGGCGCGAGTATCAAGGCGCGGCGCAGGAAGTCGACAGCAAGGTGCGCGCGCTGCTGCCTACCCTTGAGGGCGAAACCCGCAGCAAGATGGCGCGCTTCCTGGCGCTGCATGAACAGCAGCGCAAGCATTACGCAGGGGCGCGCGCTTTGATCGCCAGCGAAGGCGCCGCCAGCGCCGACGCCAGCGTGCGCGGCCTCGACGCCGAGCCGGCGCAGTTGCTGGTGGAGTCCATCGGCCAGTTGATGGCGGCCAGCGCCGTCATCACCGATGCGGCGGCCGCCGGCGGCAGCCGCACGGTGAGCGTCGTCACGGTGCTGATGCTGGCGGTGTCGGCGGCGGCGATCGTCGCGGGGCTGGTGCTGAGCCGCTCCATCATCCGCCCGCTGAACGAGGCGGTGGCGGTGGCCGAAGCCATTTCGCAGGGCGACTTGAGCGCCGACATCGAGGCGCGCACCAGTTGCGAGCTGGGTCAGTTGATGCGCGCGCTGGGCGAGATGAACGCCAGCCTGAGCCGCATCGTCGGCGATGTGCGCAGCGGTACGGACAGCATCGCCACCGCCTCGTCGCAGATCGAAGCGGGCAATGCCGACCTGTCGACACGCACCGAGCAGCAGGCCGGCGCGCTGGAGGAAACCGCCGCGTCGATGGAACAGTTGACGGCGACCGTGCGGCAGAATGCCGACAACGCGCGCCAGGCCGACCAGCTGGCGGCCGGCGCCTCCGAAGTGGCGCAGCGCGGCGGCGCGGTGGTGTCGCAGGTGGTGGAGACGATGGCGGCGATCGAGGAATCCGGCCGGCAGATCGGCGCCATCATCGGCGTGATCGACGGCATTGCTTTCCAGACCAATATCCTGGCGCTGAACGCGGCGGTGGAGGCGGCCCGCGCCGGCGAGCAGGGACGCGGCTTCGCCGTGGTGGCGACCGAGGTGCGCAGCCTGGCGCAGCGCAGCCACGACGCGGCCAAGCAGATCAAGGCCTTGATCGATGCGTCCAGCACGCGGGTGGCGCAGGGCGGCCTGCTGGTCGATCAGGCCGGCAGCACGATGCGCGACGTGGTCGACAGCGTGCGCCGCGTCAGCGACATCGTCGGCGAAATCAGCCATGCCAGCCAGGAGCAGCGCGCCGGCATCGAGCAGGTCAACCGGGCGGTGACGGAGATGGACCGCGTGACGCAGCAGAACGCCGCGCTGGTGGAGGAAGCCGCCGCCGCCGCGACCTCGATGCGCGACGAGGCGGCCGGTCTGGCGCGCACGGTCGGCGTGTTCCGCCTGGCGCGGCCGGCTCGTGCAACGTTGTTGTGATGCCAATCTTGACCTGAAAATCCAGCAAAAACAAGGGTTTGCTATAGACAGGCGCGCATTTCACTGATAAGATTCGCGCCTTGGAAAAGTCCCCATCGTCTAGAGGCCTAGGACATCACCCTTTCACGGTGAGTACGGGGGTTCGAATCCCCCTGGGGACGCCAGGACTTTTCAAGCAGCACCGGCCAGTACGGACAGATTTCTGTCCCCATCGTCTAGAGGCCTAGGACATCACCCTTTCACGGTGAGTACGGGGGTTCGAATCCCCCTGGGGACGCCAGACAAGCAGCATCATGCAAAAAGCCGCCGAGAGCGGCTTTTTGCATTTCAGCGTCGGCTTACCAGACCACGCCGCCGAACGGCAGCTGACCCAACGGACGTTGCTGATACCACGGCGCCGCATACGCGGCATACGCGGCGCGCGCCGCCGCCGTCGCGGCCGCCGTGGCCGGATCCAGCGCGAACGCCTCGTACACATTGCCGGCCGCCATCGGCTGCGCCGCCATCAGCGGCGCCATCATCGCGGCCGACTGCGGCGCCACCGCGCGCGGCGCCGCCGGCTGGCCCGGCTGCGACTGCAGGCCGACGGCCATCAGCACGTCCGGCAAGCCGAAACCGGTGCGGCTCTGGTCGCCCAGGCTGACGCGGTGCGCGCTGGCGCGGATGATCTGGAACAGCCGCTCGACCCGCTCCGGCCCGCGCGTCTTGTACTGCGCCGCCTGGAAGTCCGGATGGTGCGCCAGCGTCAGCGCGGCCAGGCCGGTGATGTGCGGCGTCGCCATCGAGGTGCCGTCCCAGGCCGCGAAATTATTCGGCGGCACGCTGGAGGTGATCGCCACGCCCGGCCCGCACACCGCCACCTGCGGCCCGAAGCAGCTGAACTTGGCGGTGAAGAAGCCGTAGGCGTCGACGTTGGCGTCGAGCGTCTGGGCGTGGTAGCTGTCGGACGGGAACTCGTCGAGCTTGCCGATCGCCGCCACCGCCAGCACATTCGGCGACGACGCCGGATATTGCACCGGCCCGCCCGAATTGCCCGCCGCGACGATGCACGCCACGCCGGCGCGCTTGGCACGGATGATCTGCTGCTCCAGCGCCTCCGACGCCTCGGCGCCGCCCAGGCTGAGGTTGACGACGTCGATCTGCTTGTCGATGCAGTACTCCAGCGCGTCGATCAGCTGGCTGACCTGGCCGCCGGGGAACAGCTTGCAGGCATGGACTTCGGCGTCGGGCGCGAAGCCGCGGATGCCGGAGGTGATGTCGGCCGCCGCGATCACGCCGGCGCAATGCGAGCCGTGGCCCAGCGTGTCCTGGTCCCAGCTGTCGGGATTGGTCTTCTTGTTGATGACGTCGAAACCGAAGTGGATGTCGCGCAGGTTGTCGTGCGTGGTGGCGGCGCCGGAATCGATGATGGCGATCTTGATGCCCTGGCCGCGATAGGCGCCGGGCAGCTGGTCGAGCCGCATCGCCTTCTGGCCCCAGCCGTAGGCGCGCTGGCGCGGGAAGCCGGCCAGCGCCGGCCAGTCCGACAGCGCGCGCAGCGCCACCACGTTGGCCTCGTCGCTGCTGATGTCGGGGTCGCGCTGGTAAAAGCTCCAGTAGTCGGCCTTGGGCTTGACGTACAGCCCCTGCACCGTCTGCGCCGTTTCGCCGAACAGCGACAAGGTCACCTGGCCGTTGGCGTCGGTGGTGCCGGTGGCCGGCAGCAGGCTGCCGAACAACGACACTTCGGCGTCGGCCAGCGGCACACCATCCTTGCCGAGCACGGTGATGGCGGCGTTGAGCACCGGTCCGCCGGCGCCGCTCGGCGTCACGCCGGTGACGAGGCCGGGCTGGCGCAGCGATGGTTCCATCAGGCCCAGGTGCTGGTCGCGCTCGACCAGCAGCCGGCCCGCGCCTTGCTGATGCAGCGCGGCCGCCTTCTGCTCCGTCATGCGCGCCACCAGCACGCCTTGCGCGCCGCCCATGCCGTCGGCCAGCGCGCTGACCACGGACTTGGGACCGACCGTGTCGACCACTTCGATGTCGCTGCTGTTGCGCAGCGCCGACTCCAGGGTCGAAAACTGCAACGGCGCGAAGCTCATCGCGGCCAGGCCTTCGGGCGGATGGCGCGGCGCGATCACGAACTGTTTCTTGCGCGCGGTGATGGTGCGGGCGGGGCCGCGCGCGGTGTCGCCACTGGCGCGGTCGGGACCGGCGCTGTCGCCGAGCGAGCCGGAACTGCCGGCGGCGGCGCTGGCGCCGGAAGCGCTGCGGCGGCCGGCGCTTTCGGCGGGCGGCGCGGTCGATTCGCCGTCGCCGGTGAAGCTGGGGTCCGGCGGCATCGCGGCGCCGCCGTTGGGATTCTTGGCCATGGAAGGATTCCTTTCAAAATGGCTCGGACGGACCGGCGTCGAACATCGACAGCGGCCGGTCCGGCTCGATGGTGAGGTGATGGTTGGGCGTGCTGGTGCTGCGGAAATACTGGTCCAGCACGCGCGCCTTGTCGGGACTGATTTCGACGACCGCCGTGTGCGGCCGGTCGCGCGGGCCGATGGTGTCGACCACGGCGATCTCGGGATCGGTGGCGGCCAGCGCCAGAAAATCGACCAGCGCGGCGCCGCCCTGCGAATGGACCAGGAACCTGGCCTTGCTGCTTGCATCGTCGGGGAAGGGCATTGGGGCTCTCCTTTAAAGCAGTGCCCTCCGGCGGCCGGGGCCGTCGGAGGGCAGTGTCAGCATCGGACGGGAATGTTAGTGCAGCGTTTGTTGGCCGCCATACATTGCCGCATTGCCCTGGTTAGCCAGCTGTGCCTGTTGCGCCAGCTGGGCCAGTTGCGCCTGTTGCAGATAGGCCTGCGTCACCGGATCGGCGCCGAACGGCAGCATGCCGCCCAGCTGGCCGGCGATGCCGCCGATGGTGTTGCCCAGGCCGGCATTACCGAACGCGCCGCCGATGGCGCCGCCCAGCGGCTGCGCCACGTTCTTGATGATGTTGCCGAACCAGCCTTGCGGCGCCAGCTGCGCGTCCTGCTGGCCTTGCGCGTAGGCTTGCGTCACCGGATCGGCGCCGAACGGCAGCATCTGCTGGTTGGGCGGCGTCGGGAAGAACGGGCTGATGATGCCGGTCAGCGGACGGGTTTTGCGCAGGATGTCGCCGAGCCAGCTTTGCTGTTGCAGCTGGGCTTCCTGCGCGCCTTGCGCGTAAGCCTGCGCCACCGGGTCGGCGCTGAACGGCAGCATGCCGCCCAGGTGGCCGGCGATGCCGCCGATGGTGTTGCCCAGGCCGGCGTTACCGAACGCGCCGCCGATGGCGCCGCCCAGCGGACGGGCCACGCTCTTGACGATGTTGCCGAACCAGCCTTGCGGGGCCAGGCCTTGCTGTTGTAGCTGTTGCAGCTGCTGCAGTTGCGCTTCTTGTTGTGCTTGTTGCGCATAGGCCAGCGACACGGGATCGGCGGCGAACGGCAGCATGCCGCCCAGCTGGCCGGCGATGCCGCCGATGGTGTTGCCCAGGCCGGCGTTACCGAACGCGCCGCCGATGGCGCCGCCCAGCGGTTGCGCCACGTTCTTGATGATGTTGCCGAACCAGCCCTGCGGAGCCAGTTGCGCTTGCTGTAGCTGTTGCAGCTGCTGTTGTTGTGCTTGTTGTGCATAGGCTGCGGTGACGGGATCCGCCGCGAAGGGCAGGAAGGCGCCGCCGATGCCGCCGGCGGCCTGGCCGATCTTGTTGCCCAGGCTGGCATTGCCGAACAGGCCGCCGATGCCGCGTCCGATCAGGCCGCCGAGCGGCGCGCCGAGGATGCCGCCCAGGAAGCCTTGGGGCGCCAGGCCTTGTTGCGCTAGTTGCTGTCCATAGTATTGTTGATACTCATTCATGACATCTCCTTGTTGTGGTTGAAGCCAGCGGGCCGGTGGCCGGCGCTGGTGGGGTTTGGACTGGCCGCCGTCGCCGAAGTTTTGGTATTCTTGGTTCCTCGTTTGCGTTAATCAGGTATCATCCAGCCTCGTTTTTTCCGACCGCACATACCATGACCTTCCGCCGCCTCGATCTGTTCTGCCGCGTCGTCGACAACTACGGCGACATCGGCATCTGCTGGCGCCTCGCGCGCCAGTGGCGGCGCGAGCACGGCCTGGCCGTGACGCTGTGGGTGGACGACCTGGCCAGCTTCCGCCGCATCTGGCCGGCGGTCGACGTCGACGCCCCAACGCAGACGCTCGACGGCGTGACCGTGCGCCACTGGCGCGACCAGGACGGCGTCTACACGGCGGCCGACGTGGCCGATATCGTCATCGAATTTTTCGCCGTCGATATTCCGCCCGGCTACATTGAGGCGATGGCGACGTGCGAGCCGCGCCCGGTGTGGTTCAACCTGGAGGGCTTGACGGCGGAGGAGTGGGTCGAAGGCTGCCATCGCCTGACGTCGCCGCATCCGCGCCTCAAGCTGACCAAGTATTTCTTCTTCCCCGGCTTCACCGCCAAGACCGGCGGCCTGTTGCGCGAGGCCGACGTCGAGCCGCAGCGCCTGGCGTTCCAGTCGCAACCGGCCGCAGCGGCGGCCTTCCTGGCGCGCTTCGGCGTGACGGCGGAAGAGATGACGTCGACCAAGGTGTCGCTGTTCTGCTATCCGCACGCGCCGGTGTCGGCCTTGTTCGAGGTGTGGCAGCAAGGCGCCGCGCCGGTCACCTGCCTGGTGCCGGAGGGCGTGGCGGCCGAGGCGGTGCAAGCCTTCACCGGCGGCGCGGCATCGGCCACGCGCGGCGCGCTGACGGTGCGCACGCTGCCGTTCGTGGCGCAGACGGACTACGACAAGCTGCTGTGGGCCTGCGACCTGAACTTCGTGCGCGGCGAGGATTCCTTCGTGCGCGCGCAATGGGCCGGCAAGCCCTTCGTCTGGCACATCTATCCGCAGGAAGAAAACCTGCACCACAAGAAGCTGCGCGCCTTCCTGCAGCGCTATGCCACAGAGCTGCCCGCGCTGTCGGCGTTTTCGCTGTGCTGGAACGGCGCCGTCGCGGTGGATGAATGGGATGAAGCCTGGTCGGCATTCGCGCGCGAGATGCCTGCGATGACTCGGCACGCCATCGATTGGCAGCAACAAATGTTGGCCCATGGCGACCTCGCCGGCAACATGCTGGCGTTCGCCGCAAGCTTAAGGTAGGCGGTGCGGGAAAAACAAGGTACAATGCCGGGTTAATTTACAGCGCATTTTTACCCGATCAAACGTAAGCCGAAGGCTTTTGCCTGGCAACAGATGATTTTTACGCAACCTACTTTTTACGTACATTCTCATGAAACCTGCAAAAGAAATTCGTGTTGGCAATATCATTATGGTCGACGCCAAGCCATACATCGTGCTGCGCTCCGACGTCAACGGTTCGAGCCGCACGGGCTTCACGTACAAGTGGAAGATGAAGAATCTTCTGACCAACAGCCCGCTGGAAAACGTGTTCCGCGGCGATGACAAGTTCGACGTCGTCGTGCTGGACAAGAAGCCGGTCACCTACTCGTACTTCGCCGATCCGCTGTACGTCTTCATGGACGCCGACTACGAACAGTACGAAATCGAAGAAGAAAACCTGGGCGACGCACTGAACTACCTGAAAGACGGCATGGAATGCGAAGCGGTCTTCTACGACGGCAAAGCCATCTCGGTTGAACTGCCAACCACCATCGCACGCCAGATCGTGTACTCGGAGCCGGCCGTCAAGGGCAACACTTCGGGCAACGTCCTGAAAGACGCGAAGATCGAAAACGCCATCGAATCGAAGCAGTTCACCGTGCAAGTGCCGCTGTTCGTGAGCCAGGACGACATCATCGAAATCGACACCCGCACCAACGAATACAAGAAAATCGTCCGCAACTAAGCCGATTCCTTGCCAAGAAAGCACGCCCGCTCCGCCGGCGTGCTTTTTTTTCGCCTGAAAATAGGCAAAATGGAATTATTTTCTGAAAACAAGCAATTTTTGTGGTGGACCTGTCAACACGCTGATATATTTATGCCACGCAATAAAAATCGCGTATTGACGATAAAAGTCAAGCAACCATAAGGATGGGTATGGATCGCAGGGATTTTGTACGGATCGGTTTGGTGGCCGGGGCTGCCGTGGGCGGCAATCGCGTGCTGGCGGCGCCGTCGACGACGACGGCCAAGCTCGGCAGCGGCGGCATCCTCGACGCCGGCGTGCTGGAGCAGCAGCAGATGATGGAGGCCGGCAAGCTGACCTCGCACTCGCTGACCTCGCAATACCTGGCCCGCATCAAGACCATCGACAAGTCCGGTCCGCGCATCAACGCCATCATCGAAATCAATCCGGAAGCGCTGAAGATCGCGCTCGACATGGACCGCGAGCGCAAGCTCAAACGCGTGCGCGGCCCGCTGCACGGCATCCCGGTTCTCCTGAAAGACAATATCGCCACCGCCGACCGCATGAGCACCAGCGCCGGATCGCTGGCGCTGGCCGGCGTGCGCGCCGCGCGCGACGCGCATGTGACGGCGCAGCTGCGCGCGGCCGGCGCCGTCATCATCGGCAAGACCAATCTGAGCGAGTGGGCCAATATGCGCTCCACCCATTCCGTCAGCGGCTGGAGCGGGCGCGGCGGGCTGACCTTGAATCCGTATTCGCTGGACCGCAATTGCAGCGGTTCCAGCTCCGGCTCGGGCGCGGCGATCGCCGCCGGCCTGGCCACGGTGGCCGTCGGCACCGAGACCGATGGGTCGATCGTGTCGCCGGCGTCGATCTGCGGCCTGGTCGGCATCAAGCCGACCTTGGGGCTGGTCAGCCGCAGCGGCATCATCCCGATCGCGCATTCGCAGGACACCGCCGGCCCGATGGCGCGCAGCGTTTCCGACGCGGCGCTGATGCTGTCGGCGATGATGGGCGTCGACCCGATGGATCCGGTGACGCGGGAGGGCGCGGGCAAGGGCGCCGACTATCGCGCCGCCTTGGAGAAGGGCGGCTTGAAAGGCATGCGCATCGGCGTGGCGCGCAATTTCTTCGGCCGCAATGACGATCTGGATGCGGTGATCGAAAAAGCGCTGCTGGAGTTGAAGGCGCAGGGCGCGGTGCTGGTCGATACCGAAGTGCCCAACGTCGGCAAGTACGATGACAGCGAAACCGAGGTGCTGCTGTATGAATTCAAGAGCGATCTCGCGGCGTACCTGAAGGAGTTTGCGCCGAATGCGCCGGTCGCCAACATGGCGGACGTGATCGCGTTCAACCAGAAGCACCATCAGCAGGAACTGCCGTACTTTGGGCAGGAATACCTGGAGCGCGCGCAGGAGAAGGGCGGGCTCGATACGCCGGCCTATCGCGATGCGCTGGCCAACAACCACCGCTACGCGCGCGCCGAGGGCATCGATCAGGTGATGAAGCAGCACCAGCTCGACGCGCTGGTGGCGCCGACCGGCGGCCCGGCGTGGCTGACCGACTTTATCAACGGCGACCATTTCACCGGCAGCTTCTCGTCGCCTGCGGCGGTGGCGGGCTATCCGCACATCACGGTGCCGGCGGGCTATGTGCATGGACTGCCGGTCGGGTTGTCCTTTGTCGGCGCGGCGTATAGCGAGGCATCCCTGATCCGCATGGCCTACTCGTATGAGCAGGCGACGCTGCACCGGCGCGCGCCGCAGTTTCCGGCCAGCGTGTCGCTGGCGGCGCGCTAGCGTTTCAACAGGTGGCGGAAGGTCGGTTCGATGTTCATCGCGTGCAGGTGCGCGATGATGTCTTCGAGCGTGGCGTCCTTTAGCAGCAGGCCTTCCGGCGTGGCGGTCGTTGTCGCTGTCGTTGTCGCCAGCGCGCGCGGCTCGGCAACGTCCTTCGGCTGAAGCAGCGCCAGCGCCTTGGCGAATTCCGCATCGCCAATGCTTTGCAGGCCTTCCAGGAACGCCGTCTGCGCGGCGATGGGCGGCTGCATTTCCAGCCCGAGTTCATCGGCAAACGAAGCGCCCATCCCCGGATTGATGAAAGCTCCCCATAGGCCCGTGGCGTGGTGCAGGCACGGCGGAAGCTCGACCGCCGTGCGGCCGGGGGGCATCGGCTCGTCCTTGGAGTAAGCCTTATGCAGCAAGGCGAGGAACTCGCGCGCCTGCGCGGTGGTGATCGGCGACGCGAGCGACAGCCACAATCCGTAGCTGGTGCCGCCGGAGACGCTGACCGCCGGCGCCGGCAGGCCAAGCTCGGTCTGCAGCGCATTGGCGACCTCGCACAAGCGCGTCCAATGCTGCTCGTTCGGCGCCTTGTGGAAATCGATGACGAGCGCGCGCGTCAATCCGGCGGCGTTGGCCAGATCGACGGACAGCGTCGTCTCCCCGCTTAAATGCCAGGTCAGGCTCTCATCGTCGTAGCGTTGATCGTTGAGCAGGTAAAGCCTTCTCAACTCCGAAATTAACTTATGCATCATCAAACCCCAAGCAGCCAAAACGGCACCCTGCATTATCGCTCAACTCCGGGCGTTGTTGATTTACTATATGAGGCAGCAGCTGTGGAGCTGCTCACCTGACATGGGACCATCTGATGACTAAAGCTGTTTCTGGTTTTGCAGTGCTGGCGCTGGCCGCCGGTGTGATTTCTTCTTCGTTCGCGGCGGCGCAGCCGGATGCGGGCAGCGCGTTCGCCGTGCCGCATCAGTTGCTCGATGTCGGCGGCCGCAAGATGAATATCTATTGCAGCGGCAAGGGGGCCACCACGGTCGTATTCGATTCGCCGTCCGGCGACGCTGGGTGGGGTTGGTTCCAGGTGCAGCCGGAAGTGGCGAAGCATACACGCGCATGCGTCTATGACCGGGCGGGCCTGGGCTTCAGCGATCCGGCCAAGCGCCCGAACACGTCGGAAAACGTGGTCGAGGATTTGCACAAGCTGCTTGCCGCAGCGGGCGAGAAGGCGCCGTATATTTTGGTGGGCAACTCGCTCGGCGGCGCCAATGTGCAGGTGTATGCCTATCGCTATCCGAAGGAGGTCAAGGGCCTGGTGCTGGTCGAGGCGCAGCACGAGGATGAGACGAACCGCGTGAATAAAGCCAGCGGCGGCAAGATCAAGGAGTTTTACGCCATGGTCGCGGCGCAGAATAAATACTGCCAGGCGGCCGCCGAGAAGGGCTTCAAGGCCGGCAGCGAGGAGCACAAAAATTGCGTCGGCGACGCCGCGGAAATCTTGAAAATATTCGGCCCAACGCTTGGCGCTGCCGTCACGGCATCCACGCTGAAGGCCAGCTTCTGGCGCGCCAACACGGCGGAATATGACGGCATCGAGGCCAGCGACGAACAGCTGCGCAAACTGCGCCGTCCTTTCGGCGATTTGCCGATCGTGGTGCTGACGCGCGGCGTCAGTCCTTACCGCATACCGGACCAGCCGCAAAGCGCAACCAACAAGGCCATCGAAGACGCCAACTTCGCGGTGCAAAAGGAATATCTGAAACTGACCACGCGCGGTACCCAGCGCGTGGTGCCCGGCGCCGGCCACGTGATCCAGGCCGAGAAGCCTGAAGCCGTGGTCGCGGCGGTGCTGGAAGTGCTCAAGCAGGTGAAGTAATTACAGCGCCTTGCGGACCAGGACCGC
>Ga0247742_10001876_pt1 | contig 14098 bp, 14 predicted proteins | sample UWRJL208509C2_FD_180944 | JGI IMG/M metagenome (GOLD analysis project Ga0247742, IMG submission 180944) | Plant litter microbial communities from Arlington Agricultural Research Station in Wisconsin, United States - UWRJ-L208-509C-2 | ecosystem: Environmental > Terrestrial > Plant litter >...
GATGACGCAGTAGGCCTGGCCACCAGATCCTCCTGGAGTTTCCTGGTCGGTGGGTATGGACGCAGGGGCGTGCGATACAACGCAGTAGGCCTGGCCGCCTGAGCCGCCGGGGGTCTCCTCGCTGGTGGGGATGGAGGCGGGGACGGAGATGGTGCTGAAGGAATCCATTTGTGTGTGTGTGGTGTGTAAGTTGCGGATGCGACTGGAGAATTTGTGGTAAATAAATGGCCCTCTTATATGTTTTCCGAGAGCCTCTGGACTTCGGTTTTTTGTTGAAGACGACCGGGCCATCTGAGAGATTGGGCCATCGATTGTCGATTAGAATGAATATCGCCATACCCATCCGGGTCCCAGCGCGGCAGTCGTTGATAACTTGAGCGGGCAGCGGCATGAACTCTACGCCAAGGTAAAATCAAGCAAACGAGCCCGTTAGTTTTTATTGTTAGATGGTCCAGGCACATGTTGGCGGAACATGTGTTCGTGAGTAGGACAACAAACTCGCTTCCTGGGGTGTAACAATAAAACAATAAACCCAATTGTTTACCTATTGTCCTTCGGGTCGGAGAGTCAGATCAAACTTGATTTATCCAAATGGCAACTACCATCTATGGCGACAGGACTAAACCTTCAACCAGGTCCCGAAATTCGTCATATGTAGGTCGGATCTAATTCGTGTTCGTATTATGTCAGAGTTGCATGCAAGCTTGATGAGCAGCTATCCCTGGCTCAACAACGCCGATAAAAGATGCAACTTTTGAGTCCTATCGTAAATTCTGAAATCAAGCCATGCTTGGCGGGTAGTTCCAAGGCCGTTCGGCAACTACCTCCCGCCCGGATCAAAACATGAACCGAATGAGTGGGCGCCTATTCTGGCCACGTTGTCGCGATTTCATATCCTCTTGAGTAACCGCAAACTGAATGGGTGGTGTTGCTGCTGTTTAGCGCACAAGGCAGGTGGATTGCATCCAATGTGAAGGAGGGCTCTGTTGCGTCGTGGTATACCTTTCAGAACTCGGCACAGGAACTCCGCTTCGTTATGAGATCCTGAAGTTAACGGATCAGAACGTCCCTCTCGAACATATAGAAATTATAAACGTTTTCATAAGCGCATGTCCAGTCCCTCGTTATGTAACATAAATAGTAATAATCTCAAATCATGTCCCATTCCTCGCTACTGTGGCTTGAGGAAGATTGCAATGCAATGCGGGTGGGTGGGGTGACTATAAATTGATGTTCGGAGGTATCATCGTAAGCAATTGCAAAACCGAAGATTAATGGACGTCATACATACACGAATGAACGAAGAAGTGTATCGGCCACGTCAGTCGCGAGCGAAGTGTGCTCAAGTGATGACACAGTAGGCCTGGCCACCAGATCCCCCTGGTGTCTCCTGGTCGGTGGGGATGGACAGAGGCGCATGCGATACGACGCAGTATGCCTGACCGCCTGAGCCGCCGGGGGTCTCCTCGCTGGTGGGGATGGAGGTGGGGACGATGATGATGCTGAAGGAATCCATTTGTGAATGTCACGGTGTTGTAAGTTGCGGATGCGACTGGAGAACATTTGGCTGAATTTGAAGCCCTTTTTATATGCTTTTCGAGAACAACTAGGCCTTGTGTCTAAGATGACCAGATCCTCTGAGAGATTAGGCCATCGATCGTCGATTTGAATGCATTTTGTGAGACCCTTCCGGGTCAAAGTGCGGTCAGAGCGTCCAAGAACATGCAGAGGCAAGTAAAGTAATCGAATTTAATAAATTTAATTGTTAGATAGCCTAGACGCATGTTGATAGAACATGTGTTGGTGGTTGAAACAATAAGCTCGGCTACAAGCTGCAACAATTGACAATAAAACAATAGACAATTACCCCAATTGTTTTCACCTCAAAGACGCGACGCAACTTGCAATCGAAGTCATTGATCCAAAAGGAAACTACCATCTACGGAAATGCCAAGCCTTCAGATTCGATCCTGAACTCTGGCAGGCCCTGCCGGACATTTTGTCCTTGTGATCAGATGCGGGCCTCGACACGAGGTAAGGAACATAGATTCCTTATGCCATCTAAGATCACTAGGAAAACACCCCAGTACCTCTGAATCTAAGTACAAGCTTATACCTCTCAGTGAAAGGAGGATGTCAGTGAGCGCTGATTTTTTAAGATACGTCTGGCATATCCTTGGATTAAACACAAGCATGCCTCTGAGCGTATGTGTGGTAGATTGGCCTTAGCCTTCGAAGTGATAAAACCACGCAGTGCAAAGACATATCCCGAAGGCTTAGGAGCGGTGAAGGTGCAAGATGGCAATACCGCGTTGCAAGTAAGGCAACTCATAAACTTCGATGTAAAATTTTAAATAGAACAGCTTCTTAACCTTTACAATCATCATTGCAGGCCTACAAACTCGAACACATACGATACATAAGCAAGTCAACTGAATCGGATCTCAACTATGGATCAGGACGGACGAGAAGGTTTCTCAAGTCAGTCGATGAATGCAGGTACATTCAATTCACAAGTCGAGCATCTGTGGCTTGAGCGCTTAAATGATGTACTAGTAGTATATAGGGAGGTGTAACGAACAAGCTTCTCTACCTGGGACGTCAGTGCAGTTGGGCAGATCGCTTCCGAACGCCTATCTGAGCCAGTGTCGTAACCTTGTAGGGCACTTGAATGCCTTGAGTTATGCCAATGTTGCCATCGACCAAGGTACATACAACAGGGTCCTTACAATTACATCTTATAGGCGCCAAAACGGGAACCACTCGGCAAGTCCCTCGGATCACGGAAGCCTTGGACTGTATATATGTAGTGGCCTAAGGTTGACAGTAGGCCTCAGTGATGAAAGCGCACAGAAATGTGTATTGAGTGCCTAAGGCGGTGGATGTGCAAAATACCAGGTTGTACGTGAGCTGAGCTTGAAGCCTGGAGGTTTGATGTATAAATAGAACAGTCTCTTGAGGTACCCGGGGCCCAGTACACCTTCCGTTGCCGATCACATTCGAACACATAAACTAGGCCTTAAACTATGACTCAAGTCGGACGAGGAGATCCCAGGAGTCCACCAGTGAGCACCCGAGGTACACTGCGACTCTCCCCAAAGCGAGGGCTTAAACGAGATGAGCACTGATGATGGCATCCAGGCGACACATCTGGAGAAGACAGAGTTACGATAATGCGACTCTGCTCCTGCAAGACGGGTATGTCGTATAGATCCGAGCTCGTACCGATGCCAGCGTCCTACGAGGCGAGTACCTTGATTACGAAGGCCTATCGGCAGAAGCTACTAACCACATGTATTTCCACTTTCCAATGCAAAAGGACGCAACGCTAGAGGCTATCACCGTATTTAATGACTCTCTACCTCCCAACATTACTTCATTGGAGATCGAGATCAAATATGCATTCAAATGCGCTGACGGAAGCGGTGGCTGGGCTGGTCTGTCCAGTACGAAAGGTTCGCCGGAGAAGTGGCGTCAAGCGTTGAAGGCGAATAATCTTGGGTCTGGCGAGCTTGGCGTGTTCCATATCCCTTTAATTCCGATGGAAAGCATGAAGGAGTTTCCTTATTCTTTCCAAACGACACAGGATGCAACGGGTGCGACTTGGACGCGAGTGAGCATCAAGTTTGCCACTGAGCAGGTTGCTTTCGATGCACCACCGACCCTCGAAGTGGGTTATTTGATACCAACACGTTTTTTTATTTATTTTCCTCAACTTTTCTATTGCAAGGGTTGCATTGCCGCCGCCACTGCTGCCTTTTCTGTAGCCATGTATGACGACGCTTGCCGTCGGGCGAAACACGGGAGCCTCAGCTGGTGCGTTATTGGGCCATGCAAGGCCGTGCTTTATGCACATTCAGTATACGGAAGGTCGGATCAGGAGCTGGGTGAAGAGGAATATAACAAGATGAGGAAGCAGCACCCTGCAGTCATCTACCTGGAGGCGAAGTATACCTTCCAGTAGTTTCAAAATTCCAGACTAGATCAATTATATGCAAGTGTCATCACTACCCGCTTGTTCATCTATGTGCCGACATGACTGCCATTAGCTCTAGCAGAAGCACGTTGGGGTCGGGTGTGTTGGGATTGGGGTTGTGCAGGAAACGATGAGCGAATTCTGTCACGGCCCCGCCACACACTCCTGTCTGAACGACATGCATTCCCAGAATTTGTCGGCGATTACTTTGCCCATCTCGCCAGGGGGTTTGTCCTCAGTGTCATCCGCCACCTCTTTCTCCTTCTCTTTGTCTTTGTCTTCCTCCACACCCCCATCCCCCCTTCCACCAATAATTAGAGTCCCCACCCGCTTCCTTTGCGGACTCTTCAAATCTCCGTCGTATACGCAATCTCATCCCTAACCTCGATTTAGGGTCGTCGTCAAAGTAGGTTATGAACCGACCGAGATTCTTTCCGTAGTCCTCGTTGTCGAATCGAAGGGATGGGCGTGGATCACCAACGATCCTCAACGCGTGTTCGGCCTCCATTAGTAGGTAGCAGGGAGGATGTAATACACCTTCACCCCTTGGCTCTGACCCTGCCCCTTCAAATCCCTCCCAACTTTCCCCAAACACCTCCGCCACACAAAGTGCCCCAACGGCTTCTTCCCCACTCACTCGGCGGTACTACGCTTTTGCATTTGTGAAAGTTGCACCCATATGTGCCGTATGGTGGCGCCGCAGACGAGGGAAGAGACGCGTGTGATATAAAATGTGGTTAGGGAGCCGACGAGCAGGGATGTGGGGAGGGGGAAGAAGAGTGACCCGACGAGTCGACCTTTGAGATGTAGAAGGTTGTGGTGGAGGTTAGGGAGGATGTAGATGGGAGGTTTCTATGGCGGTTGTGATTAGGCGTGGGGTTTAACCGGGGATCGTTGTTGTCGTACGGCTATGCAGATGCCAGGTACGCGTGCTAGGGTTGCGATCGCGGAGGAGGAGGATGCGGCTGAGGGGCCTGTGGTGTTGAAGAGTGGATGGGAAGAGTTCTGGGTGACGGTATCTTAGGTAGGGGGAGGATGTCGTCTGCTTGTAGCGCCAATGTCGTATGGGTACCAAAGAAGGTAGAGATGCGTGCCAGAGTCGAGGTAGACTTGACATATGGATCAAACGCCAGTATGCACTATATCTTAGACATGGAAGCTACTTCAAGCATGCGGTCTGCACGCTGTCGTCGGCGTCTTGAGTCATGGACTCGAGTTTGAATTCGAACATGCGTTTTCTTATAAGGAGAAGCTAGTTCAGAGGCGGCCACGGAGAACGAATCAACTTGCATGTTGGGAGAATATTGACAAGCGTCGACGTTGACACCTATAATTTTTTGATTGCTGATTCGTTTGTGCACCTGCTGGTGACTGCAGTGAATAGGATGAATGTAGAACGGAATGAAGAAACCATCAGTCATGACCTGACACGTTATGACATTGTAAGCGTGTTTATCACCCTCTTCTTTCCGAACGCTCATCTGCTTAATCGATTATCAGGCAGACTACTTACTAGCTATGGATAAGAAATTCAAAAAGGCTATCAATCGCCTGAGTGTCCGAGCTCAAGGTTGGCCTATATTCCGTGCGAAGGAGCCTGCACCTCCTGTAGAAAATCATATCGGACTCGTTGCTGGTTGCATGCTGACGCACCTTTTGATATTCACAGACGCTCCAGGATGAGGTTCCAAACCCCGAGGTCTCAGCCTCTAGCTCTCCCACTGACAATACTTCCCTCTATGAACGGAGAGTGAGTGTCAATGTGGTCGAAGATCTCGTAGTCTCTAGACCTTCCAGTGACAACGATTCTCTCTATGAGCGGAGAGCGCCTGATCTGTACGAAGATCTCACAGTCTCCATCCGATCTTCCACTGACAACAGTTCTCTCTATGAGCGGAGAGCGGCTGTCGATGTCTACGGAAGTCTTGTAGCTTCCACCCGATTTGCCTTTGCGTCAACAGAACCTATCATTTGGAATCTTCCGCTGCCCCAAGATATCATGTATCTCATCATCGACACCTACTTCCTCCACAACTTTCCTGATCCCGATCTGAACACGCTCTACAATCTCGCTCGCACTGCTCGGTGTCTCACAAGCTACTGCCGTTCAGTAATCTACAGGAAAATCACGCTTACAGGATACACCCGCCATGACGAAACGATGGTCGAAATCTTTGCAAGGATCCTTAGTGGAACGCCAGAGATTGCACACTATATCCACGACCTCCGTATCATCGACACAGGATCCATGTTTCAATTCTCGGTCCCTCTACCAGAAGTTGAACAAAGTCTCAAATACATCATCACGCAGGAATTTCCCAATTTACGAAGAGTAGAGGTCAACATACCTGTTGGCTGGACCTTACTACCTGCTTCATTGACACATGCCTTCGAAGTACTCTTTCAGGCGAGAACTATACAAGAGGTTTCTATTCTTCGTGGAAGAATACCTCCAGTGTTTCTGCAGGAGTTCCGGACTGCGGACTCTATCGATATTCGAGCTCTGGTTTCTTATCCCGACGGCCCAATGCCACATTCTGACAATACCTGCCAACCTACCACCTTGACCATTGTGGATAACACGCTTGATGGTGAAACGACTAAAAACCTTCTCCATCATAATTCCCCGCTGCGTATACATCGCCTCACTGAGCTTCGTTTTCATGGACTAGGAAATATTCTAGACTTGATAAATCCGACAATAAGAGCACGTCAGGACTTTTTGACGTCATTGACTATTCACGCAGCGTCTGTCAAAGGCGAGTAAACTCTGGTTTTTCGGTTTAGATTTCGAGAGGCTAACAGCAAATTCTTAAAGAATGCAGGCGTCTCTCTCTCAAGAACCTCAAAGCACTCAAATACCTCACCCTCATAGCCAACCTTACAAACATATCCACAAACCTCTTCCAGCTGTCGTGGATCACCACCACTCTAGCGTCATGTAACCCACAGGCGCTACAGTACATCACCGCCGTAGTGCCCTACGTCCCTTTTCCAGATTTCTATGACGAGATTCCTGGCTGGAAAGCGCTCGACGCCCTGTTCTCAGAGACGCACAATGCGCGCTGGCCAAAGCTGAGAAGGTTCAAGTTGAATTTAGCTGCTGAGGGTGGAACCGATGTAGATAAATGTCGGGATGAGTCTGGTTATGAGACTGCGAGGGTTAGAAGTTCCTTGCCGGACCTAGCAAGGGCGGGGATTCTTAGCGTGGAGATTGTGGACGATTCATACTATCCAAAGTTTCAGTGAAAAGTTTCCAGTGGAGTATATATTAGTAGTAGGTACAGTACTTAAGTCCACCGTATATAGGATCAGACAACACGTGCCTGTCCTGCGAACCATGGGCTCCCGAAATGATAACGATCCGAAGCCATCTTCCATTCCATCACACTGACTTTCAAGTTGGAGTGTAAAGTACCCTTTCCTTCAAGCCAAAGTACTCCTATTTCCCTCAAAGTTCTTTCCAAAATCATATCTGACCTATCAACTCTCAGAGGAATAAATTGTTACAAGGACGATGAACAACCGTGGCGACGTTCAAACCTTTTCTATGGCATCTTCCAAACCCGAGCCACTGGCATGCAAGTTGGCACATGGAAGTCCTTGTGCCCCCTGCCTTGAGCTGGAAATCTTTGATAGAGAAGCTCAGTCCACCCTAGAGCGTCTTTCTGAGGACCGTCGAAAGATCTTGGCAAAGATCAATCGGCGTCACGATCCATTTATCCAACGCCTTCCTCTCGAACTCGCCTCCCAAATCTTCGCTTTCTGTTTACCCCCACAGGGTCCCCACCCATATCCATCCTACAACCCACTTCTTTGGAGTAGATCAAAAGGGCGATACGTCAAACCATTCAATATTGTCTTGGGGGCCATCTGCCGGGCCTGGCGCCAGATTGCATGGTCAACACCGAAACTGTGGTCGACTCTCCCAATTTCGCTTCACCGCTGTGATAACAGAGCGTACAAGGAATTGGTGTTAGAATGGCTTATGAGGTCGGCTCAGATACCATTGGACGTATCTCTTGTGCACAAGGGTTTTGCAGGATCAGTACCCCTCACTGAAGAATATGTTGATATGTGGAAACCATTGATCGATATGGTCAATGGATGTTCGAGTCGTTGGAAGTCATTCAATCTATGTGCCTCCGACCTCGTGCTTGCATATATTACAGGAGACAGCCGAGGAACCTGCATGCTTGAATACTTGAAAGTAGACCCGCTCCTGGGGGTCTTGGATCGACGGTCATCTGTAGATAAGCGCTCCTCGCATCGGTTTTCGCTCACAAATGCGATCCCCATGCCATGCGAGCTGGTTTCAATCGCCATGCCTCTCAGATCGATCGATATCGATTGGTCGAGTCTAATAATCATCGAGATTGGAAATCTCTACCTCAATGAATTCCTGGTTCTTCTTCGACGGGCGCCCCGTTTGACCAGATGCAAATTAAACGATTTTCAAAGCGGGCAAGACGAACACTTACCTTCTCCTACGCCAACACATCACCACACCTTACAGGAACTAGATATACAAGACCCAAGGGAACAGCAAATCGCAGAACAACTCCTAGGCCTTGTTATTCTTCCATCACTCATTTCCCTGTCGTATGACTCCGAATGCAACTCGCGTGAAAATGTCGCAGCCTTCCTAGACCGCTCTGGCTGTAGGCTGACAACGTTCCATGATGTACATGGACACTATGATAATGTAAGGGCAGAGCGATCCAGATCGCTTGTACCGTCACACGAGTAGTCACGCGATGATAGACCAGGTTATCCAGCCGTGTTCAAAGGTAACTAACGAACGTACAACGCAAGTAGGTACTTATATACTGTAGAGGTAGGGTAGAGGGTTTCCGTAGGTAGGAGACTGCCGTAGGAAACGAACCGGCAGCTGCTAAACTACGAACACAGTGTCCAGGGGTAAGAGGCGACCAAGGTCATAAGACCTGTGGGTAGGCGAGACGATGCCGGGCATTGGCATCGTCGGTAAGATAAGATAAAGTCCGAAAAGAGTGTGATAAGGGAGATATCCGTTACAGATAACCTCCTGGTGTTGGCACCTCGTTTGCAAGCACTGGAATGGCTACAATACCCAGGAGATTTTGGTGGTCGTAAATATCCACCGATTCAAGGGCTTGCCAACCTGTGTGAAATCTTGCTACACAGCGGACCTGTATCTTGGGAGCCAGTGATTGACTTGATTATCTCATGTCCCCCGAAGGCCTTCTCAATTCATGTTGAAGATCTCAACTCAGAAGAGGAAGATTTCTTGATCGGCGAAGAGTCTGCTCGGCGTTTTCAGGACTTGATCGAGAAAGGCTACGACATCGAGATCACCTGCAGACTTTGGGCTCGGGGTGAAGACGACGACCGCGATTTACTCGCGTGGTCTGAGGAAAGTCGAATGTCGGAATCCAGAGCAAGTGGACTAAATCAAGTATCTTAATCTTACCTTTCCGGGTTGGCAAGGCGTAGTACAACTCAGACGATCTTCATTAGCTCTCGTCCCCTCTCCTTTTAGCATCGTCCAGAGGCCTCCTTAGTACCAATTTATATCAATCTACACTCATATCCAAGTCACCCATTAGCGTTAGCACATCTATTTAAGGTTATCTAGGCGTGACGCTGATTCTGATTCTCGGGAGTCGGGACTTGCGCGTCAAATGAAGCATCTCTGTTCATCCATCGTGCAGAAATGCCAGTAGTTGCACCAACTTGTCCCAACCCACAGTCGACACTAGTACTCTTGAATAGTCACAGGTCGAGTCGGAGGAGGGCACAGGGGGCAGTTTGACCTCAAACACGTAGTGCGAGTTGTATTGTTAAAGTCGATTGATACAGTGTAATCGTGGGCTACTGCGACGGCCACGCATGCGAACGAGTCAACTTGCATCTTGGCCTGGTGTCGTCCCGTTCACAAGTGATCATGATCACAATTGTTCCCACACCCTCAGCTTTCTTGCCAACTTCCATCGCACTGATTTCAAGTTGGGGTTCAAAGAACACTTAAGTAAAGTACGTCCGTTAACCTCTAAAATTTACTTACCAACTCTCACAAAGGAATACATTGTTGCAAGAATGATGAAGAACTACACCTCTTGCGGCGACGCGAAGACCTTTTCTGTGACATCTCCCAAACCCGACCCATGCAAGTTAGCAAATGGAGGACCTTGCGCCTCCTGCCTTGAGCTCGAAAACTTTGATAGAGAAGCTGAAGTCATTCTGGAGCGTCTTTCGGAGGACCGTCGGAAGATCTTGGAGAAGATCAATCGGGACCACGACTCATTTATCCAACGCTTTCCTTTCGAACTCGCCTCTCAAGTCTTCGCTCTCTGTTTACCCCCACAGGGTCCCCACTGGCATCCACGCTATCACCCACTTTTTTGGAATGCCTTAGAAGGCCGGCATATCAAACCATTTAATATTGTTTTGGGGACCATCTGCCAGGCCTGGCGCCAGGTTGCATGGTCGACATCGATACTGTGGTCGACTCTCCCAATTTCTCTTCACCGCTGTGGCAACAGATCATACAGGGAACTGGTGTTGGAATGGGTTGGAAGGTCCGCTCAGACGCCGTTGGACGTCTTTCTTGTGTACAATGGCATTGCAGGCTCAGTACCCCTCACCGAAGAATGCGTCGATATGTGGAAACCATTGATCGATATAGCCAATGGATGTTCGAATCGTTGGAGGTCATTCAATACATGTGCCTCTGACCTCATGCTTGGGTATATCACAGGAGACAGTCGAGGAACCTGCATGCTTGAATACTTGAAAGTAGACGCGGGGGTGCAGTCACCTGCATATCGGCGCTCCTCGTATCGGTTTTCACTCACGAACACGAAACCTATGCCAAGTCAGCTGGTTTCAACTGGCATGCCTCTCAGATCGATCGATATTGACTGGTCCAATCTAATAACCATCGAGATTGGACAGCTGTACCTCAATGAATTCCTGGTTCTTCTTCGATGGGCGCCCCGCTTGATCGGATGCCACTTACGAGGTCTTCGAGATGGGCAGGACGAAATTTTACCACTTCCTACACCAACATGTCATCACACACTACAAACGCTTGAGATAGGGAAGCATTTAACGGAACAACTCCTAGGTCATCTCAATCTCCCGTCGCTTATTTTTCTATCTTTTTGTTCCGCAGTCAACTCGGTTGAAAATATCGCCGCCTTCCTCGACCGCTCTGCCTGCAGGCTGACAACACTCAATGATAACGACGGCAACTATTATAAACTCCTGGCGTTGGCACCTCGCTTACAAGCGCTGGAGGTGCTGGAATATTTAGGGGATTTTGGTAGTGCCACAATCCAAGAGGAGAACGAACTCGGTCCTAACATCCTCCCCAACTTGCGCCACATTGGGATAGAGAGTGAACACATATCTTGGCGGCTGCTGGTTGACATGATTATGACATGCCCTCCGAAGCCCCTCTCGATTCGTGTTGAAGGTCTCGTTTCAGATGGTGGTATGTTGATCGACAAAGAGTCTACTCGGCGTTTTCGAGACCTGATCAAGAACGGCTACGACATCGAGATCACCCATAAACTTTGGGACATGGAAGACGCAGAACGTGATTTACTCGCGTGGTCTATAGACAAGCATAGGTCGTAATCATGGGAATAAATTGTATTAATCGTACCTTTCCGGGTTGACAAGGCGCAGACGATGTTCATCGGCTCTCCTTTCTGCATTTGATATGTTGTAATTAACAGTGAACTGTGGTCCGGGATGAGATTGATGAATGCCTAGTGTTAGAATATCGGGTCCTTTTTGACCTATTTTTACGGTGAGTACAGTAGACTAAGAAAAGCTGAAAGCGCGACGTGAACATTTAGACCTAGTCGCATTTGTGATCACGATCACGATGTTCCCACGCCTCAGGCCTTTGACTGCACGTCCATGAACACGGCTGACCACGATCGAGACGCGTCTCCAGACCTCGTCGTACCCGTGCCCATACCGGCTGGCACACAGGCAGACGACATCCTTCCCAGGCCCAGGACTCCATCACCCAGGACTCCTCCCCGTCACTCAGCCACATCTCTCCGCGACCACCTCCTCCATGCCCTATCCACACACCCTGGCACGCGCACCTGGCATCTGCATGTACTAGTAACAGCCCCCCGCAAGTCGGGGGCCTTGTTCCCATTTGCTATTGGGAAAGACAACAAAGCCGTAAGGAGGGTATACCTCCAGGACGTGCTGGTGCTGGTCAGCGAGGAAAAACCAGAGCTCATCGGGCTCGAGCCGCCGGGTGGTGGCACCAGCTCAATGGCTTCCGACGACGACCCCCAGACCCCACGCATAATCGTAACCGCCATCGAAGCCTCCATCTACACCCTCCCCTTGACATCCACCGCAATCCTCTACATCTCCAAAGTAGATTCATCAGGGCACGCCTCCTCCCCCTCACCAACATCCCTGCTCGTCCGCTCCCTAATCACATTCTACACCTCCCCATCCACACGCGCCTCTGCCTTGTCCTCAGGCGGTGCCATACGGCACATATGGGTCCAACTCTTCGCTCGCGCGCAAGCCCAATACCTGTTCGCCAACAGCGCCGAGTGGGTAGGTAAGAAGCCGTTGGGGGATCGCGCGCTTTGTGCGTGGTGGAGGAGGTGTTTAGGCAGGGTTGGGAGGGATTTGAAGAGTGGAGGGGAGGTGGGGGTGAAGATGTATTATATCCTCCCAGGGTACCTACAAATGGAGGCCGAGCACGCGTTGAGGATCGCTGGGCATGGTGATCCAGATGAGGAATGGATCTACGGACACCCGTATAACGATACTACGACGCCTCTCCCATGTCCCTACGATCCTACAAACGAGGATAGCGTGAAGAATCTCGGCCGGTTCATACCCTATTTCGACGACGATCCTAAATCGCGGTTTTTAGACGAGATTGCGTATACGACCGACGGGGATTTGAAGAGTCCGCAGAGGAAGCGGGCGAGGACCGTTGGCGGGCGGGAAGATAAGGATAGGGATGGGGAGAAAGACAAAGAGAGGGACAAGGAAAAGGCGGATGATGAAAACAAACCACCCGGCGAGATGGGCAAGGTAACCCCCAACGAATTCTGGGAACGCATGTCGTTCAGACAGGAATGTGTAGCGGGCGCCGTAACGGGGTTCTTTACCCTCGTCGTTTCTTGTCCCCATTCGTTGAATAGCGCGTCGCTATCAACGCGATCCCCGCTAGAGCCAATGCCAGGCCAAGTCGGCGCGCAGGTGAACAAACGCGTGATGACGACGCTCCTTACGGGGGTCGAGTTTTCGACGGTGGAACGGGCAGTTAAAGCGACGGAGACGGTTGAGGGTGCGATTAGGGGGTTATGCGAGGGGATCGTATCTGCTGCTGCCGGTCCGAGCTCTAGCTCCAGCTCAAGCGGGGCAGGGTCAGTGGCGTTTTCATTGCTACAACCTCCAAGGACACCCCCGCGGGGAAGAAAACACCCGCATATACCAGAGGTATCGCCTAACCCATTCGCGGAACCTGTCGCGTCGTTGGAGACGTATCGGGGGTATATTTATGGATCGGTGGCTACGCGGAACGCGGTTGTACCTGTGGAAGAGAGGACGGCTGATTCGGTGGGGCTAGGTGGTGGTGTGAAGGGAGCAGGAGAGGGCCAGGGAGAGAAGGAGCAAGGAGGAGGGCCGACGGTGAATGTATTGCAGGTTAGGAGGAAGAAGAAAAAGGTGTAGGTGTAGGATAGTTTGGTTTGTAATGGGACGCGATCTGTTGTATCTATGTATCTATGTCCACGATGCCGCCACTGCTGGGGAACTTTCTTATATTGACACTGACTAAAATAAGCACCCACTTGCAACACCAGTGATCGGCCCGACTCATCGACATTAAAAATAATCGAAGTTGATGTTCTCAACCTTCTCGTTTCTGCATTTTGCCCATGGTGATATTATGTGCTGATCCAGTCTGGAATCTTGAAACTACACAAATGTATATTTGGCCTCCAGATAAAGGACATCAGGGCTCCCCATCCTCATCTTGTCGTATTCCTCCTCACCCAGCTCCTTATCTGCCCTTCCGTGTACTGAATGTGCATAAAGCCTAGCCTTGTGCTGTAAACCACAGATAACATCCCAACTGAGGAT
>Ga0247742_10001877_pt1 | contig 14096 bp, 6 predicted proteins | sample UWRJL208509C2_FD_180944 | JGI IMG/M metagenome (GOLD analysis project Ga0247742, IMG submission 180944) | Plant litter microbial communities from Arlington Agricultural Research Station in Wisconsin, United States - UWRJ-L208-509C-2 | ecosystem: Environmental > Terrestrial > Plant litter >...
GGTGGGTGGTCAGCAAGACCCGCTGCTGCTCGACTTCGTTCGTGGTCAACGCCACCACATGCCGGATGACATCGTTGATCTGCACCCGCTGGCGATTCTGCGGGGTCTGCCGGGCCAGAGATTGCAACGCGCTGACGATTTCCCCGGCGCGCCTGCCGTTGTCGAGGATGTCACGCAAGCCGGACATCGCCTCCTCCACCACCGGCGTCTGACGGTTAAGCCAACGCAGACTGGCGGCGGCGTTGGATACGATCGACGCCAGCGGCTGGTTGATTTCATGGGCAATCGATGCGGCCAGCTCGCCCATGACCGTGGCCTTGGACACCCGCTCAAGCTCGGCCCGCGCGTTGCGCAACGCGGTTTCGGTGTCCTTGCGCCGGGCGTTTTCTTCTACCAGTTCGGCGTACAGACGCGCCGTCTCCAGGGATATTGCCGCCTGGCCCGCCAATAGCTCCAGCACGGTGGTGCGACTGGTGGTAAACGCGCCGCACGCCAGATTGTTTTCCAGGTACAGCACGCCGATCACTTGCCCCTGTTTGATCAGCGGCAGGCACAGCACCGAGCGCACTTGATGCCGAAGCAGATATTGGTCCGCGGAAAAGTACGGGTCGTTGCCCACGTCATCGAACACCAGCCGCTGGCGGGTGCGCATCACCCGATACAGAATCGACAGGGGCAGGTCATTTTTACTCGGGACGGCGCTGGACAGCGCAATGACGATGCCGCCGTCCTGACTCTGCCCGGTGGCGCTGATGACGGGTGCTCCGTCTTTGACCAGCAATAACAACGCCCTTTGCGCACCGGCGTGCAGGATGGTGTTGGTCAGCAAAATCTCGATCAGCCGGTCCAGCAACATTTCTTCGCACAGCGCCTGATTGGCCTTCATCACCGACACCAGATCCAGCGTGTCCTGGCCACCCGGAATACTGATAGAGGCCCTGGACGCGGAAATCAGCTGCCCGCCCGAGAGCGGCAGCAGGCCCTGTGGATCGGCGTCCCTCAGGGCAAGCGGCGCAACACGACCACCGGCGTTGCGCAGATCAGGGTCGAAATCGGGAATGTCCTGAAACCGCCGCCAATGCGCCAGACATTCGCTCAGGTCAGCCGCAAGCCCATGAGCGGTCTGATAGCGGTCATCAGGGTTCTTGGCGATGAGTTTGAGCACCAGCCCGGCCAGCGGCGCGGGGATATCGCCACGCCAGTGACTCAGCGCTGGCGGCTGGCGAGCGACATGGCAATACACCCATTCCACCGCATCGGTAGCTTCAAAAGGCAACTTGCCGGTAAGCCACTCGTAGAACGTCATGCCAAGAGCATAGAGATCACTGCGCTCATCGGCTTGGCGCTCGACACGACGCGCCTGCTCGGGCGACATATACGCCAGCGTCCCGCATATCGAATCGCAGCCGCCGGCCATACGGCCCTGCCCTAAGCCGGTACTCAAGCCGAAACCGGTCAGGCGCACCACGCCGTCAGCGCCCAGCACCAGATTGCACGGTTTGATATCACGGTGCAGCAGCTGCGCATCATGAGCCTGAGCAAGCGCGGTCGCCGCGCCCTCGGCCAGCGTCAGAAACCCCTCGATCGAATGGCCACCCTCCGGTGGCAGGTGCAGCGACGTGCCCGCCGGGTCGGTCAGGACCAGCAGCAGGCCTTCACGCGATTGCAGCAATGCTTGTGGCTGCAACGCCCAGCCAGGCATCAGCAGGCTTGCCAGGGAATACTCGTGTTCGAGCCTGCGAAACGTGTTGGCCGCGGCGAGTGAGGTCGGCCGCACGACACGCCAGGATTGGTCATCGTCTGGGCGCTTGACGCGGTAGTGACCCAACTCTCCATCCAGATACAAAAACTCCCAGACGAGGCTTTCCAGCCACTGACTATCCAGATCTGCAGCGGCGCGCCCTGACACAGGCGGTACGTTGACGATGCTGCTCATGAAAGTCCTTGAGTTTCATTCCACGGTGCCTTTTCAGGACGAGGCCGACGACACAATGGCGCGATAGCCGGAGGAAAACACTGGTTGAAATATTGGATATGCCCTGTCATCGACAGCAACGATGACGATCATAGGCTGAAGTTTGCGCCAGTGATAGTTGGGGAAAAGAGGATGTTGAACGACATTTCAAAAGGTTTTAAAAGCACATGGATAATTGTGCTCCCGGTTAATCGGACAACACGCCTAAACGCTCGCGCATTTTCAGAAGTTCGATGACTGTGCGGGCATTCATCTTTGTCATGACGTGCCGTTTATGCACTTTTGCAGTGACTTCGCTGGTACCCAGTTCCAACGCTATTTGTTTATTCATCTTGCCGGTTATCAGCAGCGCCAGTACTTCACGCTCGCGCGGCGTCAGACTCTCGAAGCGCTGACGAACGTTGAACGTCAGGGCGCGGTCCGCCCAGTCGCGCTGGTCCTGCTGCAAGGCCTGACGCACCAGGTCCACCAGCGTGTCGGGTTCGAAGGGTTTGGTCAGAAATTCGTGAGCGCCGGCCTTGATGGCCCGAACCGACATGGGAATGGTGCCGAACCCGGTCATGAAAATGATCGGAAAACCATGCCCTCGGCGTCGCAGCTCGCTTTGCAGATCAAAGCCGTTGCCTACCGAGAGGTTGACGTCCAGTAGCAGGCACGTCGGCCGTTGGGCAAAATCGCTGCGCAAGAATTCGTCAGCGGTAGCGAACGCCTGGGAGTCGATGTCCGCCGAACTCAGCAACCGCCCCAGCGCCACCCGGATGGCTGCATCGTCATCCACCACGTAAACAATTGGCGTCGCACTCATAAAGACTTCCGTTGCGCGTGCTACTGACTGGCCGCCAGCACCCTCTGATGCCGCGCATGATAACCGTTAGGGCCGGCCGGTCCAGAGGTGCCGCTCTGGAAATCCGCCAGCGACAACCCAGATGCATGCTTGTGCGCGAGCGCACCATCGAGATTCGGCGGTAGAGTTTGCGTTGGCCCTTGCAGGGCGCACTTGATGAACGCCCGGGTGGATGCCGGTACCGAGTAGAGCCGAAAAGGCCCGTCAGCGGTGACGTTGAGCAGGGATTTAAGTGCCAGCCCAATGATGCAGTCGAGCACACGGGAGCGCGGAATATCGCGGCCCTGAACCGCGTCACACGCCAGGTCCAGCGTGAAGCGGCCCTGCACCTGACTGAGGCGCTCCAGCACCGCCAGCTCATCATCCTCGAGCAACCGCAGGCTCCAGATCAGCGATGCCTGCAGGGTTTGATGACGCGCAGGCGCTGTACGCAATCCGGAGCTGAGCAGATGCAGGTTATCATCAAGACTGCCGATCAGCTCATACAGCCCCAATCCGCAGGCCCGGGCAGCCGCCATTTGCAGCGCCAGCGGCTGACCTTCCAGACGCCTGCAGATTTGGCCCATCAGCTCGATACTCTGATCATCCAGCGTCGAGTCAGCGTCCGGGCATAGCCTGCGGTGCGCAACCGTGCCGTCCAGCGCGCGCATGTGCATCGAGAACAACCGCACCGACGCCGAGGCCAGTATCGATTCACGATCCGCGCCAGCTTCAGGCAGCTGCAGCGCCGGGACCCGCACACTGCGCTCGTGAGCAATACGCAGCGGCTCTCGGCTGGTGGCCAGCAGCGTAAGGCTCGAGCACTGATGTATCAGGGCCTCAACCAGGCTGGCAACCGCTTCGATCATGTGCTCGCAGTTGTCCAGAACGATCAGGCACGGTTGACCAGCGAGATGGGTGACCAGCGTCTCCAGCGTCGGATCGGCATCGGCACAATCGATACCCAGGGCATTGGCCATGGCCTCCATCAACAGGACCGGGCCGTTCAACTCCGCCAGCGACACGAAATACACGGACGCGGCCTGAGTGGTCACGAAACACTGGGCGACCTCGGTGGCCAGTGCGGTTTTGCCGACACCTCCCGGGCCCGTCAACGTCACCAGCGCGCGCACACTGAGGGCCTGACAGACTTCGTTGAACAAGAGCTCGCGCCCGATCAACGGCGCGCTGGCAGGCAGCATCGACTCGGTTTGAAGCGGTTTTTGGCCAAAGGCGCGGGCCGATGCCACATCGGGTTCAGGACCGCCTGCCCCCAGCAGCACGTAGCCGCGGCCGGCAATGGTGCGGATCAGATCACGGTCATCACCCAGCGCTTTGCGCAGCGCCGATATGTGGACCTGCAGGTTGTTTTCTTCGACCACGGTCTGCGGCCAGACGCAATGCAGTATTTCGTCCTTGGTGACCAGCCGGCCCTGACAGCGGATCAGCAACTCGAGGATATCGAACGCACGAGCACCCACGCGCAGCGCCGCGCCGTCCTTGAATAATTCCCTTTGTTCGAGGGAAACACGGGTCTGGCCCAGATTTATCATTTTATTCACGCTGTCCTTTGGGGGGTTCGTATTGCCTGCCGTCACCGATAGCGCCCATGGATCGTTCGCTCACAAATGGCATTCGTCATTGGGGAGAGTCGTCTATTCCGAATTGGCATCTAATCAGCTAACTGCGCAGCGAGATATTATCTGTTGGGGTAGGTTTTAGAACCGGACGTCCCAAACCAAAGCATCCAAATGGACGCCCATGGATGGCGGACACGCTGTGAACACCTTCAACCACAAGGCCCTGCTCCTTTATCACCACCAATAACACTAAATGCCATATTCGCGATAAGTACTTTATTTTTCACTTCGACATGTACTAAAAACACACTTGCCGTTACTCCTCAAGTGACTAACCTTCACATTACCGACTGGCGCAAACTCATCTTTACACAAGTGCGCCCGAATTATAACTACCAACAGCGCCTGAGCTTATTACACAGGGGACTTTAGATGAATATGTTTGCCGAGCTTCCGAATACATGGCTTAGTATATTTGAAATCGAACTAACTTCGGCCAGCGGTTTGCAATATGCTAACGGACGGCAGCAAGTGGAAGTTGCACTGCGCGTGCAAACCAAACCTGGTATCGAATTAACTCAAGAACAGCTTGAAAGCCTGTGCATTGTACAACTGACCGCCGAAGGGGAATTTATACCTTTGAGCACATCACCTGTTCCAAACGGATGGTGGTTGACGAATGAAAAAAACGAATACGATTACTTTCCTGTTTCATCGTCAACCATCGTGAACGATCTGGAAAAACACAGCACCCTCAACCCTTTGGCAGAGCCTGTTCATCATAGATACTTTTATCCTGTGACTTTAGCGCTGGGTGGGAGCACAAAAAAACTCTGGGCAAAAATAACTAAAGACACCGACAATGAATACATTACTAATAATATTTTCGTGTCCGACGTCACTTTGACAGGAGTTTCACTGCCACGGTTTGCGGCAGTCTCCGATTATGTATTTGACAAAGAACTCGTGAGTGGCAGCGAGAGCTCCGGAATGTTTGTGTACGAATATCAGCTCTACCCCATTACGACAACGATTAAATCCGGCACTATGTTTCCAGCCGGGATGATTCAGTGGAATGACAAAGACAGTAGTGAAACCCGTGCCTCCTACGTAGGTTACGCCGGACCTGCCGAAGGCGATTTCAGATTTAATGAAGAAATAGTGACAGGCGACAAATTCGAGCGCCAGACAATAGTAAGCCATAACGACCTAGGCAAAATAACAATCTTGCTTCAAGGTGCTATAAACATCCCCTACCACAGCGGAAGTGCTAATACCTGGAATGGACCCTGCTCAATTGGAGCCATAGACGCGAATGGCAATGAACATTCCTTAAAAATCAGATTCAAGGGCGAAACCGGGTTTGAGAATCGAACCCAACTGACGCTATTAGATGCGTAATGGGTTATCAACTTGAATACCTTCATGGTCAGGACTGATCAGCATGAAAGCCAGAAAAAACGCCCCATCCCGCCAAAAACCAGCCTCCACTGTAAGTACATGGACATATCTGAGCTGGTTCCAAGTGCAATATCTAAGCAGCCCCGAGGACAACAAAACCGCTAAAGTTTTCAGCAATGACCGCCAGCAAGTTCACATTGAAATTATCGTGCAGGGTAGAAACGCAAATGGCGAAGTAACTACCATACCTCCAGATGACCTTGCACGCCTCGAACTGGTTAGATATGAAACTGGCGAGTCGCTTTGGAGGGAAGTATACGCTGGATCTTCTAGAGACACCCGATACGATTACTACCCCGAATCGGGTGCATTCCCGAACGCCTACCAAGTTTTGAGCCCTACCGATACTGAGCGTCATGCCGATATTGGACTTGATAATACCCAGTATAGGAACAACGACACGGTCACTACTGTCCGAACCAGAACCATCGCCCATCCCGGCGAGGTTGGTACTCAGGCTCAAGCATATGATCTGTGGCTATCGACGCGCCACCCAGATACGCTTCGAATCGCGGTAAAACTAACCGCACCGAACGGAACGATATTTCATACCCACACTAGGGATGCAGCCCCGGGGGGCGGTCCGACGGGAGGTAATTTCAACAGCTCCATCACGCTATCGCCGCAAATGCCTCGTAGTTTCACCGCAGAGTACTTCAACATGCGCCGGCGAGATGAGATACATGACCAATTTTTTGATGTTGATATCTATGATATATGGTTCAAGGACGCAAACTACAAGATACGCGACAGCATTAACCACACTCAGCCAGGAGACCGATGGCACTATTCGTATGAGAAGAATTCCCGCAATCAGTTTCAGTCCGCCTACAAGGCTGACCATTCTCGACTCGTTCGACATACCATCACAGGTGGCCAACGGCACATAGAGTTTCTGGTGAATTACTTTTTAGCCAGTGAAGGCAAGGCTACTGCTTCACGGGTTACCGAGGTAATGTGGCTTACGACCTTTAACAGCGGTGGTCCGGCCCGAATCGGATACATCGATAACTTCGGAAATGAGTCTATTATTACCCTGAAGCCCTCTGCGGATGGTAATACAATGTCGATAGGCGAGTAATTATTTGGCAGTGCCCACTAATTAGCTGGATCGGAATACTTATGTCTAACGCGCCCAACGCTGCCTCAATTCGTCTACAAAACGGCAACGGCCTTTACTCCCAGGCTAGCAACTTTCCCAGCCATGTCACCACGGGGGTAGATCCGCGCACCGGGCAGTTCACACTGGCATTAGAGTTGCCGATGGGCGCAGCGAATAATCTCGCCGGCCCTTCTATTTCGGCGAGCCTGGCGTTCAGTTCATTAGGCTCAGCCATCGACCGTGGCTTTGGTCGCGGCTGGAGCCTGGCGATGTCGGAATTGGACCTGATCAGCGGCTCGCTCAGATTATCGACGGGCGAGCAGTACGCCGTCGACATGGACCTTTCGGACTTTGGCAGCGGAGGAGCACTGGTATTTTTCGACCAGAAACTGATGAGTTTCAGGGTAATTAGCCAAGATGGAGAAGGCAAATTCACCGTTGAACGCAAATCGGGAGACATCGAGATCCTACAATTGCAGGGAAGTACCGGTGTCGCACTGCCTGTGCAGATCCTCTCGCCAGAAGGTCGTTCGTTGTTTATCGAATGGCTGCCTGCAGGTGTCGGGGGCGGCTCTGTGCTGTATGAAGTCAGGGATGAGAGCAGAACGCTGCTGCGTATCACACCTGGTGCTCCCAACGTATTGATTGAAAGCAATCCTGACTCCGCCGTGGCTTCAACGATTACCCTTGTAGTCTCCACTGATCGCCTCGGCGCGGTCATCCTTCCGGATAACTCCCATAGCCAGTGGGAGTTTGATTACACGGAAATAGACGGGTTGCTTTTTCCCATACGCGTAAAACATCCCCTCGGCAGTGTTGACGATGTGCTTTATGCAGTAGGCCCGAACGGGCACCACTTGCCTCAAGGCGCACCACTCCCATACTTGGCCAGGGTCGGGTCTTGGCTACACACTCCGGGGCCCGGTTTGCCGGTAGTGAACAGGACGTACGAATGGGTAGGCCAACAGAACTTCCTCGGATTTGGCGCCGCTTTACCTGGGGGATGGGAGGACGGCAAAGACAATCTCTATCAGATAGGACAGGCCTACAGCTATAGCGTCAGTGAAACCTTGCATGATGCTACGGGGGCTGAACTCAGTGTCGTTACTCGTAGCTGGAACCGATTTCATTTACAGACCGAGGAGATAACGTCAAGCCAAAGCAAAATCCTGCGAATTTATACCGAGTATGACGAAGACCCTGCGCTACCGTGGCAAACCCAACCAGCCTGGTGCCAGCTCCCATGGAAAGTCACGACCGAGTACGAAGACCTATCGCAACCTTCGGTGCCCCCGCGACGGGAACAGACCGAAACGCGTTACGACGAGGCTGGCAATATTCTTCACTTTCGCGATACCAGCGGCGTCGTCGAAACACGCGAGTATTACCCCGCCGACTATGCAGGCCCCGAGTGTCCGGCCGATCCATTGGGCTTCACCCGCTGGACGCGTGAGTACAGGGTCGAGCCTGTCTTACTGGAAGACGGCACTACGGGAGGGGCTCCGACACTGGTTACGACTTATCGTTATGCATCATTGCCCTCATTTGTACCCGCCTTTCCCGCACACGTAGTAGTCACCGATGAGTACATCGGGGAAGCCACCGCGACCGGCTTGTCGATAATTGGCTCCACGTCTCAGACATTCATTCAGAACGGCAGCGAGCATCACGGGCGGCCCTTGACCAGCGTGTCGACCCTTAACGGCATCAGCACGACTACCGGATATGACTATGATCTGGTGGACGAACAACTGATCATGCGCACCGCAGTTACCGGCTTCGAGAACGACGAAGAGAACACAGCCATCGAGGTCACCGCGCGTTCTGTACTGACCGGGCTGACGGTGATGGAGCAGGATCATGATGGCGTCGTCGAGCGGTACATCCACGATGTTTTGGGCCGGATCGTCAGCAAAACCGTGGCACCTGGTACCGATTACGAAGTGACGATGACGTGCCGGTATCAACTGGCAGGCAACACACGGGCCCTCAATGTTCAGGTCGAGGAAACCGATACCCATGGCGTTCGCAAGCGCCTGCATCTGGATGGCGACGGCCGTACGTTGCGTACCGAAGTTGAAGACCTGGACAACGCGCCAGGCGTCTTCCGGGAAATTCTCAGCACGCGTTACAACGCTTTGGGACAAGTCGAACAGGAAACCTCGCTAGACTGGCTGCCGGGCCAAGCCGAGCCGATCAGCCTGACAACCCGTTACGAGTACGACGGCTGGGGCAATCGCTCCATCACTTACCGTCCGGATGGCACCACGCAATACAGCCTTTACGATCCTGTAACACTCAAAGGCCGGCAGTGGGTACGGAGCACGGATAACACCAAGAGTGTGGAAGTCGTCACCCTTTTGAACGGATTAGGCAGTGTCATAAGATCCGAGCAATTGCACCCTAACGGCGGCGTGGTATTCGCGCAGGATGTTTCCCGAGATGGGCTGGATCGGGTGATCGCTCAATCCGACATCGTGCCGCTTGCGGACCCAATTATCACCCGCACCCGTTACGACCTGCAGGGGCGCGTGAGCAGTAAAACCCTGCCTGACAACACAGTCGTAAACTGGTCGTATGCCGCTCACAGTGATGACGATCATCTTGAGGCCGTGGACGTGGTGACGCCGCAGGGCACCCAATTTCTGCTTGGCACAAAAACCTATGACGGGCTGGGGCGCGAGCGCAGCGTTGAGGTCGGCGGCAGGCAGCAGCTTCAGCAGTACACGGCGGGCCAAATGCCCCCGGTTTCGAGTACCACGGCTCGGGGAGACTCAATCGCATACCAGTACCAGAAACACCTGAACAATCAGTTGATCGGGATCAACGACAGCACCGGGCAGTCCGAATTTACCTACACCCCGCATGATGCCCAGTTGCTGACGGCGAGCGGAGGATTAGGCCAGATGGCCTGGACCTACTCACCGGCCGGAAAGCCCGAATCGCAAACGTGGACGGTTGACGGAGAAACCCATTCCAGCCAATGGCGTTATTCACTATCGGGGTTGCCTGTCTGCGTTACCGATTTCGCAGGAATCGAGCTCACACTGGAGTACGACGAATTTGGACGTGTGGTCGCCCAATCGACTGAATCGCTCACCGTTACGTTTGCCTATGACGGCTTCTCCCGGGTGCAGAGCATCGTCACCCGAGATCTCACGCAAAACCGCAGCCTGACCCAGACGCTGGATTACGACGCGTTGGGCCGGGAAATGACTCGCACGATAACTTCATCCGAGGCAGGCCAAACCTGGTCACAGGCACTCACGTACACGGCACGCAATCAGGTGCAATCTCGGACATGGCAAGCGGGGGCATTACCCCTCAGCCATGAAACCTACGCCTACGACTCCCGCGGCCGGCTGGTGGAATACACCACCAACGGACCCAACTCCAGTGCCGACCCTTTTGGCAATGTGCTGTGCAGTCAGGCGTTCACCCTGAACGCTCTAGACGGCTACCAGAAGGTCGTGAGCGTCTACGCCGACGGGACGCAAGACGACGCCGTGTTCACCTACAGCGATGCTGATCCCACTCAGATAAAACAAGTCACCCATACCCATACCAGTTGGCCAAAACTGATCGAACCCTCCTACGACGCCCATGGGAATGTGACTCGCGACGGCCTTGGTCGGGAGCTGACATGGGATGCACAAAACCGTCTGGTGAACGTCACTGAAGGCTTGGGAAGTGCCGAATATCTATACGACCCGCTCGGCCAAATAGGGGAAATCGATCTGGACGGAGAAAAGCGAAGGCTTTTTTACCAGGCGGATACAGTGACCAACGAGCGAGACTCTGAGGGATGGCGCGGCTACCTGAGGGCTGGTCGTTCGGCGCTGGCAAACAGCAAACTTTCCGAGGCGGTACATGAGGGCGTATTCGGCGGGGCACAAACAGTAAAAGCCACCACCGGCATCATGCTGCTGGGTACGGACGCGCAAGGGTCCGTGCGCGTGGAGGTGGACGATTCGGTGCGCATGGCCGGTTACACGCCCCATGGATTCCGAAGCGGCGATGCGATGCAGGGGCAGCCCGGCTTTGCGGGAGAACGGCGAGACGAATTGACCGGCTGGTACATGCCGGGCAGTTACCGTCCCTATGACCCGGTGCTGATGAGCTTTTTAAGCCCCGACAGTGAAAGCCCGTTTGGCGACGGCGGATTGAACCCGTATGCGTATTGCGCGGGCGATCCGGTCAACAATATCGACCCTGACGGTCAAGCGTGGTGGAAATGGCTGGTGGCGGGTGTCGGTACCGCGTTGGCGATCGCCGGTACGATCGCCTCTTTCGGCACTGCTGCACCGGCTATTGCGGCGTTATGGGCCGGGGGCATGGGCGCCTTGACGCTTGGCGGTGCAATGGCAATTACCTCAGCAGGGTTTGCGGCGGTGTCATTAGTGACCGGCGTGGCGGCGATGACCCTGGAAGCAACGGGAGGAGATGAAAAAGCGGCCGGTATTCTGGGGTGGGTTTCGTTAGGCACGGGGATAGCATCGGCGGTGACGGGGTTGGGAGCTGGGATTGCTACCAAAGCAGCAGCACGAGCTTCCAGGTCCGGGGGGCGATGGTCGAAAAAAATTCAGCAGCCTGGCAAACAAAGGAAAGGCCAAACGCTGTTCGAGAAAAGTCCCGATGATCATGACGTTGTATTTCATGAAAATCTACTGGGTCAGAATCAGATCGCTTACGAAACGCATGGAGACCCTTTTGGTCGTTTGATGAACCTCCAAGGAAAAATGAAGGATGCAACTACCGTTGCGCTACGGGACATAGGACCAACAATCGAAGCTATGCAAATCCCCCCACCAGCTAACCAACCGATCATACTTGCAGCCTGTTGGGGCGGTAGATCAGGTGCTGCGCAAAAGGTCGCCAATGCGATACGGCGACCCGTTGTAGGGTTCGACCATATCGTTCAAACATCCCATCCCCAAGCAATGAAGATGTTGCGAATGACTACCAGCGCGGACCGTTTTGGCAACAGAATCACTACCGTAAGAGCGAACCCATTTGTTCGCGCGTTTAACCGTGCAGTAGGAATTCGGAACAGGCAATTGGCGAGACCTACGTATTACTATCCAAAATAAACCCGCATGAAAACGCCACGACTCAGCGTGGCGTTTTCGTTCAGACCGACCTATCGGTCAACAGCATTTAGGCCCAGCCTTCCCGCCATAACGCGCGTCCTGACGCTCCCGAAAGAACATCTCGTAGCTCATCACCGGCTTATCGGGGTGGGTCTTTTGCATATGCTCAACGTAGTTGTCGTAGTCGGGCATGCCCACCATCAGGCGCGCGGCCTGACCGAGGTATTTGCCCAGCTTGCTCAAGTCATTGAACATACGCAGTGCTCCAGTTGATCAATGGGTTTCGGGGAATGGCTGGAACGGCGATTCCTTGTCCGTGCGTTCTTTCTTGACCCACGCGGCGCGGCCAACCTTGACCGCGTAGAACAGAATACTCAGCACCACGAACAGGAACAGCACGGTCAACGTGGCGTTGGTGTACGCGTTGAAGATCACGTGTTGCATCTGCTCGACCGTCTTGGCCGGGGCGATGATCTGACCCGCATCGGCGGCAGTGCTGTATTTTTTCGCCAGCGCCAGGAAGCCAACCGCCGGGCTTGGGTCGAACAGTTTGATCAGGCCTGCGGTCACGGTGCAGATCAGCAGCCACGACGCTGGCAGGATGGTGACCCACACGTACTGTTGGCGCTTCATTTTGATCAGCACAACGGTGGCCAGCATCAGCGCGATCCCCGCCAGCATCTGGTTGGAGATACCGAACAGAGGCCACAGCGTGTTGATGCCGCCCAGTGGATCGATCACGCCCTGATACAGCAAGTAACCCCACAGCGCGACGCAACCGCCGGTACCGATGATGTTGGCGGTCCAGGATTCAGTGCGTTTGAGGGCAGGTACGAAGCTGCCGAGCAAGTCCTGCAGCATGAAACGGCCGGCGCGGGTGCCCGCGTCGACCGCGGTCAGGATGAACAGCGCCTCAAACAGAATTGCGAAGTGGTACCAGAACGCCATGGTGTTCTGGCCCGGCAGTACCTGGTGCAGAATCTGCGCGATACCGACTGCCAGTGTCGGCGCACCGCCAGCGCGGGCCAGCACGGTGTTTTCACCGATGTCTTTGGCCACAGCGGTGAGGGTGTCCGGCGTGATGGCGAAACCCCAACTGCTGATGGTCTGCGCCACTGTCACCACGTCACCGCCGACTACGGCGGCCGGGCTGTTCATCGCGAAGTACACGCCCGGATCGATCACCGAGGCCGCGACCATGGCCATGATGGCCACGAAGGACTCCATCAACATGCCGCCATAACCGATGTAACGGGCGTTCTTTTCATTGTCCAGCAGCTTGGGCGTGGTGCCCGAAGAGATCAGCGCATGGAAACCCGACACCGCACCGCACGCGATGGTGATGAACAGGAACGGGAACAGCGCGCCCTTCCACACCGGGCCAGTGCCGTCGGTGAATTGGGTCAGTGCAGGCATTCTCAGCTCAGGCGCAAGGATCAGGATGCCGATCGCAAGGGCCACGATGGTGCCGATTTTCAGGAAAGTAGACAGGTAGTCACGGGGCGCCAGCAGCAGCCAGACCGGCAGCATCGCGGCGACGAAACCGTAACCCACCAGCATCCAGGTGATCTGCACGCCGGTGAAGGTGAACATCGGTGCCCAGGCAGGACTGGCAGCGATTTGCCCGCCCAGCCAGATCGAACCCAGCAGCAGCACCACGCCGACGACAGAGATTTCACCAATGCGGCCCGGACGGATGTAGCGCATGTACACGCCCATGAACATCGCAATCGGGATCGTCGCCATGACCGTGAACATGCCCCACGGGCTCTCGGCCAGGGCCTTGACCACGATCAGCGCCAGCACCGCGAGGATGATGATCATGATCAGGAAACAACCGAACAGGGCGATGGTGCCAGGGATGCGTCCCATCTCCTCCCGAACCATGTCACCCAGGGAACGACCGTTGCGGCGGGTGGACAGGAACAGAATCATGAAGTCCTGCACCGCACCGGCCAGCACCACGCCGGCAATTAGCCAGAGCGTGCCGGGCAAGTAACCCATTTGCGCGGCCAGTACCGGACCGACCAGGGGGCCTGCGCCTGCAATGGCAGCAAAGTGGTGA
>Ga0247742_10001878_pt1 | contig 14082 bp, 9 predicted proteins | sample UWRJL208509C2_FD_180944 | JGI IMG/M metagenome (GOLD analysis project Ga0247742, IMG submission 180944) | Plant litter microbial communities from Arlington Agricultural Research Station in Wisconsin, United States - UWRJ-L208-509C-2 | ecosystem: Environmental > Terrestrial > Plant litter >...
ACGCTACGATTGACAACACGCAGGATCTGTACGATGCGATTGAATGACATTTCACATCATATCACATCGCAAGACCCGACAACCAAAAGCTAAATCCAGACTCGCAGTTGGGACCCTATCAATCCCCACATGTTTCCCTCGAGATAACAGTAGCATGGACAAACACACAGCGAACAGACCACGTGAAATACATGCGGCAACAACGAGATTCGCAATGTGTTTGGTTGGCTTCCCTTTCATACCTATTTCGGGAACATTAGAGAAGTATGTATTAGATGCACAAAAAATCGGAATAGGTAGGCAGGGTGGACAGCGACAAGAAGAAACAAGGATAATAATCCAAGAGTGAGTGAGTGATCGTGTTCCTGGTTTTTATGCATGTAGACAGCGCTGGCACTGGGATGCCTGCGTCTTTGGTGGGTTTACCGTTCTAGACGCCATCGAGTCGACTCGAATGGAAACTAGACACTAGTGATGTCCACATGTACACCAGGACATCAGGGGCTGAATTTATCAGAGACTGCAAAGAAGCGTGTTGCTTGTGACTATAAAATACTGGAGCGGTAAGAGCGAGGATGGATAAATCGATGAAACGTCCGGTTTATCGGAAGGTGTGTGTAGGCAAAGATAATCTAGTAACGCATACTTATGTGAAAAATGAAACGGGTGTGGATCTCCATCGTTGATCCAAGTCATCAATTCTTCTAAACAGGCCTCAACCTCGCATCAGTTCCATACCAGAGCCTTTACGGAAGGGGAGATTTCAACAGAGTCGAATGAAGAGTCCTAGTGCATGGGCAATGCGTTGGAGGTTGAGGTAGGTGGCAGTGAGTTTGGGGAAAAGATGGGCTGCCGCTTGAACCGACTTCGGTGCAAAGATAAAATTTGTCCGGATATCTCGGCGCCTCACTCCCTCCTCCAGTCGTGTTCCGGGCAGTAATTTTCCAATATTCAATATTCAATCCTCATATCGTTCAAATTTTTGAGAATTTCACTTCCCAAAACAAGTGGCTAAGCTATAGCCTTCGTGTGCATTTACTACATTGAGTAACAGCCGATAGGGGCTCTGGCGCGACGCGACATGCTAGTCACGTTCTGACCTGGCGGCGTGCCGTTAGCACCCGGACACTTCCATACTCTTCGAATGCCTATTATTCAACCTCTCTTCTGCGCCTGACACACCTCACACTCTTGTTTCCCCCATAACATCGCATCCTACAAGTCACCAAACTGTCGTCGTCGTTAGAACTTACATACGACCCAACGTTAACTTTTGGACCTCGGCAACGATCATCATCATTTTCGAGATGACGACTTTCTTTGTGGTCTGAATTGGTGGGACTTGGCGTCGGTGAAAGCGATAGTCGTTCTCAGGTGAGCATTCTCTTTCCAACATTGCCGCCCTTCCGCAACCATGAACCGGAACGAACCAACCTGACTCAAACCTTTTCTTTCACCTCAGGCGTCATCCAAGCGGTGGTTTCGGAACCGCTTGCTCGATGGTCCTGGAGGTACTAACCATGATCTCGCAAACGCTTTACTCAACCTCTACCGCTACCTTTCCTGGGACATGACAGCACGCTTTTCACAGTCAGTATTTTCTGGCAATAAGGCCAGCTGACAGCGTAAACGTTGGCTGGTTTTGACTTGGAGGTGCTCTGGGAGGGATGGTGGAAGTTAATCCTCGAGTGGGAGCGGTACTGGCGGTGCTCGTAGCATTCAATGGGTCACGAAGTCTACAATGCTACTTGAGGTTTCTACCTCAACGTTCTGTATTCACGCATCGCCCACTTTACCTCTTCAACCGACGTTTATGCGCGTCTGTCGATGCGAATTTGCCTTCTCATATCACAGGCCAGACAGGGAAAAATATATGGCCTGAAAATCTACACTATCACTCCATGTTCACGGAAATCTCAAGAGTTTCTTCAAGACGCGACTCTGGGCCTGGGCCTAGAGACGAGTCCCGCAGAAGACGACTAACGCGAATGCGTAGACTCATTCCCAGCACTCCGTCGGTATCTGACTTTCTGGCACCCAGGTTGGTACCAGCATTGCTTAATTCGTTTCAACCACTCATACAATCTTAGAGTTGTAGAAGAGTTCAAGTCCCCGCTTGTCGTATTTGACCAGATTCTCGTCTGATAGGATGAGCGGAATGCTCCAAACCTCGTCTTCGGCATTCTTAGGTATCCACGACGATTCCTGGTGCGCCTATGCTCTATCCCCGGTACCCCTTGCCTTCGGGTCATAGCTTGTGCAGAACGCAGACGCGATATCCCACCAAAGGTTATCACTCCACTAAGGACCTGGTTCGGCTCCCCTCCTGTTCAGACATCTTCGAGTCGATCTGTTATATGCACTTTTTTAGCGAATCTAGACAAAGAAACGGGTCTCCGACTAATCGATGATTAGCATGTAGATTAACTTGAATGGCTACTTGGGCAAGTTTCTCAACCGATCTTCAACTCAATTGCAAACGCTCATGCAATCTTTCAGCATCTCGGAGGAGTGTTGGACTCCATTCACCCTACCCAGATGTTCATGTATCCAACTGAGGTTTGGACTGGTTGTGGACGACAGATCGATAAATCAAGCCGGAACTTTGAGTAGCCATGGCCAGGATGTGGAAGATCCTCGGTAAGTGGTATATTTACTTTACATGCAAAATTCGTCTAAGATCATGATTTTTGATTCGCAGGTGTACTCTACCCTCATTCACCTGTTGTAGCGGGTCACACGCATGTACTCTTGACCGCTCTACTAAATTACGTTCCACACTCACAGCATGCAACGCGTTGTTGACTGTAATTTTGATAGACATTATTTCATGGCTTAGTGGGGATACATACTAGCACCACCTGCTTGACTCTGCCACTTGACTATGCAGTCGAGTATAGTGATGGTAATGATTATCAACAACTTCTAATTCGACGCCAAAACATATTCTTCCTTCATTTGAAAATATTTTCCACTAATATGATTCCGTTTGCAACAGTCAACCCGACCTGTCCGCCAACCCACCCAATAGCTTCTTTGTGTGCGAAAAAAATACCCGTTAACGCAAAATCAAACGCCGTTTTCCAGTTGTCGTTATTGATCGTACAGGCAAATCCGATCGATCCATCGTTACCGTCTACCGCAACCGCGATGTCGACATCGTTGGGAGACTGGAGCTGCATGTTCTTATTTGGAGGGAGATTCTGGGTCCCTATGAGTTTGCCGGTGGTGTCGTGGATAGAGTAGCTGATGATTGTATCGTCTGGTCGAGCAAATGGCTTTAACTTCCAAATATCCTTCCAGCTACCCCACAAGCCAGTCGATATGTTGATGACGCCTTTCGCAACGACAATAGGTGTCGCTGTGTCGGTTTCCTTTTGGGGCTTGGCACTGAGCTCGAACTCGATGACTGCTGCAGGTCCTTCACCAGAGTCAAAGACGGAGAGCGTGGTCAGTCCAACCTCTCCAAGACGACCTCCATTGATGTTGGGCCCAACCTCGTATGGAAACATATCGGCTTTTTGGGCCGGAGTCGAATTCTTGGTGAGGAGCTTCCCTCCCCCTGCGAGTGTAGGCCACCAGTCCCCGTCGTGTGGGTATTTGAGCTCGGCGTTGGTAATTTTCATCGTGACTCCGGGGGGGAGGGTACGGATATACAGGACCTGGGTGACGGTACCTATGCCCATGATAATAAGCAATTCGATGGTGTTCTAATCATGAGTAAGCTTAGAAATATATCAAGACTAGGGAACCAAAGCATACCTAGCCGAATGGGTTGAATCAGGAGGATGGGGTCAGACAGACAAAAGCCAGATCAGATTATATGCAAAATGGCAGAAACTCTCTTCATTCGAGATTGCCGGTGATTTGTTGTCTCCGTGACTGCGCCTGACAACTGCATGTCAGACTGATACAAATTGCGAGAATGAAGCTGGACCCAAGCTGGGTCACCTGGGGACGTCTGACGGCTCTGCGAACTATCTCCCGGGTATGCTTTTGTGGGATCCGGAGATCTTACACTTTTCTTACGAATGTGAGGGTAAATGAATTCCAGAACTGGCCAATCTACGCTTGATAGACTCGCTATTAAAGTACACGACGATCCTAAGTCGACGGACAGTAGCAGATAGGCGGGATCATGTACAGTATATTCATGGCAATCAACTCTGAAGGGTGAGACGACGGCGATGCCACGGTAAGCTGTGCCTAGCGCCCAGCTAGTCCTTAGGATCAAACACGTGATGGTCGAATAGCGCCCAGCCTCAATTTACAATACCATCTAGCGCCGTACCTCCCAAATTTAGCATGTCTCCCATGTCCAACAATGAAGTGAACGTATGGCGTTCTTATTACCAATCTTAAGTTTCTCGAAGGGCCTAGAATCTACTTATAACGCAGAGTCATGAGATCCAGGGGATTGATGATGATCGAGAATGAGTGTTGAAACGTTGACGCCTTACCTTTCTTTCCGATTTTAAACGTGTGCATTGCGTCGGCTCTCAGGCTGTCCCCAGTGTAAGGAGCCGGAAACGGCTGAGCATCGAAACTGCTCCGGCATGCACAAGTACGCACCGAGGACAAGCACCGAATCGGCGAACATATCAAGAGTCTTAAATTGAGCACTTGATACCTTTTTCCACTCAGATACATGCTTCTCAATCGTTCTCTCCTTCGTAAAGTGGTGGTGGGCCGTTGGTCGGCCAGATTTGAGCGTGCCACGAGCGTGCTTTCTCGCAATTGCACGCAAAATTAGACTGATAATGTAGAATAGACATCTACCCTCAGTTTGTCGATACTACTGAGAATCAAGATCGTACTCTGCAAATGTGTACACCTTACAGGTAGCTTATTGTAAGCCTGGCACCCAGTCTTACTCGCGTTCGGACACTTTAGTACTATCACATGCTTCGTTGGACTCGTATAAGTACCGGTATCGTAGTGATCGCATCTTCATAGAATACGCCCACCTAGTGTACACCGATTCTTACCTGCACCCCGAGGAATACACCATGGTCCTTACAAGCTGCGACCGTGCACAGTGAGCCCTATATACGACGGGCTTTCACTTATCAATAGTCCTGTCAGATATCAACATAATGGTACTTAGTTCAGAGCTCAAAAATGTGTAAAGGAAGTGGCATGCTGGCAAATATTTACGTACTCGATGCTCAACAATAAGACATTTCTCGTAGACTTTTTAACCACTGTACAGAGAAGCATGGGCGACTAAGCCAAAACATGTATCTATTTATTAATTGTAGCTATAGCTTTCATAATTCCGAGTCTTAAGGGTTCACGACGTTAACTGAGCGCGTAGTGGCATAAATTGGTCTAACAGACAGTCGGGGTTCCCCTTTCACATTTCACCCCACATATCCTTCAGATTTCTCCTGGAATCATTACTCGTAGGTATTATCTAAACGATAAAACCATTTTAGGCACAAATTTCAATTTTTGGAATGACCAACACTTCCAGAGTCGACTTGATGATCAGAGTCGTCCGATTCATCGTCACGGCCCCACCTAGTCAGCAGAAATAATTACACATCGCTAGACCTTTTATAAGCTGTGGCCGATTATGGAAGGTTTGCTCATATTTTTTCACGCCGAGTTGCTTATTTAGGAAGGAATTCCGAATAACCCTTCTATAATCGGCCACAGATTATGAAAGGTCCAATGATGTATTCGGATAAAAATGGAAAACAGCTTTATGAGGTTACAACAGAGCCCAACCACCTGCTCTTGATAAGTACATGCAAAGGAGCACCATAGTAAAAATTGGGCGTGTCTGAAATGCTACATTATTTTAAGGCTACTTACCATGAGAGTCAGTCCGGAGACAAAACTGTGTCCCACAGAAAATCAGAATTGATGAGGGCATTCTAACGCCTTGAACGTGAGTGGAGGGACGAGAACGCAAAATTGGATGAGACTGAGGCGAGATAGTTGTTGAGGCCGTTGGAATCGTTGTTAGGGGTTATTAATATTCAACAACGCGACGCGTTGGTCACGAGCCTCGGAATGTTTCGCCCGAGGTTCCCACACGCATTCCTTGATTCCACAAGTTCCCCACGCCCATCTCTTCAAGTTCGTCTCATGCATCTTGCTTCGGATTCTTCGAATAATCAACTGATTCGTGCATTATCCCTTCTTTTGTGAAAGCTCGGCTCCCTGATGGTCTCTCCCCGTACCACCGGCACACCAACTTGAACCTTGGACCTGTCGTCAGAACTCGAGTTCAGGACCCAACATTGACCTTTTCGTTTTCAGCCTCGGACGAACGTGACGGTCAACCTCACCGCGAGATGTTGATCCTCCGAGGTCTGAAATGATGGAACATCCATGGCCTAAACGACGACGATATAGTGGTTCAATTGTTCACTATTAACCCAGCATTGGTGAGCTCCAAAGCACCCTTCCACGATCAACGAATTTAACCTGATTCGATCTTTTCCACCTCAGGTCTACCTCGTGCAACCCTCCAAGCTGTTGTATTCGATGAGGTCTTGACGAGAAAACTGGCATCGCTCGACCTCTCACAACGACATGTGGACGGATTGATATCTTCTAACCTGACGCCTGTTTACGGTATAACCGATGTGATTGATTCTCACAATTACAATTATTGAAGAGTCGCAATAGAACGTATACAAGCCGAATCAAACACAAGTAACTAATGACAAACGATTGATAGACTACTTGCTAGCAGCCGGGAAGACGACGTCGGCCAGAAGCGCCTTCGGTGCATCCTTTATGTTCTTCAAACCGGAAAGAGCCTGTTTAGGGAGGCGTCCCGCCTGTGGTTCAACCATACCACTTCGATATCCATCGCCAGCCATCTTCTGCTCCCAGGCCGACTCCCACGAGCTATCGACGAAATCAGTCTTGATGAAATCACCACCGCCGGACGGTTCCGAGGACAAAGTCAACCACGTATTATTCGTCACAAACTCTGTGGCCTGGGGCGTCTTCTCTTGGCTATTCCATGCTTTTCCTGACACGAGGAGTCCTACATATCCTTCGGTGTCCGGGTCCTGGGCGGCGAATACTGCAACAACAACCTTCTTAGTGTGCTCGAATCGGACGGTCCACCGATCAGGCTTGTACCACTGCTTGCCAGATCCAACAAGTTTTCCATTGACGTAGAGAGTGTAGAGGTTGTCGCATGAGATATCGATGGTGGCGAAGTCAACGGAGGATGGTAGATTGAGCGTCTTTCGGAACGGGCGGGAGCATCCTGGCACATCATACTTGTCCTTAGCGTCCTTCGACCAGATCCAGATTGCCTTGCTGAAGTTTGGAGGAGGGATCTTCACCGCTGGGTGGTTGACTGGTGATTCTGGAGAGATTGGGACTGACGGACACGGCGGATGGTGGTCGTGAACATGATGGTCGCAAGTGCACAGATGGCCATTCTTCCCAAGAGCCTGGCAAACTGTGGCAGTGGTGACAGCTTTGACTGATGAAATCGCCCTAAATTGTTCAGTGACCGACCCCTCGACCCTCGACATATGGGTATCCACGGTCTTCGTCATCTCATGGACTAGCTTTTCCATCGTTCGCGAGATGGTCTGTTTGAATTCTTCATGAATCTGTGTTCTAACGCTGGTGACCGTTTTCTTCGTGATATTCTGGATAAGCGCATGGATCCGGGTGTCCTTCATGAAGATGGACATGTCCGGCTCGGCTATAACCCTGAACTTCATCCATGGGACTTCGCTCAGAACAGCACCAAGTGATTCAATTTGGTGCCTCCTACGAACGGCGTATGAGCTATGCCTATCAAACCCACGAGAATCATAAGATACGTACTCGTCGTAGTACTCCTCTGTTTTCTCGTACGCAATGTGTTCTTCGTAACGCGTGCTTGAGTGGCGATGAGTGGACACACTCGAGCTGCCGTTCACGGTACTCATCGCCTGCTTGTTGAAGGAAGCCGTCGTATTTTCATTGGCGACCTTCTCGTTTGCAGACTGACTACTGTGTGCAGAACAGTAATTCAACATAAGCGGCATTCAAAATTCGCTAGACTCACGTCGCAGTGACGCTAGCAACGCCTGTGAAGAGAGTGGGGGCACCTGAGCCACTAAAAATATAGGTGTTAGTTTGAATGAAGACTAGTAGACGAGTACATACTTAATGGCTTTAATGACTTCCGGCTTCCTGAGCGGTGATAGCAAGTCAGCATCGACGTTCTTCGTACTATTTAAGGAGACACCGGCGGCAACATACTTTGGTGTAGAGATCGGTGTTGCAGAACGTGAGTGCATGTTGCCTTAGCCTGGTAGTGGTGAAAAATCGACAAAATGAGGCGATGGTAGCAAAATGGACAGACGAATCCACTTTTATACTCCAGAACTAAGTGCTTATGCCAGGACAGTGCCGTTTTCGTACGATAAAACTCCTCCCCATCGGTGTAAGCTAAGACCGACCGTAGAGCCATCTGTCAACTTTACTGGACGCTGTCAAAATCCCATAACTGCCACTTAAGAACCTCCTTATTCCAACGCTCGACGTCAAATTAGTTCTGCCGATGTGCCTTGAAGCTTGTCTACCAAAAATACCTTATGTACTATTTTCTAGCAAGCCAATCGAATTTGAACTGAATGCATTCCAGTAAGGCATCTTGACTAAACTTTGAACGCACTCGGACAATACCAGCTTCCACGAACCAGATAGACGAAAGTCGAGAACTCGTCTCTTGGGTCTATCTGTCTTGGGCGCCTAGGATCAAGGAACAATTGATGGTGGCTCTCCGCAGACTTTCCGTAAGTGTGAGAAAGTATGCTCGGTGCTTCAAGTTTTCTTCAGGGCGCTAAAATTGCAAGAAATGCAGGAATAAGCCCTAGGATTGTACACCTGGTCGTCTGACCAGCGGCAGAGGTACTACACTGTCTGCGCCGTACATAGAACCATCATTCTTCTCACAAGGTTCTCAGATCATACAAGGCGAAACGGATGGCCAAGAAAGGTACAGGCACAGAGGCCGTGGTAGGTACCTTGTGCGATCACATAATAATAGAGGAGTAGACAAGTCTCACGCTCTAGCGCCGTGAAATTTATGGTAACCACATGAGCCTGCTCAACTGCGATCCATATTTGATGACATGTTGATAGATTCATAACAATTTTCCACCTTTGAGAACCATCGGAGCAAAACTCTCCGTAATGATCACAAGCCATCGCGTACAATACTATTTCTCTCGTTACGCGTGTGTCGTGCCAGTTGTGTATGCTTGTCCGAATGGGACAAAATTTCTGCGCAATTACTTACAGCGGTTTTCAAAAAGGTTGGCACTGCCCAAAATAGAAAACACTTCACCACAAGACCTTAGATTAGGGTTAGTAAGCGCTAAGCCTTGAAATCGCTCATTCCGAGCGCCTTTCAGTATTCTTTCCTGTATCTGACATCCCCTAAGTTAATTAAAGGCTATCGTAACCCAATGGCGTGTATGAAAGTCATTGTGGGGTCTCAAGCCGCGGTTCAGCGCTTTTAATCCTAAAAAAGGTGTTCGAAGACCAAATGAGGTCGCTGTTGATCATATAACTGTGTAAAATTCATACATGTGACGAAACGGGAGGTTTTTAGATTGGATTCTTAGCCATAATGTGTCGGCAGCACAGCAGAGGGATTATAACCCTAGCATAGGGGTCAAATTTGTGATATCTCCAGCAGTGCCAACCTTTTTGAAAATCGCTGTAATATATCCCTGAATAACGTCTTACAGACTCTCTTTAGCTATGAAATAATAAATACTACCTTTTTGGGGTCTAGCCCTGTGTTTTCTGGCTTTTATAGTCGCGAACGCAATTATAAGTGTTGCGCACAATTAGATACATTTGAACATTGAATATACACGAGATTTACCGCCACCAAATACGCAAAATACAGGCGAAACCACTATTATGAGACTCCTGCCTTAGCCAAGCCTTTTAAACGAGAGGGAAACCCCCACGAGATGAAGAGCCGTAGGACCGTCGGGAAGACATTAGCACTAGACTCCCTTTTGGCGCCACTATGGTTGTGTAGAAAGGAGCTCGACAGGTGGAGAAGTTTTAGTCGAGTGTTGGGTTGAGGATGCTTATTATCCAGTTGAGTCGAGTTGATGCATTGGTGGTTAACGAACTCGAGGCACGCCGCGACACAGATCATTGTGGGACACAAAAGATTAGTCTCCCAAAGGCAGATGCCAGAACGGGATTTCGAACCTCTGCACGTCGTGACGGCGGACATTTCCTGTCTGGAGAAGGGTTCGATTCAATCGTTCCGAAAGGCCAGGGCATAGTTAATAAGTAGAGATATGTGCGTAGTTTTTCCGTCGATGTAAGTTGAACTTGTGCAAGTTCGAGTTCTGCACTAGCAAGTCGCGAACTCGATCAAGTCGAGCGAGTCAAGTTCAATGTTCAACATTTTTTGACAGCTGCATGCAAAACCGTAGCCCTACCAAGATTTCTCACTTGAACCGGAATTCGGAACACACAACTGGGTGAGAATGTAAACTGAGAGACGTCATAAGTCGTGAATGAGATTCCACGAGAATAAAAAAACCGTCAAGAGTTGCTAAATATGGTATGCACGAGCCTAAGCGTTACCGTACCTTGAGATCCATGTAACTTGAGCTCTTCCAGGTGCACCTATCAGACTCCGATATGAAATATTCTAATGGAAATCGCACTCGTAGATACTCGGATATTACCTACCAAGAAATACCTCGACTCTCTCCGCTCAATCATCGCGATTCGCCACCAACATATACCTTTTCAGAACTCAATCATCCTCGACCGGGACCATATCTGCCGCTGGGATCTCCTGAGATGGCTCATTCCCCTCCCTCGTTCATTCCAACCACAAAACACCAAACTATGATATGACCAGCTCTCTTCTCTCCCATCCACATCATCTTTCATTCCTCCCGTACGTCATCTCACCCTCCCTTTCCTGTATACCGATCATAAACCTGTAGTCTTCTCCTCTCAGCTTTTGCTTACAAGTCCTGGTTATTCTCTAGCAGCAAAATATCGATCTGCCTAGACTCGAGCATAGACTGATGGCGAGACTTGTGTACGACTCCTCTTCCCCTCGTGCTCCCATACATGTAGTGCTGGCGACCCGCATACATATAATAAGTTCCTGGACACTACTATACCATCCACAATAGAGTCCAGTATCAATCTCTGCTCATCGAGCTGACACCGTATACCTGCATATATTTCTAGGTTGCCCAACCACTTCATCACATTTCCTTACTTGTTCTTTGTCGCCGGTCTGCTCTGTTCTTACCAGTTCAGGTGTTTGTTCGCGTCTGAGATTTTATTCTGTTTGACCGGTTCTGACTCCTCTTCTTCTGCTTGAACTCGAGCATCGGCTATCCCTCTTGCATTCGTCTTCATCCCCGTGCTTCCCCGTCCGTCTCTACTCTCAAAGCTCTCTCATACCCCTCACATATCGGCCCTTAGCTCATAAACTTCTCTCATTTGTCTGACCAACAAATTTCTCAGTGTCTAATATTGGTACTGCCAATTTTCAACTTTCGTCGATCGTGCAAAGACGATTATATGTCAATTATTCAGGTGATCCGGGAGTCAGGATGCAGAGGGATGTTCTGTGATCACGAATATGCGAATGGGTGGCAGAGAGGGTCTCAATCGTGACGATACCCTTAGACAACTCTTCACGAGCGATTGGAACCAAATAATTTACACCAGGTCTGAATTCCGTAGATATCAAACCTATATTTCGTGATATTTATGTATTGCTTCAAGGAATGTCTATATAACGGCTGAGCAATCAAATATTCGAGGCGCAGTTTTGATGAAGAATGGAGCATAGAGTATACAACGTCGAGTTTAGCAATGTAAGACTCCAGAGTTGGGCTGAAAATGGTATGATTAGAGGAAAACGGGCTTGGTGATTCATACTTTACACCCACTGGCACCGCAACGTCCCGCGCGTCTTCCAAGTCCTCCGAACTTACCGTTCCGAGCAAAATCATAACACCGCATCACAAACAAGGACAGAAAGAAATTTATTAGTGATGAATATAATGCGCACTGTAGAAAGAGCCCCGACATACTGAAACGCTGATGGAACAGATAGACGGAACCTGATAGATACTGAAGTTGGTAGTGAGGGAACGGCCAGAATCTCTTGGGTTTCAAACTGGCCCCAGACATATCCACTTGAAAGTAGTGAAATTTATTCACAAATAGAAAACGGTCAAAGTAAAGGAATAAAAGTGAAGTATCACGAGGGGTAATTTAGGCGCTTTTTCAAGATAGTAATGTATATCTTATTTGGATGAACACGGTCATCAAGGCATTGAGGCATATCACTGTGTGAAGCTGTGCCGTACAAGTTCGGCAAGCATGCTAGCCAGCACTGCTCAACCTTTTGTTAAGGTGGTGCTTGGGCACTGCCTTTTAATGGCCCAAGCACCTTTCGTTAAGTATTGGAAGACATTACTCTTGTTCGTACATCCGCCCTCACTCCGACCATCACATGCCCGGATCTGAGCCTGCTCCACCATCCACAATCAGGATTCCGCAGGGCGGCTCTACCGCTGACCTGAATGGATGTACATCCACTCGGCAGAATCAGGTCAATTATAAGTACAAGCACGGGCAGTCAGGTACACACCCTTACCTATCTATAATTTCTATTGTTCTGACTGCTGTTATGGGACTCGTTGTAGTGTCACTTTTAAAAAACGCCAGTAACCCAACTTTCACCAATAGTCAGATCAATGCGCATATCACGAATGTTCAAGGTCGTACAGGTGCGTACTATGGAGCTCAACTGTCGCGCCTTCCGCTTATTATTATCTATGAATCAAGGATTTAGTAGTCTCGGCGAGAACTCTGCAATGGGTGCCACCTACAATTCTCTCGAGCGTCAGCGACTCGACGCGCCCAAATGTCATCCTAACACACGCGTCGCCGTCATGAACAAGTTGATCAGCTGGATAAAAGGGGAGACTCACTCGGCAGCGTTGATTATGTGGCTCTATGGTGCCGCTGGGGCTGGAAAGTCTGCCATCGCACATACACTCGCCGAGACTTGCGAAAAGGATGGACTCCTTCTGGCCACTTTTTTCTTCTGGAAGACAGCGGCAGACCGTAGCAACATCAATCGATTTATTACGACTGTTGCTTATCAAATTGCTGGTGCAATCTCCGCATTACACCCGTTCATCGAGGACGCCCTTGAGACTGACCCGATGCTCTATCACAAATCCACCGACGTTCAGCTCATCAAGCTCATCATCGAACCTCTCCAGCGCCTCCATTCTATTGGATTTGAATTTGGAAACTCTCCATTTGTTATCATCATAGACGGCCTAGACGAGTGCCAAGGAATCGACATACAATCTGGGCTCGTGAAGCTGCTGGCGGTTGAATTTGGGCGCTCTCCACTCCGTGTCCGCATTCTCATTGCTAGCCGTCCAGAAGTCTATCTCCAGTCCACCTTTAATTCACCTTCTATCCAGCCCCATCTTGCACGACTCGCTCTATCAGACGAGTACTCCCCTAAAGAGGATATTTATCGATATCTGGAAGACTCATTTGACAAGATCAGACGAGAACACCCCCTTTCTCCTTACCTTCCATCAACTTGGCCCACCACTGACGTTCTTTCTGAGCTCACTGGGAAATCGTCGGGCCAATTCATTTTTGCATCGACGACAATCAAATATATCGGCGGAGACCCTCACCAGCTTCCACATCGTCGTTTAGATGTCATTCGTCGCCTACAGCCTCCCAGGGGAGAGAAGGACCTACCATATGCAGAGTTAAACTCGCTCTACCGCCATGTTCTCTCCAATGTTTGCGACATTGAGAGAGTTAAGCAGGTCCTCGGAATCTTGATCATTCTCAACCCAACGTTTCATACCGATTTGATACACTCAACATATAACATGGACCAATGGTTCTTCTGGCAACCTGGCGAGACAATGGCCTGTCTCAGTCAGCTCGCTTCTATCATCGAATCTGACGCAGGCGGAAACATCTCCATTCTGCATGCCTCGCTGACGGACTTCTTACTCGATCCTTCTCGATCGCGTGAGTTCTACCTATGTCGCG
>Ga0247742_10001879_pt1 | contig 14080 bp, 16 predicted proteins | sample UWRJL208509C2_FD_180944 | JGI IMG/M metagenome (GOLD analysis project Ga0247742, IMG submission 180944) | Plant litter microbial communities from Arlington Agricultural Research Station in Wisconsin, United States - UWRJ-L208-509C-2 | ecosystem: Environmental > Terrestrial > Plant litter >...
ACTCGGGTTCCCATGAGTCATCTCCGGATGAGTAGTTCTTCCATTTGATCAGATAGTGATATCCGCGGCCAACTTTGTGATGATTTAAAATGGCTTCGACTTCATATTGCTCTTCTCCATCGATAAGGTCAGGAGGTGGGTTGGAAAAGCTTGGCCCGTGGACGTCGGTCTGTCTGAAGGGCGATAAGAGGGTGGCGTGGAACACGTTGTGAATCTTCCAACGTTTCGGAAGATCCAGCTGATAGGTCAGGGGTCCTAAGACTTCTTTAATCTTGAAGGGTCCTTCTCTTTTTGGCGCAAATTTCTTCGGGTAGGTTGTTTTCAGATTGCGAGCGTCCAGCCAGACCTTATCTCCTTTCTTAAAGGGTTTAGCGTCTCGCTTGAATCGTTCAAGCATGCGAGTTCTAGCCAACTCGTGGGCTGCTAATGCTTCCTGACGGGCTCGTTTCAGAGCATCGAGTCGTGTCTTGACCGTCGGATATTTAGTGGAGTTAAACGTCAGAGGGATGGCCCGAGGTGTGATTCCATACATGAGTTCGAATGGAGTGTGCGTGCGATCCGCGTGTCGGCGATTGTTGTGGGTGAATTCAAGAGTAGGGAGAGTAGATGCCCATGTGTCTGGATGTAGAGAGCAATAGATGGATACGTAGGCCTCGATTTCTTGGTTGACTCGTTCGGTGGCTCCATCAGATTGGGGGTGATACGCGGTAGATAGAGATGATTTGATTTCGAGGAGTTTGACGAGTTCTCGGAATGCCTTCGCCGCGAACTGTGGTCCTCGATCAGAAATGAATTTATCAGGGAGTCCAAACCTCGAGTAGAGTCGATCTAGCAGCATGTTGGCGGTTTTTGCTGCGGTCTGGGTCTTGTTTGTTGGGAATAAAATTACCCCCTTCGTAAGCCCATGATCTACCACGATCATGACTGAATCGTAGCCTTCGGAGTTCGGCAAATCCGTGATGAGGTCCATGGAGCAGTTGGCGAATGGTCGATCGGATTCTGGCCCGGGGATTGGCATTAGAGCGGGTTTTGTCGGGCTTCGGTTGATTTTAAACTGCTGGCAGGTAGCGCAACCCTTCACATAATTTTTGACAAAGGTTCTCATGCCTGGCCACCAGTAGAATCTGGCCATGTCAATGTATGTCGCCAGTTCTCCAGGATGTCCAGCAGTGATTGGATAATGAAATTGTTTGGTGATTTGTCGTCGGAGATTGTCGTCTTTAGGAATGTACTGACGTCCTTGGTAAAATAGCATCGGTTTCCCGTTTAAGTCCTCCGTGGTCCAGTCTGTGAGATCGTCTGTCAGTTCCGTTGGGCCATCCTCCAGCAGCAATTTCAAGGCCTCTGCAGCGTTGGTGTCCAAGGTTTTAGAGTCAGTGATTTGTTGTTGAAGTTCTGTGTCAATGAGGTTGACGAATAGACTATCCGGGAGCATAGTTATGTCTTCGTTGTCGGTGTCTCCATCGGGTATGTGATCTGGTCGGCGGGAGAGAGCATCCGATTGATACATTTTTGACCCAGGAACGTGAACCAGTTCAAGATCAAATTCGGAAATGAATAGATGCCAATGGGCTTGTCGACGGTTGAGTTTCTGTGGGGATCTCCAATACGTTAGATTTTTGTGGTCAGACAGCGCTATAGTCGGGTGTGATGATCCGTGGATGTAGTGGTGCCATTCAGTGAGAGCGCGGATCAGTGCCAGAAGTTCACGATCATAGATTTCGTAGTTCCGTTCGGCTGGGGAGAAGGTTTTCGAGATGAAGGCGCATGGGTGACGATCTCCGTTTCCGTCCATTTGGGTAAGTAGAGCTCCAGTCGCGTGTTTCGAGGCGTCCGATTCGATTTGGAAAGGTCTCGTTGGATCGGGAATCATGAGGACGGGTTCTTCGGTGAATCGTTTTTTTAGAGATTGGAAGGCGTGTCGTTGCGGTCCTTCCCAGATGAATGGAACACCCTTCTATAGTAGGATGTATAAGTCGTGAGCGAGTTCAGCGAATCGAGCAATGAACTTCCGATAGAAGTTCCCAAAACCTAGAAAAGCCCGTAGTTCCTTTACGTTAGTGGGTTCTGGCCAGTCGGCGATGCCTTGGACTTTAGCTGGGTCCATCGAGACCTTGTTGTGTTCGATGATCATTCCGAGGAAAGGAACCTTGGTTTGGGCGAAAACACATTTCTCTGCCTTGAAGAATAGATCGTTCTTAGCGATGATGTCGAAAAGTTCGAGTGTTGCTTCGTGTAGTTTTTCCAGGGTGTCGGCGTAGATCATGATGTCGTCCATGTACACGATACAGTAGCCTTTCTTCTTCATGTCGCCGAGAATGTCGTCCATCATCGCTTGGAAAGTGGCTGGAGAGTTGCACATGCCGAAAAACATGACAGTTGGTTCGAAAAGTCCTCGATTGGTGATAAATGCTGCTTTCCATTCATCTCCCTTCCTGATTCGGATATTATTATATCCCAAGCGGATGTCGAACTTCGAGAAGTATTTAGCCCCGCGGAGTTGGTCCATGAGTTCTGGAATGTTCGGAAGTGGGTACGCGTTCTTGATCGTCTTCTCGTTCAGATATCGATAATCCTGGCAGGGTCGAAAGCTTCCATCTTTTTTACTGACGAAGAAAAAGGGTGATGCCATGGGAGATTGGGATGAAACGATGTAGCCCTTCTCCAGATTCTCGTCGATGAATTTGTCTAGTTCTTTCTGTTCGATGGGCGAGAGATTATACTTCTTGAAAACCCTTGGTTCGAAATCTGCCTTCATCTCGATCTTGTGATCCCAAGATCGGGGTTCGGGGAATCGTTCTGAGGATTTTTTGTCGAAAAGATGGAGGTACGAATGGTATTCCTTTGGGACTAATTCTTCCAGGGGTATGGCGGTCTTTTTTTCCTGTTGGGCAATGGAGGTGGCTGTGGTTGCTTTCGCGTTGATCAAGATTTCGGAAGGGGAGATGGGATCGGAGATGTAGGAAATCAAGAGGGATTTATCATCGTCTTCTTCTTCTTCTGAAGGTTCGTCCGAGAGGGTTTGTTCAATAACTTCGGGTAGGGATGCAGATCTTCCACGAAATTTGAATCTTATCGGTGATCTCTTCCATTCCAGGGACCCTCGTTTCCAGTCGATGATCGGGTTTTCTTGTTCAAGCCAGGGAAAACCAAAGATCAGTTGTTGCTTTCCTAGTCCAGAGATGAGGAAACGAGTTTTCCGTGTCCGAGTGCCAAAATTCACGTCGAGTTCCGTGAAATGCGTGATGGTACCTTTCTTATTCTGGGTTCCATCCACATTAAACACGATCAGAGGCTCCTCGAGTTTCTCCAGTGGTAGTCGATGCTTTCGAGCGAAATTCTGATCCATAAAGGTTCCTCCGGCTCCTGAGTCGATAAGAGCTTTGGTCTCAACGATTTTTCCATCACACGAGATTCGAATAGGAAGGTGCATAGTTTTATTCGAGATCTCGGCTAGTGTTACAGAGTAGATGGAAAGAATGGGAGATGCTGACGTTGATGCAGATCTCCGCTTTAAAAACCCTCTTCTTCGGCTATCGTGATGACTTTGGAGGCTTCTTCGTCTGGGAGGCTGTCGACGATGGATCGGATGTATGAATGAGCTTCTCGAGCCGTTTTAAACTGGGGTTTCGAGGGGGAGTGGTTGTTCGAAGATCGGTTGTTGTTGTTATTCGAGGATCGGTTGCCATTCTGTGTGAATCTTCTTTTTCGAGGTTGATCGCAGTCACGAGATCGGTGTCCTGGTTTCTCGCAATTGAAACATTTTCCTTCCTTCATGAGTTTCTGATGTTCGGGGGACATCGCGTCGATATCCATGGCGTTCGGGTCCTTTGTACGAGAGGAGTTCTGGTAGGTTCGATTCTGTCCATTGTTCTGATTGAACCTCGGATTTCGTCCCAAGGTGGTCATGAGTCGTCGCCAATTGTTATCAAAGAGAATGGCCTTGTCGCACCACTCTTCGATCGTTTCAGGGATTCGTTCCATGGACATGATTCGTTCGACCAGTTTCGGTTTAAGGGATTTCTGGTAGAGGTCGATGAGAACTCGATGATTAGGGTTGTTTGTTGAGGATATTCCTGCTTTTCCAACTAAGAGTCGGAAAGTTGTGGTGTGTTCTTCAGCAGTCTTGTTTCCTTGTCGGAGTTGTCCTAAGTCGTTCATGGCCTCGTTGACTTGGTCGACATCTTTAAACGCGTTTTTGAAGAGTTGTAGAAACTCTTCGTATATTGGGAAGTCGATTTCGTCTCCGTCCATTGTTGATTTAATGAACTGTTCTTTCCACATGGCGGGTTCTCCGGAATCCAGTAAGGAGAGCATAAAAGCAATCTTTTTGTCGTCGTCATCATAGACTTTTCGGTTGATCTTTAGATAGACGGCGCAGTCCTGGATGAAACGGTTGAGATTCGAGCGATTGCCATTGAAAGGTTTTGGCAAATTAATGCGTAGTTCCTTCGCTTCTCGGGGATGGGGTTCGGTGTATGCAATGGTTGGATTGTCCATGGGTTCGTCTTGTGGTTGATGTGTTTGGGTTCCTGCCAGATGAGACATAGAGATGTTTCGGGGTAATTCGTATCCCAAGATAGTAGAGTCCGGGGATTCGGTGGTGGTTCAGGATGGTGGTTCGGTTTCGGTTAAGATTTCTGTTTCAGGAGTCGGTTCGCGATTTGGTGTCAGTGGAACGTATAATGAGTTCTGGGTCCTTCGGTGTGATCCGTAGTTCAAGGGTGCGTAGTTAGCCGCCTTGGTGTAGCGGGTAAAGGCGTTCGGGGTGGTCGGATATGCGTTTGGTAGGGCTGATGGTCCTACTTGTAATGAGACTTCTTTTCGTCTGGCTAGGAATTCTTTTCGATCGGCGGTGGACCAGTTTCTTTCGGGTGGATAATCGTCTTCGGTTTCTTCAACGGGGTGTGCCCAAGATGCGAGTTTGGTGATAAAGGTTTGTCGGGGAAGAGATGTTAAGGAGGATAGTTTGAACTCGGTGATTCGTTGGACGGTTTCGGGGTCGTGTTCGATCTGTAGTCTTCGTCGGGGAGGGTCTAGTCTCCAAGGATCCGTTTCGATAGATGTGGCGTCACTTGTAGGGACAAGTGACGAAGGTTCTGAGTAGCTAGTTCTTTTGTAACGACCGAGACAATAGACTTAGGTCGAAAGACGCTGTCTAGAGTCAGAGAGGTCGGATCGGTCCTTTATCTCAATAAACAGAATGCCTCTTGCGAGGTATTGTCTGAATTAGAGCAGATAAGAGGTTTGCAAGTTAAGAACTAGCTAAGGTACATCCTAGTTCTCTACGGGTTCTTATACTACGTATTAGAGTCATGTCAACGAGTCACGATGAGTCCATATGAGTCAAGCATAAAGGAGACGAAGGAAGACGAGTCAAGACGAGTCAGTATAGTACAGTATGAGTCATAAGAAAGGAGAAAAGGTGAGCGCAGCCGCACACGTGAGTAGGTCACGTGGTAGAGGATTGTAACAGTCCAAGTAATAGGTGAAAACCGTAACATTACTGCGCTGCACAGCAGAAGTGAAACAAGTATTCTAACATGTATCAAACATATGAAAGGATGTGTCTAGCACAGATATGAAAAGAGTATGTTCTATGTGTGTAACTAATGTGCAATCGTAACAATACCCCCTTACTAAGATCAATTTCTCTGAAATTGATTAGTTTCTGTACAACTCATAGATTGCCATCAAAACCAATTCAGATTTGACTTCTTGTTCAAAACTAGAGGTTGAGATGAGGAATAGAGAAGGAATTTGGTAAGAGAGTGTTGTCTTTACTGATGAAAATGGGATTGTCTCACAATCCAGAGTTGTCGTCATCTTCAATGATGATTGGTGATTCTTGGGTGCCAAAACCCAAGTAGCCATATTTGAATGGTGGTAAATGTGTTTTCCACTTTTGAAGTGGCTTGTCAATGGTGACATGGGCGAATTTGTGGAGTTTAGATTGTCAAAGAAGTTTGTTGACTGGTTTTCGAGTATAAAAGTTGAGCTCCAGCTCATTGCGTGCATGTTCAAACAATTCAAAGGCAGATCCTTGATCAATGTTTGAGAGTGCTTTGTAGTCTTGTGTGCAGGTGATGAAATGGAAGAAGATGGATATATTATATCAGAGTTCAGAATCGTTGTCAATGTCAGATAAAATGAGATCTTTGTTGTGGATGTCGCTTGCATATCGAGTGAACTCGCCAAAAGATAGATCTGCTCGGTCGAAGTTGGAAGAGTAGGGTTGCAAGGCCATTTTTTGTGGAAATTGTGTTGTTCAAGAAGTGAGAGTGGATGAGGACAGAGTGGCATTTTGTCAGATAGCTGGCATTCAAAACAAGTTTTGTTGAGGTCAAATTTTGCAGACTGTAAGGAATTGGTTGTTGTCCAGGGTTTGAGTTGTTGAGGTATTTAAACTTTCTGTCGACCTAGAGTCAAGATGCTTGATTCCAAACACATGTAAATGTCATTGTATGAATATGAATTGTGCAGCTCTTTGATATTGTCCAGCCCGTTGTGTTGCCTTAGCCTTGAGATGCAGTAAAGTTCTAATTCAATCGATCCTCTGAAACTCGGTTTCATTGTAGTTGGTAATGATGATTTGAGAAATAAGGTTTTCTATTCTTGTGAATAGATTGGAATAGTCACCAGATAGATCCATGAATGGCGTGTTTTGCATATTGTGATGATTGAGAATGTAAATGTATGGAATATGGTTTTAGAGTTTGTGAAGACGTTCATATTGTGTCAACATGTCTTCAGCATGTGTGAATTGTGATTCTGGTTCCCACAATACTTTGGTAATCAGATATCCTTTCCAGAGTACAAGATATTCCAGTTTTCCACAATTTTTTCTGTGTCCTAGAATTTGTTCAACTTCAAACTCTTCTTCTCCATCGACCAGTTCTGCTGGTGGTCTTGGATAATTTGGCCCATATATGTCATTCTCCACATATGGTCTGAGTAGTGTGGCATGAAACACATTATGGATTTGTTTCCATGTTTTGGGTATTTTGAGACGATATGTCAATAGTCCCAAAACGTCTTTGATTTTGAATGGTCCTTCTCTCTTTGGAGATATTTTCTTGTTGTATTTTGTAGATAGATTTCTAGAATCTATCCACACTTTCTGTTCTTTTTTGAATGGCTCAAACTTCAATTGAGTTCTAGCAATCATTCTGCTTCTTGTGAGTTCATGAGCAGCTAGCACTTCATTCCAATATCAAATAAGATTATTGAGATGTTCTTCCACAGTGGGAAAGTTGGTTTGCTCAAATGAGATTGAAATAGCAATGGGACTCAACCCTATTATGAGTTCGAAAGGGATTCTTTCGATCAGCGTGTCTCTTGTTGTTATGAGTGAATTCCAATATTGGCAACACTTTAAGCCAATCTTCCAGATGTGCGATGCAATATATAGATAAATATGCTTCAATCTCTTGATTGAATCATTCAGTCGTTCCATCGCTTTGTGGATGATATGCCATTGATAGAGCTGACTTAATTCCTAATAACTTACAAAGTTCTTGGAATGTTTTGGCTGCAAATTGTGGTCCTTGGTCTGAAATCAGTTTATCTGGTAAACCAAATTGCTTATATAAGTTATCCAATAACAGTTGTGCCATTTGTTCCAAAGTGATTTTCTTGTTGCAAGAAATAAGAATTACCCCCTTCAAAAGGCTATGGTCCACCATGGACAAGATTGAATCAAATCCATTGATTGGCAGAAGATCTGTAATAAAATCCATTGAGGTTTGTGCAAATGGTTGAGTAGATTTGGGTTTTTCTACTGGATTCAATGGTGGTTTTGCCGGTTGTCGGTTGATCTTGAATTGTTGGCAATATGCGCATCCTTTGACATACTTGTTTACAAAGATACACATTCCTGGCCACCAATAGTCTTTGCTGACAGAATTATAAGTTTCAATTTCTCTAGGGTGTCCTGCTGTGGGAGCATCGTGATATTGTTGAAGGATTTCCCTTTGAATTTCTTGATCCCTTGGTATGTAGTTTTGTCCTTGAAAGAATAGAAGATTCTTTCTATTGACTTCTTGCACAGTCCATTCTCCTAGTTCTTTTTGAAGATTTGTCAGTCCATCTTCTATAAGGAGTTTGATTGCATCTGTTGCTTCTGTGTCATAGTCATTCGATGATAAATCTTCTTCTGCAATTCTAGATCCACTAGATTTATAAATAGCTTATTGGGTAAAATGATCACGTCTTGATTGTCCTTGTCTTCTTCAGGGCATAAGTCAGGCCTTCAAGATAAAGCATCTGATTGAATCATTTTATGCCCTGGAGTATGAATCAATTTGATGTCGTATTCAGATAAGATAAGCAACCAGCGTGCTTGTCTGCAATTGAGATTCTGAGCTGTTCAATAATATGTCAGATTCTTGTGATCTGAAAGTACATTCATTGTATATGGAGATCCTTGAATATAATGTCTCCATTCTTCTAAAGCTCTGATGATACCTAAAAGTTCACGATCATAGATCTTGTAATTGCACTCTGGAGGAGTAAATGATTTTGATAGAAACGCACATAGATGTCTTGCTCCATTCTCGTCTTCTTGAGAAAGTACTGCTCCATATGCAAATTTAGAAGCATCAGATTTAATTTGGAAAGGTTGACTCGGATTTGGCATCATAAGGACCAGTGCTTCTGTGAATTGTTGTTTGAGTTCATCAAAAGCTTTCTGTGTGTCTGGAGTCCATTCAAATGCTCTATTTTTGAGCAATAGATCATTCAAAGGTCTGGTGATCCTTGAAAAATTTTGAATAAATTGTCGATAGAAATTTCCTATTCCAAGAAAAGATCAAACTTGTTTGACTGTTGTTGGTGTTGGCTAATTGAGGATCATATTCAATTTTTTTTTGTCCATTGAAATTCTATCCAGTTCAATGATCATTCCCAGATATTTGATTGATCTTTTGCAAAATTCAGCCTTCTCAGGTTTTAGAAAAAGGTCATTATCTTGTAAGATCTTCAAGACTTCTTTCATGATCCATTCAAGTTCTTCTTTGGTTTTGGCAAATATCAAAATGTCATCCATATACATGATGACTTTGTTCTTAGCAATGAGGTCTTCAAAAAGGTGATCCATCATCACTTGGAATGTTGCTGGTGAGTTGCATAGTCCGAAAAACATGACTGTTGGTTCATAAAGGCCAAACTTGGTTTTAAAAGCTGCCTTCCATTCATCCCCTTCCTTGATTCTGATGTTATTGTATCCCCATTGGACATCCAATTTAGTGAAATAATTGGCTTCTTTGAGTTTGTCCATTAGATCAGAAATTAAAGGCAATGGATAGGTGTTCTTGATTGTCCAATTGTTTAGGTATCAGTAGTCTTGACAAGGTCGAAGTTTACCATCCTTCTTTGAAACAAAGAAAAAGGATGATACCATAGGAGATTCTGATTCTCTAATATAGTCTTTTTCCAAATTTTCTGTAATGAAGTCCTTTGTCGCTTTGTCCTCTTCCAGTGTAAGATTGTATACCTTGAAAGATTTTGGTACAAATTCTTCTTTAAGTTCAATCTTGTGATCCCATGGTCTTGACATTGGGAATCTATCAGCAGCTTCTTTACTGAATACTTCAAGATAGTCATGATATTCTTTTGGAATTGTGTCCTTGAGCAATGCATCTGATTTCTTTTCTTCAGCATTATTGGAATATTCCTTCTCCACTGGATGATTTCATGGTTGAGATGCTAGGATCTTTGCAAAATCAGATCCTTCATTCTCAATTGTTTTCAAGTTGATCCATAATTCTTCCAAATCATGAAGTTGTTCCTCTACCACCAAATAATGAAGTATGGCATGTTCTTGGTTAACCCATTCTGGTAACGGATTTTGGGTTTGATTCAAATATTCCTCTTCACTTTCCACTTCTTCTATGGTCAGTTTTGGAATATTCTTGGTTTCGAATTGTCTGATTTTGCTATTATCCATTGTCGTTTCTTCTTTCCAAGTTAAGGTACCAGATTTCCAGTCTATTTCAGGATTTTCCTCTTATAGCCAAGGAAATCCTAAAATAACCTTTTGTTTTCCTAATCTGGTGACCATGAGCTGAAGGTTGTTGATCCGTTGGTTGATATTGACATCAATTTCCACATATTTAGAGATAGTTTCTTTTTTGTTTAAGGTTCCATCAACATTGTATGCGGTAATTGGTTGTTCCAGATCTTGTGTTGGTGATCGGTGTTTTTGGACAAAGTTTTGATCAATAAATTGTCCTCCAGCCCCAGAGTCGATCAGGGCTAATGTTTCAACGTTTTCTGTTCATTCTGTTCAAGTGCAATCAGAATAGAAACAGATTTATTGTCAACCTTAGCAACAAGAACAGAATAAATAGCTAAATAAGGCAATGTTGACATTAACGCAGATCACTGCTTCAAAAACCCTCTTCTTCAACTGTCTTCCAGAACATCTCTCTTTCCTCCTCTGGCAACTCAGCAATCATTGCCTTGATATGTGTAAAAGATTCTTTGCCTTTAAAGATCTTCTTCTCAGGTGGTGATGGCAGTGGTATCTGTTGTTTGGGAGATGGTTTTGGTTTTGGGCAGTCCTTCGCTTGATGTCCCCATGTTTTGCAGTTGAAACACTTCCCTTCTTTCATAAGCCTCTGCCTCTTGTTGGATTGCAGGACATCTATGTCCATGGTGTTGGGATCGGGTGTTGCTAATCTGGCAGATGTCGAGGGTCTGTATGAGCCAAGGGTTTTCTTGGGTGTGTTGTCAGAGTTAGACTTGGTTCCCTTGTTCTGGAACCTGTTCTTGAAATTCTGAGTTCAACACCAATTGTTGTCAAACTTGATTGCAGTGTCATACCACCCTTGGATAGTGTCAGGTGAATTTTCAGAGTTCAAAATCCATAGTGCTAATGCATCAGAGAGTGTTTCACAGAAACACTTGATCTTGTCATGTTCTGGGGCTGTGTTAAGCCCTGCCTCGTGTAAAAAGAGTTTGAAGGATTTAATATGTTCCTCTGCTGTCTTGTTTCCTTGCTTCATGTGTCAAAATTTATGGAGGGCGTCTCCATGTCAGTCTTTTGGTTCAAAACTATCAGTCAGGACTTTCTTGAAATGAACCCAAGACAGCAGCACCAAATATGTTCTGTGCGTGTATTGGTTAATGAATTGCTCTTTCCACGCAGCAGCTTCCTTCTCTGTCATGTACAAGAGTACAAAAGCAGTCTTCTGGTTGTCATTCTGATAGATATGTTTATTGATTGTCAGATATAAGTCCATGCTCTGCATGAACTGCTTGAATTTCAATCAGTCACCATCAAAGGTTTTTGGTTTATTGATGGTGAGCTCTTTGTCATTTCAGGATAGAGGTTTGGGCATCGGAGTATAGGGAGTTCAGGGTCCCATTCCCAACTGATTCAATTGCACCTTCATGGCAGCAATCTTGTCTTGTGGAAACTTGAGATAGTTCTCAAGATCTCTCTGATATGCATAGTTGTTGATATTTCCAACCCCTTGAGTGGGAGGTTGGGGTGGCATGTTCATTCCAAAGGGATTCACTCCTTGTGGTCTCAGTTGATAGATTCTGGTTGGATCTGGATTTGTCATTCTAGACACAGGTCTAGATTCTGGTCAGGGTTCATTGAGCATATCTGTGAAATATTGGGTAGGCACTTGGAAAGATGCATTTGCCCATTCGTTCTGTTGTTCTTTGGCCATTTAGGCAATCAGTTGTCTTGGGTGTATCAGTTATTGGTTTATCAAGTTCTCGCTAAACAGTATAGCAAGAGTTGGGTGAGCTCATTCTTCTCTGTTACCCTCTTGAATAACAACTATGTGAATAGTATTATAACAAGTGTTATCAAAGTTCAAGATAAGAGTTGAGTAGAACCAGTCTAGTATTCTCGAGAACAAGCTAAGGAATACACAAGTAAGAAATGTAGTTTAAATAATAAGTAGCCTCAACATCATCATGCATAAGTAATAAAGATGTAACATGTATTGTAGGATGCATCAAGCATGTCCACAGTTACTGCGCTGCACAGCAGAAGTGAAACAAGTATTCTAACATATATCAAACATATGAAAGGATGTGTCTAGCACAGATATAAAAAGAGTACGTTCTACGTGTGTAAATAATGTGTGATTGTAACAAGTGTCAATGTGAATTAAATGTTCACCTGAGTTTACCAGATTCTTGAATTGAATCAGGATATTCCAGTTGTTCATGGGTGTGCTAGAGTTCTAACTTTCTCTGTATTATGAGCTGTAGAGTTATGGAGTACAAATATGTATTGCTTGTTCAATCTACTCTACTTAGTGTACCTACACAAGAAATCTACTAATCCAGTCTCTCTAGTCTAATATCTGCATCACAAAAAATGCAGATTTCTCAACACAGATTGGCATCCCAGAACATACTATAAGTGATTCCACTGGATTCTACTAGAGTTGTGAGGCTAGCAATACTTTTGTGAGACTTGTAGAGACCTAGAATACTTACCAGCAATGCAGTGCACCAGAATACTTTTGCTGGCTCAGAAGCCTTGTAGAATGTTATTTTGTATCACAACAAGCACATGAGAAGGCACTCAGAAGCTCGTCAGAAGGTCATACAACCAATATAGAATCTGTATGGATGTGGGTTTTGGTATGTAAACATTATTTATGGTCAAAATTGAGTGTAACCTAGTTCTTCCACCTCATCATCCTCATTGGTCTCATCTCCTTTACCATTCTCTGACTCTGAATTGCTGTCATCCGAGTCACTTGTATCATCCTCTGAACCATGGTTGTCAATACCATCCTCATCCATGCCCTCATCCTCCCCACTATCTAATCTATCGTTGTTGAGTGCTATTGTTTGAACTGCCTTTCACAGCACCTTTCATTATCTAGAGCAATGAAGTAATTCTTCAGTCCACTCACCAACGCCCTCGTATAATTCCTTTTGCCGCATATCCGGAGTACTGTCACTGTAATGTATTCCGGGGTCCTGAGTAACCATATCCAAAAGTCTGTTTTCGTTCTTGAAATCTGATGTTGCTCCACAGTATTTGAGGTATTGAAGACTTGCAACGACAGAGCGCGAGAGGCTTGAGCTTTGCGTATCGCCAATTCTCCGAGTGGGTTTCAGGCAAGTTTTGGGCAGCAATAGCGTTCGAACTTCGGCCATCGGCTATCCAGCACTACCGGACCGGTGTTGTGTGGGAACATCAGGCTTGCGAAACTTGAAGTGTCCAAGCCTTGATATGTTTCCGTTTGCTCCCATTGGGCGTTCTCTACTCAAGTCAGGTTTCGAGTCGTGAAAACCTGCTACGCATCCCGCAGAACTACCTTCTGGCCTACTTATCTGAGGTGAAAATACCACTCCGCAGACGCTGGACCTCCAACCTAGATCCAGCGGACACCGGTTCCCATGATTAAAGTTAACTTAGGGGTCTCAGGATGAAGGTTCTGTTTTGGGTGATCGACATACGACTATTATTGACCTACGCCAACGGCATATGGACCCGCCAGTGCCACAGTAATCGCCACGTCGACCGTTTCCCTATTGCACCCCAAGCTCTCAATGCAAAAATATACTGTCAACCCTTCCTGCCCAGTCCACGTTGCGTTGCGATGGCGGCCTGAAAAGATAACCCAGTGACCCACAGCTACTGAATTCTATCGTTCAAGGACCCTGGTCCATGGAGACTTGCATGCGGGAGCCCATGTCTTGTTTATACTTAGCACTTGTGCAACCATCCTTCACGATCTTGGATTCCTTGCAATCGGCCATTGCTCATCTACAGCTCACAGAAAACGCTCGTTCCTCAAACAACTTAATGCAAGCTCCACTTTCTAGGCGGAAAACTCATGAAGATCAATGGGAATTTATGATAGCGAATTTGCCTTTCAGGCGCTTCAACGACACAAACACAGGCCACGACACACCACATGCTTCTGTCAGGACATAGCCTCCCCGCTTGCCATTTGCACTTGGATGTGTCGGTGCCTAGTGCCTGGTGACGCATTAAGCTCTTATCATTCCCTCCCCCGTATAGAGTTATGTTTTTCCGTGCGCCACATGCCCAACCTCTTAATGAACCGTCGTTTGACGCTCGGATCCTGATTAG
>Ga0247742_10001880_pt1 | contig 14080 bp, 15 predicted proteins | sample UWRJL208509C2_FD_180944 | JGI IMG/M metagenome (GOLD analysis project Ga0247742, IMG submission 180944) | Plant litter microbial communities from Arlington Agricultural Research Station in Wisconsin, United States - UWRJ-L208-509C-2 | ecosystem: Environmental > Terrestrial > Plant litter >...
GATTGGTCACCGTTTGTGACAAGTCGGTTCTGTTACACGAAGACTTCGTTCTTTCCTCCTTCCCTCGGACTACGTCCTCCTCCATCATCAGATCACCATACACTGGTTACAGACGCAGCTACTTACAAACCACAACAAATGACAAAGGTGTCTCGCCCGAATTTACTGTACAGGACCTGCAGCAAGAGGCCGCAGGAGTGTTACCGTCAAGGCAGATCCATGTGTATTCTACCCAGCTCTTAATGGATGGATGATTGATGATTCGCTTTTGGAAATCAGGCTACCCACTACGTCCTCCGACCATTGTACCTGAGCTGCCCGTTTTGTCGCTGGGACTGCACCAGGGCAACCAGATCATCGTTAGCGAGGCGTCTGCCACTGGCGCTGACGCAACTCCGTCCGGAGGGACAGGATCCTACTCAATACCACCTCGCGCTGCGCCTTCGAGATCTGCTACTAGTGTGCCCTCACGATCTGCCCCTACACGTGCCTCAGTCGCAGCACCAGCACCGATCCCGAAACCCTCTGACAGTGGTCCGGACACTATACAAGTCGGTGGAAGCTTTCTTGTTCATCGGGTGCGTGTATACCTACTCTCGGGGTTGGAATGGAGATGATAGTGCTTCCATCTCCTTCACGTCTAACGCCCTCCCCTTCTATCAGCCCAACTTCCAGAAGTCCACCACTGGTGCGCCGAACCTCGATCCCAGTGGATGTCGTGTTATGCTGTTGTTTGCACCTGGACGATGCCCCTTGAGTTTGGAGAAAGCTAAGTAACCGACCCGTATCATATATCACTCCCAGTGCACCTGTACTTAACTTGATCGGCGAAGTACGCAATCAGACGCTCAAAGAGAAAAGATATCAAAAGCTGAGAACGATAGCGATGAGGATGAGACTCTTGAGCCCAGTTGACACAGCCGAGCTAGCTTCTCCTTCTCACTCACCAGTCGCCCCCAGAACCTCAATCTTTGCAAAATGTTACCTCGCCAGGTCGTTGTGGACGACACAGACCCTGATATCACATATAATGGCCCATGGTTCCTGGATCAAGGCAATCGGGACGCAACAGGGAACTTTGGACCAAGTTACAAAAGTACATTGCATGGGACCAAAAAAGATGCTAGTTTATCGTTCGCATTTAACGGTGAGACTTCATTATTACCCTTCGCCATGACTCTAAATATTCGGTAATCTGCCATAGGCACGAGCGTATCGATAGCAGGCTCGAACAACCTTCGTAATGACTCTGGCGTGCTCGACCCCATCTGGGAGTGCTTTGTCGACAACATCAGCATTGGGAAGACGGATCCCTTCGAATTCGCGGAGAATCATTGGTTGTTCTGCGAGCGGACTGCTCTGGTGGATGGACCGCATGTACTCACTGTCAACGCGACTGTGGCAAAAAATCAAACGTTCTGGTTTGATACAATCCAATACGTCCCTTCAGCGAGCGTACCACTGGCCTCGAAGGCAATTCTAGTCGACTCCACAGACAAGGCGCTGCATTATGGCGCTGAATGGGAAACGCGGGGCGATACCACAAAGATGACCGCAAAGATGACCGCAAAGACAGGATCTGCATTCAACTTCGAATTTGATGGTGAGAGTGCCCGATGACCATTCTGTTTATCACCCGATTGTTTAAATACGAATGGTTCTTCCTTGTCTAGGGGTCTCCTTGGCCTGGTATGGAATTATCCCAGCTGAACGGCCCCACGCAGCCACTACCGGTTCCTTCTCTATTGACAACCAAAGCGTTGTTACCTTCCGCCTCGAAGGCATCACTGAGGAATCAGCTTCGTCCAGATATAACCAGAAATTCTTCGAAACAACTACACTTCCATACGGACATCACAACATAACAGTCACATTCCAAGGAAACGAGCAGACGACACCGTTGACACTGGATTACCTCGTCGTGCAAAACGGCACGGCGCCCGAGGGGTTGAGTACGTCTTCATCATTATCAGGGTCTTCATCGAAGGACACGGAGTCGAGTACATCGCCACCAGGATCTTCACCAACTGGGAAGAATACGGGGTCGAACGTGAGCGGTACATCATCAAAAAGCAATGTGGGTGTCATCGTTGGCGGGACAATTGGCGGTGTAGGGCTTATCCTGCTCGTGTGTCTATTACTCCTCTGTTACCGCTGGAAACACAAGCAACAGAACCTCAGAGACAAGAAAGTACCTGCCACGCACGTGGAACCCTTCCTCGGCGAAGGCGCAGACCAACATTCGACGACGGCACTGCCGAACCATAGTATGTGGGGCCGTACACATTTATTGACCTCGTATGGAACACCTGCATACCAAATAATGCCAACGAAGCTACGGGAAGAGATGCAGGCATCTGCAGCTGTTGCCCAACCACTCCGGCCCCAGCGGCCAGCAAATGTCGTCTTCTAGGAGCGGTTTCTCACCAGAGGCGACTGGCAATACGGGTACATCTGATTCAGGGCAGAGATTGGCTGTGTATTAGGGTAGGATACGGCTTCCACGGCGGGGAGGTAGTGGCAGAGGTGTGGCAGAGGTGCCTCCGACGTATACACTTGGTTGAGAAGGGGTGGACGTATCCTCTGCCAGTGGTTGAGGCACGCTTTACTTAGTGACATATTTATGCTATCATTATTTTACATCTCATGGTTTTGTATTTATCCGCATAACGAACACTGGTATTCCAGCAATTTCAACCTCCAGAACTCACATACATGGCAATTTTTTCCTGTTACTGAATGTACTGAACCCACAGGGACCGCAAATACAGGTTCTAGCAAACATTGCGGCAGAGGAAAGAGATCTCAAGACTCTCAAATTCTACAGGTCGTACCTGACGACAATTCGTGCCTCTTCTCGTTGATAGCCCTCATATTTCAGCGGAGCATATCCAAGGCACCTCAGATCCAACAGCGTATGTCCCCTTCGCCTCCCTACCCGTGCTTCACTGTCATCCCCTTTCCTCTCATCGTCTCCTGTCCCGCCCCATCCACTCAGTCGTAGCCAAGACCTCACATCCCCCTCCTCTCCCCAGTCCTCCATACACACCTGCAGTCCTCGGCATGCCCGTACCATAACCAAATCCTCCACATAGGGCAGTGCCATTGATTTGGTCATCCTGGCTGCATATTATAAGATGGAGATCTGTTCTATTGATATGGATAGTGGGACGGTGGATTGGTTTGAGCCTTTGGTTGGAGAGGAGGATCACGGTGAGACGACGAATATGGGGACCAGGGATGAGGTGTATAGTCCTGTGCTCTGGTATGCATTACGATGCTTATTTCCAGCGGTGATTTTATTGCCGCCTCTCTCTCTCACCTTCCTGGCATCTCTTATTCCTTTCTTATCTGTCTCACTTTTCTGCCTCCCTTCCCTGTCTTTATCTCCTTACTCTTTCACCTCGCTCGATGCTGATCACCGAATTTGGACTTCCATCTAGACACCAGGCTTATTATAATTATCCGACTCCGACCACATCCTACAAGCAGCCAAGAAATTAGCGGACATCCTACGCGCTAAAAAGGCGTGCATGAATATGGCTACATTTAATTTTAAATGCGAGGTTAGTGAGAGTGGTGTTACGAGTTCCATTTATGGAAATCGTTCTTATAACCTGACGTTGCAGCGGGGTCCTGTTCACGGTGCCATAGCCGGCAGACGCCGGGAGCTTGCATCTGGGGTCCCACACTGCAACGCGCGTTGGCTGGCCGGCTCGCCGCTCAGTGTCTCTTCCTCTGCGTAAACATTTATTGGCCGTGGCCCACCGCACGACACCACGACAATGCCTTCTAATCACCCTCCATCGCCGGTACGTGACGTGCCCATGCCCTCCAAAAGGGCTGTGGGTTGGTTTTCTGTGGGATGGGATTCAAGAGCTGGTTAGAAATGTTGAGCGGGACTAGGTAAGCATGCCCCGCTTGTGTTGTATTCACTAACTCATATACACCACAGCCGCCCGAATCTCCATGTCCCCCGACATCTTCCCTCAGCTCTGGCAGCACACTCGCGCTGCGTTTTCATCTCTTGATTGCTGATTGCTCGGCCATGAACGCGAGCAAACAGCGCCACCATGGTCGATCGGGCAGTCGCAGCCGTCAGCGCCATTAAGGCTTTCAACCAATGAACCTCGAACACGGACGCGCCTCCAAGTTCTTCGGTGGGCTCCATGCCACAGCCAACGCACTGAACCGCGTTTCCGCCAATGCACAGTTCGTGCAAGGCTTCTGGTTTGGCTCCAAGCTGGTTCGCGAGGATAAGGGCCGCTCAGCAGCTGTTGTGCCCGTCTTCTGGGCATGCCTGATCACTATGAACAACTTGCAGGTCTGTATCTCTCAAAGAGGGTAGAAACTGTGGCGCGAAACGGAGGAGTGCAGTTCATTTTAGGTATGGTAGTTTCTTTTCTAATTTTTACGACCTCTGACTTACGATTTTCTTCAGATGAAGCTGCATCAGCACTCGACGCCACTTCGCGTGTTCTCATCTTTGGGACTCTCAAGCGCTGGCGGATGAACAAGACTGCTAATGTCATCACGACCTCTCCCAGATCGAGCCCCAAAACTTCATCTACGTCTTCACGCAATGATGGGTCGTCGAGCAGGGCTGCAGACGCAGTTTGAAGTGGGTCTACAAGGAGTACGAGGGCCGAAGGGAGTTCAGAAAGACTGGCAATTTTGTTCGTATACATGCTTCTATTCTATATGAACATTTTACATAGTGGAACAGACTTGTGAGACCATATAACTCTCGAAACCGACTCGACCCCAAAAAAGGAACTCGTACATGCCGCGTGCTACGACGGCCCTCACAGGCAAGTTTGTTCTTTATTTGAAGAATCCGAGCACTGGCGGAAAGTCGGAATGGGAGTTGATGCATATGATCTACGACTCACGACGCTAATGCTAATCATATTGACGCTCAACCAACGCGTCTAATACAGTAATGAAACCAAGGCCTCAAAGGCAAGAAGCGCGCGCCTCACTCACAGCCGACGGATACTCATACCCTTGTTTACTTCAGACCGCCCACCTACTTTGACAAATAAACAATCGTGTTCAGAGCTGGACGTCAAGATTTCACCTACCTACTCTCGGAGTTGGAATGGAGATGATAGTACTTATAGCTCCTTCACAGACGTTTAATGCCCTCCCCTTCTATCAGCCTGACTCCTAGAAGTCTACCACCAAGCACTTCGGCGACATGTTCAAAGGCAAGACCGACTCGGCCCCAACTGTTCAACCCAATGTGTGTTTCCTCTCCCCCTCACTCATACTCCAATACTTACAATCCATAGAGCGAGAAATCCACCACTCAACGCGTCGGCGACTCCCTCTCCAGAACGAGAACGAGAATGTCCCCTCGTTCTATTTTATGAACTTGCATACTCGTTTAGAGCCACTTGCTGACCGTCGACGTCGCAAGGTTGTCAGTCGAAATAGAACATGTGAAACCACTAATTGAACATAGTACGTAGACATAAGCTTCAAGCATGGGCGCAGAGTGATGCTGGTGAGGTACTTAGTCTCCACTTAGACTCGTGTCAATGTTGATATTCACTCTCCTGCGTTTCGGCGGCAATCGACAAAGTTGAAGGATTCTGCGATACACAGAGTACTGGGAACTCACGGGGTGAAGCGACAATGAGATACTATGGGGGAGATTAGGCGAAGGAATGGGACACTTATCGTAGGTAGAGTTGTTGGATTGACCGCTGGATTACTCGACTCTACGTTCGCTTGGAATTCTGTGTCAGTAGAGGTGGCAGTGATATAAAGTCTAATATGATATTGAATTCGATTTAATTTGGCTCTAGCACGTTGGAACGTAAGATCCTGAACATCTTTTCCTCAAGAGGTGAAGTACTGGTACCGGCGTCTAATTCACTCGCATGTGTCCAGCGAGTGCTTCGTATTGGACTGTGTCGTGCAGGGGAAAATACATTCGAATTATAAAGTACCAACACCAGCGAAGACTCCGGCGTAAATTTAGGCCTGATGAAACAGGTGATAATTTGATGAGGTATAGTACAGACGATCGCCGATAGAAAATCTACTGAAGGGATACAATCAAACAAGTATAAAAACTAGGATAGATTATTGAGACGCATGTATTTTTCAACGTCGGATGGGTTTGCATAGCGCTGATTCAGAGAATAAATAAAGTTCAGTTCAATCGGTTGAGCGCAAGTATTGGGGCACTTACCTTGTAATAGGTGAGAACTGCATCTCGAGCGGATTGAATAATGCCGTCATTCCACCCATCCAAAGTCCACTCTGCATGAAAGCCACAGGGAACTTCCAAGCTCCCAATATTATCAAAGAAGATACGATTCATGATGTTTTCAGACTTGCATGCTAGAGGGAGCACATGGGCGACACAGAGCAAAGCAGAGAGGGTGATGGAATGCTTCTTCTTTCCCAAATCGTCAGCCATATGAAATCTGTCTGCACCCGGGCAGAGACTAAACGATGACATTTATCAGTGCAAGAAATAGAAGGCCCTGATACAAAAGTCCTACCTCTGCCGGTCTACATACAAATTTGCGAAAAAGGAGCGCCAGCCAACATGTGCATAATGCTGCCTTGTGAATTCAAGCTTGTGCCGTTGAGGATGCAAGGTAACGATTCTCTTGATAATCCCGCGAGTTCGCTTTTCCATGTCATGGAGAGAAAAGGTTGAAGCCGGATTTGAGGCCCCAACCTGAAGAGTGCGCAAGTAACGTGCTTCATAGACCAGCAAAATCAGTGTTTCGCCAGGGTCAACCTTGTTGAAAGCTTCGAAGCAGACAGTGGGAAGATCAGCGATGAGGTGAGGGAATTGCTCCGAGAGATTCTGGTATTTGTTAGCAACAGTGTTTATCACAATGCAGGTGTTCGTGGCTTACATGGTCATGCAGCATCTCAATGATTATTGATACCAAACCCCAGAAGTCCCGATTACGTCTGTTGATTCCAAAGGCTCTATAAAGAGCGAGAAGTGAGAGTTGACTCAGTTCCTCTCGGAGTTGAAGGGTACAGAACGAGACAGCGCTAATGCATTTATGGGTAGTGACGTAGTAAAGACGACAATCTGGCAGGCATAGAACGTGTGGCAGATCAGCACTCGATGAATTGGCTCTTGAGAGGGTTAAAATAACATACGAATAATATCGAGCACCTGCTGGCGCAAATAGCGCAACCCCAGAGCTGCACCGTTGCTCAGGATGGACTCTCGACATAAGTAGAACTGATGGGATCGAGAGGGATCGAGCAGGAAGTCCGAAAGTGAGGCGTGAAAAAAAGAAATGTGGCCGTGTCCATCACATCCAATGATGGACTCGAGTGGGGTTAGACAACTTTTTGTTTCACCAGGTTGCCAGAAGAACCAATCATCTATTGATTGGGTCGTACGGAATTTAAAGTACATGTCCAGATCTTTCAGTGGGTTGACGATAAACAAGACTCCGAGAACATGCTTGACCCTCTCAACGTCGCGAACATTGGAGAGGATATGATGGTAGAGTGAGTTTAACTCTGTATATGGTAGATCCTCTTCACCCCTAGGAGGCTGAAGACGGCGAATGACATCTAGACGCCGTGTTGGAAGCTCGTAAGGGTCACCGCCAACATACTTGACGGTTGTTGATGCAAAGATGAACTGGCCCGACGACTTCTTGGTGATCTCAGAAAGGACGGCGACGGAAGGCCAGGAGGAGGGAATGTAGGAAGCCAAGGGGTGTTCGCGTCTGATCTTGTCGAACGAATCTTTCAGGAATTTTTGGATATCCTTTTCTGCAGAGTATTCGTCCGAGAGAGCGACTCGTGAGAGATGCGGTTGGAGAGAAGTCAAATTAAAGATGGACTGAAGATACACCTCTGGACGACTAGCTATGAGAATGCAGATATGGAATGGAGAGAGGCGGAATGCAGACGCCAGCGACTTCACGAGCCCGGATTGTATGTCGTTGCCCCGACACTCATCCAGGCCGTCGATGATGATAACGAATGGCGATTCTTTGAAGTTGAATCCAGTAGAATGGAGGTGCCGGATAGGTTCGATGATGAGCTTTGCAAGCTGGACATCAACAGATTGTTGGAAGATCATAGGATCAGCGTCGACAACGGTTTCAATAAGCTGGCGTATGGCTGGAATCGCACGAGCAACTTGATAAGCAATTGTAGCAACAAATCGTGATATATCGCTTCGTTCCGCTGCTGTCTTCCAGAAGAAGAAGGTGGCAAGAAGACATTCATACTTCTCGCATATCTCAGCGAGTGTGTGTGCAATCGCCGACTTTCCGGCCCCAGCGGCACCGTAGAGCCATAGGATCCAGGCGTCAAAGTCGATATCGCCTCGGATCCAGCCGATTAACCTGTTTATGACCGCGACGCGGGTGTTAGGATGGCATTTGGGCGCGTCGCGTTGCTGGCGCTCAAGTGAATTGTAAGTAGCTCCCATAGCAGATTTCTTGCCAAGGATATGAAGTCCTTCATAGAGTCGTGCTCGTTAACATATGAATCAAGAATAGTGCCTTCACAAACCTGTATGTCCTTGAACCTGGATTTGAGTATTTATCTGACTGCCGGAGATGTTGGTGTGTTCGGCATTGTTGAAAAGCGATACTAAGTAAAACCCGAAATGAGCATGTAGATATAGCGACAAAGACATAACGCACTGGTGGGACCACCGAAGGAGCCTTGGTGCTGCCCAGCAGATGTTCTTTCGCTGGTTCCGCCAGCATCGTTTCCCCGAAACATCCTGGCGCTAGATGTTGGCGGCGTGTCGGGAGGTATGTTATAATCAATAGAACGGCTCGAAGGGTTTCATGAGAGGATCGATGTAGCAAGCATGTTCGTAGTAAATGGTGGGAGGGAAGCTGGATGTGGAGACACTCGAACTGCAGGCGGTGCTCAGGCAGTGCCCAACGTCGTGCACCGGGCTACGGCCCGCGAGCGGTGGAGGGCATGACCATTTAGAGAACGTCAGGACTCAGGCATACGAGAAACGAAAGAAAAGATAATAACTGGAAATTTTGAGTATGGCAAGGCGTGAGGGCGGTCGTAGACGTACATATGTTATTCCCCCACCCTAGCCCCTTCGCGCAACGGTTGAATCTGAATGAGAACTTGAGTAGGGTGGTGTGATGAAAATCGCTCCATCTGTCACGGTCGAGGGTTCCCCGTTCCCGTGGTCTCTGTGGTTGTGGACGAAGAAGATGGATGCGAAGGGCTCGATATAAGCAGAGACAGGAGGGATCTTCATTCTGCCATTTTGTTCCAGTTTGCTTTTGGATTCGTGAGGTCTATTGGATGGGTAATTTGGGGCTGGTACAGTGCTCTAACGGCGATGAAGTGGGTGTTCCTAAATTTTTTCTCTTCGAGGCTCTATTCCAAATCCTGGTCACAGAAATGGACAATCGCATGCATATGGTCGTTTTTTTCCTGCATGCAAGGATGGAAATGGGTACTACCCGACGCGGTACACAAACCACAACAAATGACGGTTTTATGATATTGTGGTTTTGATTCCGCCATCCCTGCAGTCTCCAGCCTTGCCGCCAATCCGCATCCGCCACCCAAAGGGCGTCTCAACTATCGAAGTTGTCTTTGACTCGCCCGAATTTACCGTACAGGACTTGCAGCAGGAGATATACGCAGCAGCGGGCGTATTACCGTCCAGGCAGATTCGTGTGTGCTTTTATATTGATGAAAGAATCTGATTAATTTTTATTCTAGTGAAATCAGGTTACCCACCACGTCCTCTGACCGTCGTACCTGAGCTGCCCGTTTCATCGCTGGGACTGCAGCGGGGCGACCAGATAATTGTTAGCGAGGCGCCTGCTGATGTTACTCCAGGATCTTCGTCAATACCACTGCAGTCACCTTCCAGATCTGCTGCTGCTCCTTCACGATCAGCCCCTACACGCACCTCAGTCCCAGCACCTGCACCTGCACCGACCCCGAAGCCCAGTGACAGTGGCCCATTTCATCGATAGCTCTCATATTCGAGTGGAGTATATCCAAGGCATCGCAGATCCGACAACATACGTCCTCTGTGGTTCCCCTACCTATGCCTCACCAATACCTCTATATCCCAGTTGTAGCCAACACCCTCACGTTCCCTCCTCTCCAATAACCACTCTCTATACCTCGCCGTCCTCGGCATGCCCCTCACCTACGCATCCACGATCACCAAGCCCTCCACATGGGGCGGCGCGATCAACCTCGGCATCCTAGCCGCGTGTCATAAGACGGAGATCCGTTCGATTGAAGAGGGATGGTGGATCGTTTCGAGTCTTTGCTGAGCGAAAAAGGTATATTCTTTCACCATTAAGTTGATGTGTTATGACTGACGCATACGAAGAAGGCACAGACCCAACCCCGGAGACGGGGATGAGGTGTATAGTCCTGTATTAGGGTATACACTACGACGCGGTGACGGTCGCGCCGATGAAGGATGCGCCGGAGGAGTGGCATCAGAGGTAGTGAGTTCTCATCCCAATTCTCCTTTTACCTGATCCTGAACTCTCATCTAGACCCCAGGCTCCCCCCCAACTCCGACCCCATCCTAAAAGCCAGGAAAATAGCAGACATCCAACGCACAAAGAAGGCGCACAAGAATACGGCCACGTTTGGTCTCGAGTGTGAGGTTAGTAGTGGTATTCCTTTATTTGAGTTGGGAATGGGAAGTGATGCGGACGATCTACAATATCCCCCATCGCCATCCTCGTTTCCTGCGCTGCTCGTCGCTCGTACTTCACCAACTCGGCCCTCTCACTCTCATATTCACGGGCCACCTGTCCCTTTCTTCGATTTCACGATTTCCGTCTGTACGACCTACAACGCCAATAAACTACTTTTCCAATACCAATACAGCAATTAATGTGGCCAAGGCCGAGAAGGCGAGAAGGCGCAAGATCCCACCTTCCTCTGGGTTTTGAGGTGGTTTATAACTCTCGTCCCTTCTCTCCTTTGCTCAGACTTGTTACTATAACCTCTAGTCGCGCGGTCACAGTCTAGTTCTGACATCCTACATTCAAATGAATAGTGTTACATGAGTCATTTGAGGAGATCGGTGGTGCATATCTCTGGTGCGCCACTCCTAACGCGGTTGAACACAACAAATGACAGGATATTGAGAGAGTCGGACTGTAAGCGCTCAGAACACAGAGTTCCCCGTCAATATCCACCACTACGGCTGAGTGGTCACAATAGAGTATGATCATCTATGAACACGTTAGGACAACTGGCAGGGGGCGCAGATGCGGATGTAGAAATATGTGTACCTGCGCTGAAAATATCTTCAATTCTTGAGGTTGTCGTGGTGGGGTGGAGGTCGCGCCACGTGTCGAGAAACTTGGTTGGAGTGGTTGGCCCGACGATCATCAAGGCTGAGGTTGACGCAGTATTACCTAAGACCGAGACCGAGGTTGGGGTCTTTAAGGCAGAGAGGCGGCGTAGGAAATCCCGGAACGCACTTGTCTCTGCTTCTCTGTATCCTGCCGCTTGGTTCCTGCTTGTTTTTAGTTTTGCTAAGCCTGTTCGGATGAGGGCAGTAAGGAGTATGAGTTGGGAAATGGTAGCTCACCCATAATAGACGGTGCTACATTCAAGTCGCCACACCGTAAAACAGATTTCTTCTTATCCAGCTTGTAGAGGTAGGCAAAGAAGTGGGTGTCCTAGACCATCTTCTCTTTGAGCGTCTATTCCAAATCCAAATCCAAAAATTAGACGACATCGATAGTGTATGTGTAATGCTTACGGCGGACGTTGTTGTTCACGTTTCTCTTCAATTTCGGTGCGTGTAGGATCTGGTAACGTTCCAGGTGATATTATGAGGCTTGAAGGGAGGAAGACCATCGTAATGGTCGAGGCATTGGTAAGAAGGGACACGAGAGGGCAAATGAGAGGAAGTAGAGGGAGACGGCTGAAGCAGGGGAGACACCACGACACGGACAATGGATCCCGTACACATGTCATTCACGGTATTGACTGCTTGAGGATAGATTGCGATTTGGAGAACGTTACAATGCGACGGAAGGCCAATTTGAGAAGTGCAGAATGCGCTTCCTGTTTAGAGTTTCTGGAGCATGGGGTTTGAGATTTAAGCGTTTGTAAGGCAAGATTGACCAGAACAGTGGGACGTGTGGTCTGGAAGCTTAAGGGCCTCTATATCTATAGGCGAGGATAGTCAGTTTGGTTTTCATACAAAAGACGAACGGATGGGGACTAACTCGTGGCTCAGGCTGTAGCTTCCGGGACTCGATGGTGGGACCTCTGCCTTCAAACGAGCAGCCCAAAGTGTTTCAATCGCAACCGCCTCTCCTCCGGTTCCTCATAATGGCCTAATTGAGGTTTGAGCGAACACCTCGTCAGCGTTGTCGTCGTTGTCTCGGGCCTGGTAAGCTTTCATCCTTCCTTCCAAGCCCCGACCATTTGAATGATTCGTCGACGGGACCTGGACGGGCAACAATCTGGCTTTCGTTGCTGAGCACCTTCGTCGAGATCTCGAACGAGGCCGGGGAGGCGAGATGATGGGTCGGGTCTCGAGTATGTTGTGTGGATACTTCGCTTTACGGATGGCAGAAGGAGTAAAAGAGGGTTGGAACCGACGGAATTGGCGCGAATCTGCGTCGGTGTGCGAGAGGTCGAGCTGATTGTCTTGTCAGCTCAAGGAGACCAGATACTGAGAACACAAAATGTACCGTTTGACATATACAGCAGAACCGGCCCTCTTGCAGTCGATTTTTGATGGACCAGAACACTGACCATGTCCCATGACTGGACCTGGGAGCGAAATATCTGCGGCGCCATCTAAGGCTGGGCCCATATGCAAGTAGCCATCCTGTTAGGATGCTTAAAGGCAGCTACGACAGGGGTAGGTATCCAGTTGTTGGCGAAGTTGTGAAATCCAAATGAATACGATTCGTCAAATTTCCGTGAGGACACGGGCCTTTGAGGATTGGAGGGAAAACCAAACATAAAGGGTCCAGAGAGAAGGGAGACCCAGGTTGGGTAGCCTTGAACGACAGGTCGCAGAATGACACGAACATGTCTGCCGGCAATCGACTCCACAAATTTGAGCACAGGTAATGTCGACCCCTGCCCAGGGGAACAAGAAGATGATAGGAGACTCGGATAGAGGCGGTGGAATCAGAGTATGGACTAGAAACGTCGATAGTCACATTAGCGTTCAGAAAAGAGAAAGATGCTGTTTGACCAACCTCAGTCAAAGAACTCCTGCCAAGTAGATCCATTCTTTCCATCTTGATGAGCAACCTGGCTGCACTCAGTCTTCAGGAGTCGAGATGAGGCAAGCCTCAGGCCTTGATGTCAGTAGAGGAACAATATGCGTTGTGGACATGGGTAGCGATGACGGCGGGTAGCTGAATCGAGATCGAGGAGGGCTCAACAAGCTTGAGAGTAGATAGTAAACGAATATCTGCTGATGCACTGGAAATGGCACTAGGGAATGCCAGAAAAGGAATGACGACAAGCATGCTGGAATAGGATGCGAGTCACTGACAAGAGAGGAAGATCTTCAACAGGTGAGTGACCTGAGCAGTGACATCACATTTCCCAGTCCCCGTCACATCTCTGCTCGAGCCAGACAAGAAAGACCCACCGCATCCGCCCCCGCAAAAACCGCGAAGTCCTCCTCGACTCGCCCGACTTTGCCGTGAAGTACTACCGTCAAGGCAGATCCGTGTGTATTTTTCATATTTGATTGATGAAAAGATTAATCTGACCGAGTTCTATTAGGTTCTATTCCAGTGAAATCAGGCTACCCACCACATCCTCCGATCGTCGTATCCGAACTCCCCGTTTCGTCGTTGGGACTGCAGGGGGACGACCAGACTATCTTTAGCGAGGCGCCAGCCACTGGTGCCAATGCTACACGTGACCACGGAAAGTCTTTCCGGATCCGGCGATATGCTGTTGCTGTGCTGCCACTTGTAGAGACAAAATACACTCGCTTTCACCACACGATGAACGGATGTTCACAGAAATTTGAGGGAGTATTCTTTGCGTATTATTATATAGCCCATATAAATTTCAAATAAATCTACCCTCGCAAAATGTCCTGAGAGCGTGATCAAAA
>Ga0247742_10001881_pt1 | contig 14077 bp, 16 predicted proteins | sample UWRJL208509C2_FD_180944 | JGI IMG/M metagenome (GOLD analysis project Ga0247742, IMG submission 180944) | Plant litter microbial communities from Arlington Agricultural Research Station in Wisconsin, United States - UWRJ-L208-509C-2 | ecosystem: Environmental > Terrestrial > Plant litter >...
AATGAGGTTCAGTTACAAAAGGCAGACGAGAGTAGCTTACAAGAAATTTAACTCTGGACAAATCCCATTCACCGCTACTACTCCGAAGGTGGTCTACCATACGACCTGGCGTAGCAATCACCACATGTGGTCGATTGACTAGCTCCAAAGCTTGTGCCATCATATCCATTCCCCCAACTACAACAGCCGTCCGAATACTCAACGCACCGCCAAGAACCGCAAACTGTTCCGAGATCTGGAACGCAAGTTCTCTGTCAAATGCAATTCAATAACGGTACTTTCGAGAGACGACTGTTGTTTACCTGGTTGGCGTCAGTACGAGCGCAAATATACCATATGGATCAACGGACAGTCTTTGCAAGATGGGTAGAGCAAAGGCTATCGTCTTTCCTGAGCCTGTTTTCGCATTTCCAATGCAATCTCTACCTGAGAATCCGATGTGAGCATCCAGTGTGGGGTTTAAATGAGACCACTTGCCTGCTAGGAGCGGTGGTATGCATGCTGTCTGCACCTCCGTGGGTTGCTTAATGGACATGCTTTTCAGAGCATTTTGGAGTGGCAGAGATATTCCAAATGAAGAAAACGACGAAGGCGTAGTTGAGGATATAGCTGCTGGTGTAGTCCACTTGGAAGCTTCACCAAAGCGAGAGAACGGACCTAGACGATCCTCCATAAATCCTGACTGCCTACTACCTGCATGGTAAAAATCGTCTTCAGAATCAGATTCGCTGTCCAACCCACGGCCTTGTAGGTGCCCTGGCTCTTCGCGATCTGAGCTAGTGGATGCCTCTGCATCTTCTCCTTCTGACTCCGAGTCAGGTTCGACTGATAGTCGTCGTCTCTTCCGTACTGGTTCTTCTTGTCGCCGCTGAAGATCGTCTAAGGTGTAATCTTCTATTGTCTTGGATAGCATGTTACACCGGTTCTGGGGTATTTGATAGACAGTTGTGGTAGGCACACCGTCCACAGTCGCAGGACCAAAAAAATATTGATGTGGTCACGGGCCGTGATCCCCGTATTCCCTATCTTGTAGCGTGTACGGGAACCGCAAGCCTCTCCCTTTGGGCTCACACCGGAGGCAGGGTTCAGGGCAGTTGGGGTTCAACTGCCCTTGAGTCGGCAGTCAGGTCGTTTGAACCTCTTTCGACTCATGTTTGATATGCCTGGACACTTTAGTGAACCAGGTCTTACAACGCAAAAAGTGGATATATGGGGTTATTACATAAGCTTAATCCGGCAGGCAAAACACGCTCTATGTTCCTTTATCGTTGCCCACTTGGCCCACATACGAATTCCTCATAGCTAGTAGGCTCCAATCACCATAATATTGAACTTGAGGAACACACAGCTGCCTTGAAGTCCTCAATACCCTGCTCTGTTGAGACACAACAATTTACGAAAGCGCCAACCACGTTTTGCATGATTGCTTTGTGCAGAGTGAAACTCTTGTATGCTCCTCTGTAAGTAGATCTTCCCGCATCCACCTTGCATGTACATGCCTTTGACCTTTCGAACAAAAAAACATCATGTATTTTAAGCCTACCTTGTTCATCGATAACATCAGCGACGAGCGGACCTCTTGGGCTTCCGATATGTCGACACTGCGGTTGCCTCTGAATACCTCCCAATCATATGACACTGACACGAACACGAGTGGTCTTGAACACTAAATTTCCCCATCCCTTGCGACGATCTCGTGGGTGATATTCACTCTTGGTGGTGATGGAAGCTACAAGAGCTCGTACTCAACGTACCGGATACAACTGGCCTCTTTGAGCCTATATTTTGGTTGATATGATGGCACTCGACTGCGAGACGTATATTCCCAGTACGAATTATTAGGCATTTATTTGTTCGTAAACCCCTTCATCTACCGTCTGGAATAGCTTACTCACATTATCATCACAGGCTATGCAGTTATGTTATGAGTAGATGCGAAGGATTACTCCTGCTGGAGTAAAGAACCAACGCCCTTCCCTCCAGCTGAGGCTACTCCGGTTTGGAATCAGTGTTTCAACTCGAGCCTGGTGGGCCCAATAGCCAGCTTCCACAAGAATATGCCACACAGTCCGCACTTTTGACCCAACCAACGATGGCATCTACCCAAGCTACGTGTTCTCATTATCGAAAACCACGCCGAACCCTTTCCCTTTGAGGGCATGCGCCGTCTCAACACTGCACGATGCGTCTGGATGCTGCCCAATTTCACGTTGCTCGTGCGCGTTTGGTGAGAAATACGAGCAGCACCTAACACCGGTTCGCTGCCCAATTCCAGACACGATTTTTCAGCGCCATTTTGGCAGGTACAGGAGCTACCCAAGGTTGCATAGGATATGACTGGTGACTCTGTGCTGTTAGGAGGGTTGGACTTGACTGGAAACCCAGAATGGATCCCATTTCAAGAAACTGGTGATTAGTCGTTGGTAAACCCCTTTATCTACCAGCTCCAATAGCGTACTTGCATTATCATTAAGGTCATCTCAACCATCTCAGCTAACATAGGCGCAGAAGTCTAAGAGATTACAGCTGGAGGAACGAAGATATACCTATCCCTTGGGTTGAAAACTACTCGAATATTGACGTTGATGTGAACTCAGGCCTGAAGGTTAATAGACCCACTGGTACTACCCAGTTTCTCCATAGATTCACTCTGCTGGTCTACGCTCTTGACTACTCAATCGAAGCCAGTGCCTACCTCAAAGCAGGGATGTTCATCGTCAGCAACGACACAGATGAGGAGCTAGTCCACCTCTTCGACACTGAACTACATACTCAATCGACGATTTTACAAAGATTTCAATCTCGGGTGTGAGCTCGTACTGTACGTAACGAATATGCTTGATTACAGTAGAGTGAATTTATGACCGGAATTATGGAGATTAAGGCAATGTGGAGTAAAAAATAAAATAAAATAAAGTGCATCCTTGTCTTTGCATTGCGCCCTTATCAGATTGGTGACAACTGTTCTGTCTCAGACAAACCGTGTCCAGGCCCGCCCGTAGGGCAATATTCGGAATTATTACCTTTGGATATTAGTACCGAGACGCAATATGATCACATGATTTATGACTCACGCACTCATGCGACTAACGTGGCACGGCATGTTTGGACCGTTGAGAACTAATTAGGCAGCCACAGTGGCTGTGTTCACAACTTCCGGTTGCCAGTAATGGTACTATCGCAACTGATTGCAACACTAAAATTCAGATCAACACTGAAGTGGTTTTCTTTCTGCGACAATGCCACCAGTTCTGTGCACCTGCACAGTCTGCATTACTAAATCAGTCGAAATTGACGGTGTCAAACGACCTGGTCAGAATGTCCACCCATCCACCCGCTTACAACACGAGCGACGAGATAAACGACCTGCCTCACCAAAACCCTGGCGTCAGTCAAACCAAAGTACACCACCGAAAAATTCTCAGAGTACAAACCCTACAAAAGGTATTTAATAGTCCAATGGTTCAAAAAATTTTAATGATTCATTGCATGGGGATTAGTGGATATTGCTGTTCCTATTACACTTTTTGTGAAGATGGTCTGCACACTTGTTGTTTGGCTTCACATCAGGGCTGGCGTAAGCCGCTCAGTGGCAAATACAACTCTCAAAGCTTTACAACTTATCTTCTCTTCCACGCTCTACCTTGTCGAGGTTGCTCTTTGCTCATCTGGGATCAATGTCAAGCTCTCAAAAATTCAACTTCCTCATGATGTTCGTACAGCATACCGACTCCATTTTACTGAGCCAGAAATCACTCGTACAGCCTGCTGTCCTTCCTGTTTCTCCCTCTACCCCAGTCCTAACATTCCTTGGAAATGTGTGTGGAAGTCATCAAAGCTGTCTAAACCCTGTAATACACAGCTGTGGAAGACCCAAAACACCTCAAAAGGACTAAAATGGATTCCCCGATCACTATACACCACCCAGTCTTTTGATTCCTGGCTTCAATTTTTTCTATCTCGACAGATTATTGTTGATAGCCTAGAAGAAAGCTTCCGAAGGCGAACAAATCATCCACCACCAGCATTTGGTGCAGACATGACTGATGTGCAAGATAGCCCTGCCTGGAGGGACCTACATGGCTTTTTTCAGTCACCTCTTCATCTGGTCTTTTCACTCTATATTGATTGGTTCAATCCATTAACAAACAAGATTGCTGGTATTTTATTATATTATTTTAATCAACTGATTGACAGCTAAAACTTTCACATAGGAAAAAAGGTGTCCTGTGGAGCAATTATTTTATATTGCTTGAATCTTCCTCCTCATCTCCGCTATGAACCCGAGAACATCTTTATTGTGGGCCTTACACCATCTCCTCATATGCCAGATACTACAACCATCTCTCATCTTCTTGATCCTGTGATCATCACTGTTGCCAAGTATGGATCCTCACCAGGGAAGCAGATACCCACATGCACTAACCCAGCTGGTGCATGGGTCCAAGCAAAGATAGCACCACTTATTGCTGATTTAGAGGCCAGCCGTAAGGTGTCAGGCTTTCTTTCTCATGCTGCTACCATGTTTTGCTCCTTCTGTCTTTGCATTCATGAAGAGCTTGAGAATCTCAGCTTTTCAGAGCCACGAGATTCAGCGCAGGTTCGTTCTCAGGCTGAGGCATGGCTTAATGAGCCTGTCAAAGCCCAGCAAGCTGTAATGGAGAAAGAGAATGGTGTATGGTGGACTTCACTTTATCGGTTGCCATACTGGGATCCTGTCAAGCATATAATGCTAGGTTATATGCATAACTGGCTTGAAGGAGTTCTTCAGCATCATCTTCGCACACTTTGGGGCCTTGGACGGGGCGATCAGGAGGCTAAAAGAGCAAAGGAAATGGATAATGAAGAGCTTTTCACTGATACAGATGTATCGGACTCTGCAGACGAGCTGGTTGATCTTCTCGAGGAAGCAGCGGAACATGATTCAGAAGTAGCTGCAGTACTGCAAAACACCAAAAGCTCATCACATGGTACTTCCACACCAACACATTCTTCACGGCATTCATTCTCCGAACCATCTATCGCTTCTTCATCTCAAACTCCTACTGCTTCAGTAGCCCATAGCAACTCAGATCCTGCTGATTTGATTGACGATGAAGACAATATGGATCTTGACTATCATCCAGTTGAGGCATCAGCCTTTGCATTTACAGATCCAGAGATTATGGCCATCCGAAGCTGTATATCCAACATCACACTTCCTACATGGGTTCAGCGACCACCAATAAATCTTGGAGAATCAAGTCACGGCAAGCTGAAAGCCCAGGAATATCTTCTTCTTTTTACCTGCATCTTTCCCCTTCTTCTCCCTGAATTCTGGCACAAACCTACCACAACCAATGATCAGCAACAGCATCTCTCCTGTTTTTATCATCTGGTTTCTGCAACCAATATTATCTCATCATTCAAGGCATCAAACAGTGCAGCAGATTCATACACTCAACATTATATTCAGTACCGAGCTGCTATCCGCACACTCTTTCCTGATTATGGCTCCAAGCCTAACCATCACTTTGCCATGCATAATGGTGATCTCATGAAATATTGGGGACCTCTCCCTTCTATTAGTGAGTTTCCTGGAGAGCGAATGAATGGAATGTTACAGGGTATCAAAACCAATCGAAGATTCAGTATGTCCTTCTCTGCTTCTATATGAAACCTATTTTCTGATTTTTTTTTTATTAAAAAAAAAAGATGACATGGACCTCACTATGCTTCGTCAAATGAGTCGCAGGGCTCGCCTTGATGCAATGCTATCAGATGCCACTGCTGATGAGTCGCATGAGCTGGCTCGTCTACTCAAGTCAGCCTATGGCATTGTAGATGCTCCAAACACCTCTCTCAAACCCTCTGACATTGCAACAATTTTGATAAAAGCACCCAAGCTGGAAGATACAGAGTATACTGCACTTCTCTACTATCTACAGTCTACTGGACGGCCACACCGAGCTTTCAATAACTTTCCACACCCACCCAATGCACTTATTCTCCCCCCGCAGGCTGAACGTCCTTATCAAGTAAAACATGGCCAACACACCTTTAGCTGTCGACAATCACATCTAGGAAATAGTGCTATTCAGTTCTATAATCCTCTTACCCAGGTTCATGACACAGGTTTTATCCGGACCATTTACCAACTTCCACTAGGGGGATCTATGCAAACCTTCATAGTGGTTTGCCCTCACCAACCTCTACCCCCTGTAGAAGAGCAAAAAGCCCCCTTTCACAATCATCCTGGATTTATGACAAGAATTGTGGATGCATTGCCTTCTGATGGTCTTGTTATAATTGAACCTACACACATTGTTACTCATCTTACCACATTTTCACGTCCAAAAGGAACATATGGTATTGATCAAGAAACAATGGTCATTTGTTGGGCACTAAATAGAGGACGCAGATAGTATATATATTGGTATTGCATAGATTAGATTCAAGAAGAATCTCGTACGTAGAATTAAGAAGAAAAGAAATTGGATTTGGTTGAGATACCTAATCATTGTTATTGTCATAACCGTATACATCATTATCATCCCCCTCACCCTCTTCTTCCTCTTCATCATCTCCATCAAATTCTTCAAGCCGCGCGATCTCCTCATCAGTAGGCAGATGATATTGCTCTAAAACTGCATTACCATACTTCTCCATAAACACCTCATCCGATAGATCCTTCCATGCCAGGCACTGCTCCCATGTTTGACAGTGCTGGGCCAAGGGAAGGGCAATATAAACACCATCCTTGGTATAGTCAGCACGTTCACGAACCGTCAACGCCTGATTCCAGAAATCGGGTGTAAACCAGTCAATTGGTGATTTCTTGGGCAGGGCTGTGAGCTGTGTCGGTATTGGTGGATCTGGTTCAACACGCTGGCGTTCTGGTCTACGAATGAGATATGATCAACATTCTCGAAACAGGCAAATAGAAATAGAAAAATTAACTTGTGATGTCGCTTTCTTGTCCTGCTACGCTGACGGGAACGTCCACCATCCAGCATGTGAACAAAATTCTTGACCTTTGGATCCCGACCTTCCTTCTCCTTGATATGATAGACTTGGACAGTTCGCCCATCAACTTCAATCTCGACGAGCTCATCATCAGAGTGCGCCTCAGTCTCTGCAAGGAGACAGAGAACATCTCGGTTGAAGCATTGGTCTTTAGCATACTCGACTCGTCCAGCCGAAAGCTATTGTGGATCATGAGTAGGTGTCATGCATCACTAGAATAAACTCTTACATCGCTACGGCGTTTGAAAACATTAGCCATCTCCTTTCCTTTCGCCACACTTCCTGGATTCTTCGCTTCCGACTTGGCGATATTAAACAGGTAGGAGTAGACAAAGCTGCGGTAGAGTTTCCGCAGGAGAGCAAAATCAGAGACAAAGGACATATTGATCCCAACATGGCTATAGCCATAGCCGCTCGATACCTGCTCGAATGTCCTGAGAGCAATATATTCGTGGAGGAGATTATACATGGACTCTGGATCGCTGCTGAGAACGTCTGGCGCCCATCGGTGAAGTCCAAAATACGCAACCGTCCTGAACATGAGAAGCAGGTGGCCTTCGGAAATGCGACCAATATTTTTCGAGGTGATGCTACCGTCTTCGAGAGAGTTGAGAAGGTTCTGCACTCGAGAACGAGTGTCGTTGACATTTCTTTCATGCTGCTTGAAACTGTCGGTAACCGAGGCCCTCACTTGCGCCTCAGAGGAGAAGCGCCTAGTAAATGGGATCTTGTCGTCGGCTGTAACAGAAGGTGGGATCGCATTCTGGTGTGGAAGGCCCCAGAGAGCACGTAGATGAAGCTCAAGTGCAACCTGTACAAAAAACTGGGTGAGATGACAGTAGTGTACATCATAACGCAGCTACGCACCTTTGTTCCACTTGCATCTGCTGGTATGTCCCCTTTCTTCAAGTGCCAATCACTAGGTCTTTTGGGCTTTGGTGCCCAGCGAGCATAGTTAACGACAGTGCGAGATTTCTTTGCACGCGAGGAGCTAGCCTCAGGCTCATCCTCCAGCAGATCCGGCTGGGTCCTCTTGCGCTTGCCTGTGGTGCGGGTCGCTGCTGAGGAACCTGCAGTCGGATCTGGTGTCGCCAGCATTGCAGATGGGTTCATTTGGATGTCCTCGGGTGGGTCCTCCATGAGAGTTTGTGAGGCGACAGGTGAAGCTGAGTGGCCAACACATCTTTGAGTCGACCAATATTGGCCATGAGGTCGCAGCGTGATGTGTCGCGTCGCGTCGTTTTTGTAAGAACAAAGGGAGGTCAAGTAGCAAGTGACCGTGTTTCGGAGTACGTCGGATTCAGGACAATTATGTAATCTACCGGATCTACCTTTCGAAACATGACTCTAACGTCCTTCAAACGACCTACCTGCCGACTCAAGGGCAGTCGAAATTCTACTGCCCTGAACCCTGCCTCCGGTGATACTGGCAATGAGGAAGTGGTTGACCGCGTAGCGTCCCAATTGAGCACCCCGGGGTTCGAATCAGAAGCCAGTAATTGAGTTGCAGCAGAAACTACAGGGCTGGAACCCATTGATCAATCCGTGTTGACATCGAGACAGGTGCCCACAAACCTCCCAGTCAACGCCCACAAGGCGTTACGAGTGTCATGAGTTTGTGGGCACCGCTGTGCATGCCATATGAGCCTTCATATTTTATGATCTCCGGGTAGGTTAAATTCGTTTGACTGCCGAAGCTACCTGGCCATAGTCTGAGTTGCAATGCAACGTATTTGAAGGCCAGCGACCTTAGCCCGGGTAAGATGGTCATGAACCTGCCCATTGGCCTTGAGGTTGAAGTTTTCTCGAAGGTGATAACACATGCATGCAAGGTAACTCACGTTATGAATTCATTAGCATGATCTCAAGGCTTCTGGAAGGCCTAAAGCCAGAGTAATCGAAGTGTTTGCAGTGTGTATTAGTTCATGCTTTGACGTTAAGATTGCGAGGCTCCCATTTTTGAATTTGAGATGATCGTCAAAAGGTTATAATTGAGGGTCTTTAGCATTCGTCAGGATCGTCACTGCCAAAAGCTAAGACTTAGACAAAGAGTCAGAGGAGGAATGTCACGTGAGACTATTTAGGGCTGGCATTATCGCATCTCATTCTTGGGTGCGTAGTTGGGCAAGCGTTTCAAAGTTGACACTCACCATGAATTCACCTCCAGACCCCGGTTCTCCATCTCCATCGACCCCATCATCGGGCTCTCCACCACCGGAAGAGGCCAACTTCCAGCCGCAATCCAATGCAGGATATCTGTCAAACCTAACCAGCCATATCAGCGCGACTTTTGGCGGCTCTGGTGCATCTAAGCGTCGATTGCCTGCTGGAGCTAGCTTTGGTGCCGCTTCGTCTACTCGTGACGCGAAGACACGAAAACGAACCACTGAGAACAGAAGCAATTCTCAATACGATGGGCCTAGAGATCCGGCGATGAAGAAAGAAAAGGACGAGTTAATTGATAACAGTACTGTTGAGTGGCTCAGAAAAGGTATGGCTCTGACATCGTGGAGGAAGTATGTTCTCACCTATTGATTTCTTTCTAGAAATTGGAGATCCATTTCAAGAGCCCGGTGTCAAAGGATGAGATGGGATCCTGCCGTTTGCCAGTGGTATGTATACTTTCGCCTATCGACCATTGGGGTTTCATCTGATTCTTCTGTCGCAGCCAGTCCTTATTTTCCTTTCATTCGTGTACACTATAACTCCAATAACAAATTCATACAAGTCACAATTCGGTCCGTTTACAAGTAAAAGAGTGTATATCGTGAGGGTAGGATCGCTTTAATGAGAGGATATTGTAGGTTAGTCATGATTGAATTTTCTGCTTCTCCTTGAGGCAAAATTGTGTTGCAGAATGAATCGCGGAGTTCCTCTGATCTGGGCTGTCCAGCGCAAGTTCGGAGTGCAATTGGAGCAATATTGTGGGTCCTACGATCACGAACCTGATCTCCAATAGGCATCCTCTGCTCCCGGGATGCAAGGAGTTTCCTTACAGGCCTATGAAAATAGCAAGGATGTCATGGGCGTACAGGGAAGTGTTTGGAGCCACCAAATCAATCGCAAAGGTCCCATGGGCGAATTTCACATGTGTAGATTGCAAGGAGTGTGGTTGACGAAATTACAGCGATCTATGGCTACAGTAAATAATACAGAACGAAATACATACGGCGCGGACTATAAAAATCCTCATTCTGGTTCGATGGCTTGTGGGGCGGGTTTTCTCCTGGAGAAAGCTCGTGGTAGAGACAGCACGCCGTGAATGACGTCCTTTCCTTTGCGAGACCCTGACGGCCGCGTGAGGCTCTGCTTGCTCATGCGGCGCTCAGAGAGATTGGTCTGAACCCTCCGCATCGCTACTCCGTCTTCTTCAGTAGCGAAGTCGAAGCCACGATCTGTCGACGTTATACCAGTGGCCATGTCATTTCTGCTTGCTGTCCGCAGGTCCACAGAAGGCCGGCCAAAGCGCTGATCCAGTGTGGCAATGCTATCGGCGACAGAGTTCCGGCGTGAAGAGATCGATGCTCTTCGCCGCTCTGCCATGCCCAGCGCTGGCGCTTGTTGGTTTGGTCGGGAGAATGAAGAGAGATCCCGGCCTGGGAAGTTTTTCTGGAGCAGCTGGAAGGTTTCTATGTCTCCTGGGTTAAATCCAAATGACCAGGCATTCGCAATGTAGCGAGGAGCGAGCGAGGTGAGCACCGTGATAGGCAGGCACAGCCAGAAGTAAGCCGAGTGGAAGAGGAAGTAGTTGTTTCCGTATAGGTGGGTTACGGCGTAACCGGGTGAAATTAGCGAATAAATAACCTTTAAGATATGTGGTTAGACTTAGGATGGGTGTGATTCATGGAAAACATACTGTGAAAACCCATTGAACGATAATTCCAATCACAACAAAAAAGAATAGCCATGCAGTCCAGACAGTGGCGCTAAAGCCTGTGAACAAATCCGCTACAAGAACAGCAGATAGAGCCATAGTCTGTAGGGAATTAGCAAGGAAAGAGGCTGTGGTTAAATGCAACCTACAGTAGAAAATTCATAGAGAGACACTAGGTATCCATCCTTTCGAGCTGAGGTCGAGGTATAGGTGTAGAGAATAATAAAGTAGATCAGAACAGACTTCCAGAACCCGTTAGTATCTGTTGGATATATAAAAGTCGATGGCACTCACTTGGAAGATCCCATGGGTCATATAGATAAAGAAGGACTTCATGCCAAACCAACGTCCCTCACGACCGTAGCGATACAGCTCTGGGACTTGCATGAGGACATGTGAGTCTAGGACGAATCAGTAAGAGAGGTGTCGGTTGACTAATGTTGAGTTACCTAGGAATCGATCGAATAGGCCAATCCCAACAACAGGGGCAACAGTCCAGAGGGAGTTCCAGAATAGAATGTAAGTGTAGTCGAAGACGCTGGGGAATACATTCACCAAATGTGAGTAGACGACCATAGAGTTACTTACTAGTCACCACTCCAGCCATTGTAGATCTGGAACCACCAGAGTACGCCCGTTGGGACAATGTTCTTGTAGAAGAAGTTCAGGATCCTAGAGGTTATTCATGACTTGAGTATGGTTTAGTGAAAACAATGTCAACGACGCACATTACACCGTTCCGAGCATAGGACCAATGTCCGTGCACAAGCAAAAGTTTCTTTAAGAATCGGAACTGTGGAGGTATTAGCACTAACGATTTCCTCGAGGAAGATAATATGTACCTGTGCAATAGCATAGTCCGAAGAATTAACAGCCTGAAGCCCTTCCTCGCCTGATATTCCGACCCCGACGTCTGCCGCTTGAATCATACTGACATCGTTCGCCCCATCTCCGATGGCAAGCGTCATGGCTCCGAGACCATTCTTCACCAAATTCACGACAAGTGCTTTTTGGAGCGGAGATACCCTGCAACAGATTACACCGTCGCACAGGGTAGCGAGACGAAGCAAAATGGCTTTGTTCTCCTCATCAGCAAAAGCCTGCCAGTTGAGGTGTTATATTGAGTTGGGAAAGTAAAGTAAAGGACTGACCTCGAGGAGGGCAGCGCCGTCGGCAACGAGAATGAATCCTCCTGGTCGATCGCCGTTCTCGGCTCCAACGATAGATGAAACGCCAGTGGTTATTCTACGAAGAGGAATAGGCTCTTCCTCTATTTCCGGTTTGGGGTCCTCCATAGATACGTTTTGCTCCGGGAAGAATTGTTCGAAAGCATTGCACATCTGGGCGTGGACCGGACGGCGTGACCCTCCTCGAATAATTACGATATTGGAGTCCGAAGAGATGAGGTTTGTGCTTCGGCCAATGGCTAATCAATCGATCGATTCAGTATATTCATATGGAGAAAAGCTTAAGATGCCTCACCAATTGCTGTCTCCAGTTTATCTCCTGTGGCTACCCAGATTTTTATCCCGGCTTTCTTCAAATCCGCGATAGTTTCGGGGACGCCGTCTTGCAGGCGATCCTCGATGGCTGTTGCCCCCAGTAACTGTAGGTCATGCTCCAGTTCATTCGAGATGGCCTCCACCTGTTGTTCACGACCTTCAAGTGCTACTGTGGCTTGATGATATCGTTTACTCCAAGATTCGTACTCATGAGCTGATAATAAGTGAGTTTAGGTAAGAAAGTACACCCCAAAAAAACTCACCAGGGATCGTTCGGAAAGCCAAGGTTAGTGTTCTCAGCCCACTATTGGCGAATTCACTGAGATGGCTCTCGGTATCAGCTTTGAGATCTTCCTCGCCTGATCGTAAACGTTCAAAGATGACATTGTCCGCCCCCTTTGTCAACATTAGGAGATCATCGTTACCAGCATCCACTTTGCGCAGAACGACGCTCATCCGTTTACGCGCGCTCGTGAACTCCAGGATATCCAGCAGTTCATATTTCTCGGCGCTTGTAGAATGAGGTGTGCTGAGCGACAGAATCTCCTTGTCCTTGCCTAGGAAAACGTATCCAACATCTGCTGCTGCCTGAACGAGCGCGGCTTCGTCAGGTGATTGAGCTTTGTATTCGATATTACCGGTCTCGTTGTTCGTTGCAGCCAACACAGTGTGGCATAGTGAAAGTACAGTGAAGAAACCATTCATAGTAGTCGCGTGCTCGGATTGGCTATTTGATGCGTCTTCAATATCGCTGATGAGCCTAGAGTCCTTGAAATGCTCGGATTCTCCTCCCAGAGACATCTTTCGCCTTGTCTGCGCATCAACTTGGGTGCGGGAGCTGCTAGAACGAGCCCGACTGTTGGTCTCCACCTCAATGTCGTCGACTTGAATTGACGAAGACTTCTTGTACCGTTTCTCGTCTTCCAATGCATCACGGTCTCCGCGATAAGCTTTCCCGCCAATTGAACACATTCTAAAGACCATTAAATTCTGAAAACAAGACTAGTCAGCACGCTGTACGCGTCTAGATCGATTTCAGCTCACCTGAGTCAGAGTACCGGTCTTGTCGGAGAAGATATATTCGATCTGGCCCAAGTCATCGGCTAGATTCCAGGAGCGGGGTTGAGTGGCTTGTTTTGTCTTTTCATAATAGATATCGCCGTCGAAGTAGATGAAGGCAGCTTGAACTGTACGGACAACCTCAATCGAGATATAGAGGGAGATCGGTACGATATCCTGGAACCTGTGGACAAATCAGAAACGCACTCAGACTCGCATAGAATAGACATACGTCAGCAGTGCATAAGCCCAAGTAACCAAACCGTTAATCCTAGGGTTATCGTCACTTTGGTCATCGCCGTACAACCAGGGTGCACCCATTGGGTAGTATCGCGTTTCCAAAATAGAGTCGGCGATGGCACAGACTACCGCCATTGCAAAAAGAATGACAAGGTTGATGAAGCTACGTGAAATTTAGCATTGCAGCTTTCATGAAGAGAGTTACGACTGACACCTGAGGATTCATCTGCCTCTCCACCTTGCTGCGTTTACTTGGCGTTCCACCAGAGTTCATGACAATTTTTGTGTCTAGACCCGTGAACAGAACGACGCCGATTACCCACCCAGTGTTCCGCAACACAGTTCCGCGGAGTAGAGTTGTTGACAAGTCAACGCTGGACGTTGAGCCTTGGACGAT
>Ga0247742_10001883_pt1 | contig 14070 bp, 10 predicted proteins | sample UWRJL208509C2_FD_180944 | JGI IMG/M metagenome (GOLD analysis project Ga0247742, IMG submission 180944) | Plant litter microbial communities from Arlington Agricultural Research Station in Wisconsin, United States - UWRJ-L208-509C-2 | ecosystem: Environmental > Terrestrial > Plant litter >...
TCATGAATATACGTGACTTTGCAAAGAAGTTGGATAAGGGAGCTTGTGGAATCTGGATGGCGAAGAATTGAGGCTGTAATAAAAGTATGATGAGTATTGAGCTCGATGGTTAAGTGGGCTCAGAATCGTACCTTGAAACGGCCTGCTGTATCATCTGGCCGCAACCCATCCAATCCTCCCGTCATTGGCACCTCTTCCTCCTTTCCTACTGGGCCATAGTGCACAAAAGTCGAGCACCAAAACTACTGGCGAACACTGGAGGAACTTCAGTTCGGCCGACGATGACTGCGTCCGCCACGTGGCCCGTCGACCACGAATTGGAGGATATCGTGGTGGGCAATTACTCAACAACATACTTCGTTGCAGCCGTGGTAAGTCCCGTCTCCGATAGTTGCAGGACGGACTTTACGAGAGTGACCGTTCGCGACGTTCGTCTCGTCTGAGATGGGAGCGAGAACCAGGATGTGGACCATAGTGGGTAGAATGCGGTTTGAGAGGCAAGCCTGACAAGGTTTGAATATCTAAAGAGAACCAAACGTAAGATAAGAGATGGGGCGTTGAGCTCTTGAGACTAACAAACAGTCACGCACCATTGCATGTGCGCATGCAGAGAATGTCGGATGAGTGAAGTGGCAAAGAAAGGAATGCGGCAGTGGTGATCGTTTGATCCGACAGCTCGACTTGTAGATCAATCGGTTTTCTTGCCTTCCCGATGATCTGTTTTGCGTCTCTATTCTGCACCCACTGCTTCTTCTCTGTTAGACTATCCTCTGTGCTGAGAACTCACGAGAGCTCTTCGTCGTTCCACTCCGTAAGTCGCAGGCCATAACCTAGACATGTCACTGCAAACCGCTGAACTACAAGTTTTAGGAACCACTAGTAGGCGCGGACTTTAAGCACAACCATTTGAATGGCCCTATCAACCTAGCTGCCGACTTTTTGTGCCTCTCTATGGTGCATTTCTGTCTGTACCAACTCGTTTCCAACGGCGCGACTATCCTCACGGTACTACCCTGGGCCATTATTACCCAGCCACCCTTTCGTATACGGTCGTAATTATTGTTCCCTAATGAATGAGCCACTGACTGACAACGTGTGGTCTTTTAAAAATGGTTTCCTGCTTCTGAAAATTTCCACCCCTACGCGCTCCAGGCAGACAAAAGCCATTTGGATACCGTGGCTCTCGCAGTCGGCAGGTCTACTGGATGGGCGTCCAACAAATACAAAACGACGAGTACATTATCACAACACAACGTGTAAGCCTCAGTACACATTCGCTCGTGATACTTAACTAATCTCACTGAGAAATAACCAGATGAGCCAATGCCTCATTTCGTCCGGGGTCCGCTCTCCTGTGTTTCGCAATAAGCATTAACAGCCTCAAGAATTATCACGGCGATTCCCATTTTCCTTGACCACCGTCTCGAGACCCTCTGCATTATCCAAGCGGCCCATGTCCCTATGCGTGGCTGCAAGGCTTGACATGCTCTTGAGGGTGTCAGGATGATCCTCTCCGTTCACCCGCTTCATCTTCTCAATCACCTCCACACCGAGCACCTCCGCGTCTTTCAAGCGACCCTGGTCTCTATATGTATTGGCAAGATTGGCCATGTTGTCGAGGGTGTAATTATGGTTGTCTCCGAGAGCCCGCTTCGTCTTCTCCATCGTCACCAGCTGAAGCGTCACCGCATCTTGCAAGCGGCCTTGTTTCCAATATGTGAGCCCCAGGTTCGACATAGCCCTAAGGGTCAGAGGATGCTCATCACCCAGCAATTGCTTTCTCTTTTCCAATACCGACACCTCGAGCGTTTCCGCATCCTTTAAGTGTCCCTGCTCCCTGTACGTAGAAGCAAGGTTCCCCATATATCTCAGGGTCTGAGGATGGTCATCTCCTAACAGCTGCTTGCTCTTCTCCAATATCACCAACTCAAGTGCCTCCGCATCATCTAATCGGCCCTGGTTTCTATATGTGTAAGCAAGACTTGCCATGGATATGAGGGTATTGGGATGGTCCTCTCCCAGCAACTGCTTCGCCTTCTCCATCACCACCACCTGGAGCGCCTCTGCCTCCTTCCAGCGGCCCTGGGACAAGTACGTAGTGGCAAGATCTCCCATGCCCACAAGGGTGTCAGGATGGTCATCTCCCAGTACTGACTTTCTCTTTTCCAGCACCATGAGGTAGAGTGCCTCCGCTTCACTCCAGCGGCCCTGGGACCAGTAGGTGCCTGCAAGATGTCCCATGCTCTCGAGAGTGTTAGGATGGTCATCTCCCAACACCAACGTTCTCTTTTCCACCACCACAAGGTAGAGTGCCTCCGCCTCACCCCAGCGGCCCTGGGACCAGTACGTGCCGGCAAGACATTCCATACTTTTGAGAGTGTCTGGATGGCCATCTCCCAGCATCCGCTTCCGCTTCTCCATAGCCACTTCCTCCAGCGCCTCCATTTCCTTCAAGCGGCCTGCTTCGTAATAGATCCATGCTATATGCATCCCGACTAATGGATTAATATCCTCCGGCTTAAGCGAGGCCATGGAGCTCGTCGTGTGTTTCAACAGCTTGCGTCGGTATTTGTGGTCCTCGTTGGTGAATGCCAATGGAAATGATATCGCGATGACAGTGAGAATGAGCTTCTGCATGTTGTGTTTATTTCGTTCCATAGTGGTGCCACTCCAGAGGTGTACGAGTGGATGAATACTATAGGTGTGATTCTGGTGATCGTGTTCAATGAGGGAGTGTGAGCCAAGGCGCATTACGATCTTCTGGAACGTCCAGGAACTCCAGTCCGAATCTTGTTTCCCCAACTGATTCAACAAATTCGTCACTTCAGCCTGTAGCTGTGAATCATCCAGTCGAAGTTGAGACAATGCCGCTTTTTCGAACATGTCCTCCGAAATTCCTTCATGATGCAGCAACGAGCAGATCTGGAGGAACAATCTTGCTGGTGGATCAAGTTTGTCGTAGCTCAGCTTCCATGTTGAATACACAGCTGATTCGTATGGATCCTGTCCCTGAGTCTCCTTGTTCTGCAGCAAATTGTCGCGTTCACGCCGGTAGAGTCCTCGATACTCGTGTAAGGATGAGTGGCAGTGAATGAAGGCACCAGCTTGGGCGACGGCCAATGCAAAGCAATGAAGCTCCTTCAGGGTGTGTTAGTACGAAATGCGCTATTGAAGAAGACAGCAAAAATAACTGCCTTGACAATCGCCTCAGCTAATGCGATATTTTCTTCACTTCTTTTCGCCCGAGCCTGAACCAGAAGCAATGCTTTTGCATCTTCGAGATCCATGTCTTTAACATCCGCATCCGCATCTTCCGCAGTATAATGACGAAGCTCTCGGTTGCGTGTTGTAACAAGAATATTCCCAGAGGAGCATGAAGGAAAGAAGTTCTTCAGCTTCAGGTCGACATTGTCCGCGTTGTCGAAGACGAGGAGCCAGTTTCCGTCAGTCTGGCTCCCGAGCCAACGTAGACTCCCATCTACGCTCTGCTTTGCTTTTCCTGGGACAATGGTCTCAAGATCTACCTTAATAGTGTCCTCATTTGTGGCATCAACGTAGAAGATATTAGAGAAGCTGGCAAAGAAATTTTGAAAAAAAAAAAAAAGTTAATAAATCACGGTTTGATCTCGTGCGACCGATTGGTATACCGTTTACCCTTGGATTCTTCAATAAATTTAAATGCAAGCTGGCTCTTTCCTGCACCACCAAGACCATGTAGCACAAAAATTCGCTGGGATGTGCAATCTGTGTCGAAATAGCTGCGCATCTTATCGAGGATGCCTTTTCGGCCTATGAATGAGGCCACCGGCGGTGGACAGAGCTTACGTTCTGGGATTTCTTCAATTGATTCCACGAGTGGTCTTGGGGACACTGGGGAAAACAGTGAGACATTCTCCAGACTATAAATGAGGTTTTTCCGCACCGAGCTGCTCGATAGTAAGTCTCGCTTTTGGCACTGTGATTATCCTTCCCAACAGCGCCAGCTTTTCGTCGATGTCCTTCCTTCTCAGATACTGTGCCGTATGGGCCTCTACTTTGCTCAATCTCTCCCACTCGGATAGCTTAATCCCCTGCATCCCTTGCTCCGCATTCAACCGAAAGTATGTCCTTGGCAATTGTGCGAAGAGGCGCAGCATGTGTTCGTGTGTATCCTCACAATCGGTCGCGATTGCCCTTAGAGCATTGACAACATCTGTCTGTACGATCTGCTGGAACAACCCAGGTCTCTCGATGCTGGCCACCTTGACCTGCCCTGTACCAATGCTCACCAGGCACCCAATAGGACGAGCGCCAAATAGAGTGTTGGCTTCGTCGAGCACAACCCAGCTGGGGTTATTACGGCCTACACCTCCATCGATAAAAGGCTGAGCCCTCCCAATCTCGATACATTTGAAGAACGTCGGCGCCGCAGAGGTTGCTCGGGCTGCCTCCCAGATTTTGCATTCAGTGTGTGTTTCGTGAGACTCGTAGGACCTGAACAACGTCGGAATGTTCATGTTGTGAGCGTTCTTGGCGCAGACGAAGCTGAAGCGAGATCTAAGGCTCGAATGGATATTAGAGTAGCTTGTACACTCACGTTCGACACCCTATAGGCTCATTCCGTTCCAATAGGGGTGATTCCGAGTCACCAGTCACCTCCCTCACAATAGATTTGATGGCTGCTTCAAGTTTCGTCGCTTTGAACTTTCCATCTCCTGGCCTTCCTTTTGGATGAGAGAAGACGTGTTTTACGAGGGTGCCATAGTGTTTTATTGCCACGTCTACGTCCATCCGAAGCCGCCCAAGCATTAATGCGACTATCCTGTCATATAACATTTAGCTGGAGCGTATCATGCTCAGAAGCAAGTAGCCCACCCTCCGGTACTGGTACCGCCGATCAAGTCAAAGTGGTCACACGGCTTTGGTAGGCGAGCGAGGGGTGGTTGACCATCCTGCTTCAATTTCTTGTTCTTGTCAATCATTATCTTGTGCATGAGTTCTTTAATGATGAGCAGCTCGGAGAGTCCTCGAATACCGCCACCGTCTTCTCAAAGGTTACAAGTTAGAAAATATGTCCCAAGCCAATATTATCAAGACATTTACCCAACGAGAGTAGCTTGACAGGTTTCTCTTCGCTCGAGGAGTTCATCGTTAGAGTATAGGCGATGGAGGCGGCGTCCTGAAACTCGATGGGATAAAGCCCTCAACTCGCACACATAGTAAGTGCATTCCACACGCTAAGTATATCCGCACCAGAGTTCTTGAACAGCCATATTTGTTACATAGCGCTCGGGTCCATATGAAAAGGTGATTGACTCATCATCAAAGGTATCGGAGTCGGCCATCGGGTAGCGCTCGGGAGATCTCGAGAAGCTCAGAGGACACTGCTCAATTGAGGTCCGATCCAAAATGGCCAAATTTTGCCACTTATGTACGGACAATTTTTTGCCAGTTCCGTCCGCATAGGGATCCGACCTACTATTTTGGACCTACTTTCGTCCGCATAGCGGATAGGACATGAAAAATATCGATCTAATTTAGGTAAAAATTACAAAAAAAAGCTAAAATCAGCGTCACGGTTGGTCTATGTCATCTTCCTCGACGTCCTCGTCCTCGCTCACACCCTCTGTTTCCCCCAAAAGAGCTGAGCCATCACGGAACTCCTTAGTTGTTGTAGCAGCTGCTTTCTCAAGAACCTCGGCTCAGCATGGAGGGCATCGCAGTGTCTACAAAGTAAATTGAAAGTTTAGCTGAATATTCCGTGTCGAGAGTGAGGATTGAGAGAGGTTCCTAGAGTTGCGCCAGGTGGTCAAGAAGCCGACATCTCATTTGGGCGAAACACTGAGAAGGCGTCAGCCATTACCTTATAAGTATTAAAGGTATTTATGGTGCCCTGCAAGGTCGGTGATGTTGCCTGGAGGTCCTGGAGGGTCCTGGCAGAGATGATGGTGAAGTGGGGACCAACTTGATCGCAATGAAGACCTTTTTTTGCCGATGTCTTTGTTGAGAGGCAATCGTGAAGAAACGTACGAATTTGGGATCGGACATCACCACCGACCAGCCATTTCCGGACGTGGTTTGGATCGAACATGCGCCCAAATTTTGGCCTTTATGTCCGCATAGGGATCGGACATGGCCTGAATTTTGGACCCATTTCCGTCCGCATAGGGATCGGACATGTCCCAGCATTAAGCAGTGTCCTAAGCTCAGTCGCGATCATGATCACGTGGTAGTTCCCAATGCTATCCTAGTTCAAAACCAAGCAAGGTTCTTACGAGGCTCAGAATTTCAATCAACATCCAGAGGGGAGTTGCCGCGGCCATAACAGGCATTTTCTTTCCAAGTGGAGGTGATGCTCAAAGCAGCGACGTCTCGGAATATCATCGGGATACGAGTTCCGTCTTATAATAGCCGCCACCACTTTTTCTCAACCACTCACATTGTCTCACATCAATCTAGATCCCGTACTCAGGAACTCACGGAGAACCACTTTGTTCTGACCGTCAGCGTTCGAGATCTCATACGTATGGTTCAAGCTAAACTTCTGCTTCGGTGTTGCGCCATCTGATAAAGTAATGCGGCGCTGCACGTAGTGGCTCAAATAGATGAACATGGAAGGAGGAAACGTTTGAGGGCTACTTGTATTAAAGGTGTCTCCGCGTATTCTCACCAGTTCATATAGTGATATCAGGTGCTAATAATCAATGCTGGCGCCAGACTCTTCCATTTGCACGAGTCCCTGAAGATAATCGAACATACAAAGTCATACTCTTGTGCAGCGGCCTTCCAGAGTATCAAATCTTCACGACTCTTTCAGCTTCTACCCCTCGAATGCCCAACTTCGAATCGTGATCGCTCCCTCAACGATTAATTGGTTGAGCATACCACCCCGGGTCTCAGCCTAATCCGCTGGAAGCCTTCATCCTGTTTTAGATATATCATCTTTTGCGCCTTCTGAACCATATTCATGTCAATATTACCCTTATTCTCGCAATACCAACGCCGCGATCTTTCGCCTCCGTGTTAACGCTGCAATGTGCTGAACTCGGCATTGGTGCAACAAAGTTGCCCAGAGGTATGTCCCTGCCTACCTGCCAATATGACCTCCAGATTGACAGAAGTTCTATTAGCTATATTCCTTCAAGATGAATATCACGGTTCTCTGTTTATTGAATTTTCAGCTAGGGTAATCGACATTCAGCGGTTCAAAGATAGGTTTGTATCTCACTCAAGGTTCATTCCAATTTGTCCATCAGCGCTCATGCTTCTATTTCAGTGTTGCGGAAGGCAAGAACCGGGTTATAATTATAAAACTCAAAGTCAGAGCGCTCAACAAATGCGCTAGTTTTGATCGCCCACTTGGAAGCGATGTCGGTTGGGAACAAAATTCAGCAGTCATCATAATTGGGTCAGAACTTCGAACTTAAATTAGAACCTGCTTGGGATCATCAGTATCCTATCCATATATTGGCATTCCAACGGTCCAACACATACTTGCATCAGTCGCTACCGGCTTCTGACCCCTCTGACTGTCACCGTTTCTCAGTGGAGGTGCTTCGTTGGCCTCATAAAATTGCCTCGATCCAATTATCTCCTTCATCTCATTGCGTACAGCTTCACGTCTTACCCTATGTCCTCAACGAGAGCCAAATCATCTTTCGAAAATGCCTTCGAGTTCGCATCTTTTTTACGCGATTCATTAAAGGCTCAGGCCATCATCAAATCCCGCCACATACATACCGTTATCACCACCAGTGGTGCCGCTATGCTACAGCTCTCGACTCGAGGATCTCAATTTTGTCAGCGCATTCTGAGGTCCTATTAATCTTACCGCTGGCGTTGTCGGCTGGGTAACTGTGATCATGCAGTGGCGGCTACGGATTGGCTAGTATGAAGTATGGACCATGCTCGCAATATACTGACAGAATCATTCTCATTCTCTTTCATAGACGTCGTCGAATATCCTTGGCTCCTTTGTGTAAATTTTGTGCCCGCTTTTTATTTTTACCTCCGAACGGCTCCTTCATCAACTACTAGCTGACCAAAAGGGAAAGGTATGGTCGTGTCTATCATCGTGCCACTCAAGGACTTCTAATACTTTTTCTAAATGAAGATCGTCTTCGTCGTACATATATCGCGGTCTCATCGCTTCCATCATTACTAAATACTTGCTGATAGGCTCGTGACTGAGTCTCTCTGAAAAGGTGATCGTAACTTAGGTGAGAGATGTTCAGGGCGCGAATATAAGGTCTTTGCCAAATCCTTCCAGACTCGTCAACCTGCACTCACAGTATATTTTCAGTATTTCCATAAAGGAGTACGCAGATTGGAGTGTAAAGCTTGAAACTTGAAGAATGGAGACTCAAGGTATGTTTCGATGAACGCTCGGCTACACTCTGTACTAGCCTTTTGACAAGACGCACAATGTTTCATGTAGAGATGAGACGAATTTAAATAAAACTCACATGGCTCATTTTATGCGATGTTAGTATGCATACTTACGATCACTGCAAAAAAAAATTTCGTGCAATCACATACAAGTCACGTCTGACCGTTTTCTAGCAAAGTAATATCTGTTCACGCGATGATAAGGGTATTTGCATGCTATAAACTCGCTATAGTATCCAGATACTGGAATGATATGGGTGGAGAGCTTTGGTACATTGGTCATATCTCCAGCCATGTTCTGTGCTCACTGGTCGAGACGGGCGCTAATCACAGCTCCCTGTGCCGAGCACAGCCATGCGTCAGGGCCAGTAAACTCAATTGACAATAACTTTCCTGGGTTGTCGAATTGAGCCGATAGACCTGCAAATATATATTTTACGAACATTTCAATGCACTTGAAACATACACGTGTATATCTCTCTATGTACGACGATTCTCAGGCCATTGAGACACAATATATTTTCAGCTCATATTCAGTACTGTTGTTCTAGAGATTACTCGTGCGAATCCGGCACGATGCCGTTATGTTGTCATTTCCGGACCGCCGACTCCTTCCGCCTCCAAGAATCTCTGTCGACATGACCGTGACAACCTGGCAAACTGTGCGATGGTACTTTTCTTCAAGATCGTCTACCGTCTGCATCTGGCGGATCAAACCTCCTAGAGCCAAACACCGACTGCCTTTCCATGCGAAAACTGCTACTCAAGCTGCTTGCCCCAATAGAAAGGAGCTCGAGGCCGGCAGTTTGCCGTGTTTGTGTTGAAGGACTGGATGACGGTGCGTTGAAGGAAAGAGCGGGATGGAGAAGTGGCTAGCAGACCTTCTGTGCCTTATATATTGCTGAAAGTCTCAAAAAGTCTCAAGTCTCATGAGACTTTCCATTTCACGTTTGTCCTCCCTTGAGCGCACTTCTGTCAGTACCAACTCGTTTCCAGCGACGCGATCACCTTCACGGTACTACCCTATCGTTACCCAGCTACATTCGTATACGGCCATAATTATGTTGGATTGTTCACTCAATGAAGGAGCCACTGGCTGCCCAACCTGTGGTCTTTTGCAAATGGTCACCTGCTTCCGAATCTTTCCCCCCTACCCGCTTGGGCTAGATACAAGTCATTTTGGATGCCGTGGCTCTCCATCCTCGCAGTCGGCACGTCTACTGGATGGGCGTCCCACAAATACAAAAACGAAGAGTACATTATCATAGGACGACTTGTTAGCCCGAGAACGCCTTCGCTTGTGATATTTAACTAGGCTCGGTGACACCTAACCAGACTACCCCATGCCTCATTTCATTCATCCGGGGTCCGCTCCCCTATATTTCATAACAAGCCTTGCCAGCCTCAAGAATCTTCACGGCGATTCCTGTTTTCCTCGACCACTGCCTCGAGTCCCTCTGCATCGTCCAAGCGGCCCAGGTCCCTATATGTGGCTGCAAGGCTCGACATGCTCTTGAGGGTGTGAGGATGATCGTATCCTTGCGCCCGCTTCATTTTCTCGACTACCTCCACGCTGAGCGCCTCCGCGTCCTTCAAGCGGCCCTGGTCTCTATACGTGTTGGCAAGATTGGCCATGTTTTCGAGGGTCTGAGGATGGTTATCTCCGAGCACCTGCCTCGTCTTCTCCATCGTCACCACCTGAAGCATCTCCGCATCGTTCCAGCGGCCCTGTTTCCAGTATGTGACCGCCAGGTTCGACATAGCCCTCAGAGTGCGAGGATGTTTATCACCTAGAACTCGCTTGCTCTTCTCCAATGCCAACACCTCAAGCGCTTCCGCATCCTTCAAGCGCCCCTGCTCCCTGTACGTAGAAGCATGGTAACCCATGGCTGTTAGGGTATCAGGATGATCATCTCCTAGCAGCTGTTTGCTCCTCTCCAATCTCACCAACTCAAGTGCCTCCGCATCATCCAAGCGGCCCAGGTTTCTATATGTACCAGCAAGATTCCCCATGCCTATGAGGGTAGCAGGATGGTCCTCTCCCATCAACCGCTTCATCTTCTCCACCACCACCACTAGGAGTGCCTCTGCCCCCTTCCAGCGGCCCTGGTTCAAGTACGTGGCGGCAAGACTCCCCATGCTTACGAGGGTTTGAGGATGGTCATCTCCCAGCACCAACTTTCTCTTGTCCAACACCACAAGATGGAGCGCCTCCGCATCATCCCAGCGGCCCTGGAACCAGTACGTTTCAGCAAGATACCCCATGCTCTTGAGGGTGCTTGGATGGTCATCTCCAAGCACCAACTTTCTCTTTTCCAATACCACAAGCTCGACCGCCTCTGCATCACTCCAGCGACCCTGGGACGAGTAAGCAAGGGCAAGATTCGCCATACTCCAGAGAGTGTCAGGATGATCATCTCCCAGCATCAACTTTCGCTTTTCCAATACCACAACGTAGAGCGCCTCCGCCTCTTCCCAGCGACCCTGCCGCAAGTATGTGCCAGCAAGATTATGCATACTTGTGAGGGTGTCAAGATGGTCATCTCCCAGCATTCGCTTCCTCTTCTCCACAACCATCAACTCGAGCGCCTCCATTTCCATCATGCGGCCTGCTTGGTCATAAACCAATGCTATATGCATCGCAACTAATGGATTGATATCCTCCATCTTAAGCGAGGCCATGGATTTGGTCATATGTTTCAACAGCTTACGTCGGTATTTGATGTCCTCGTTAGTGAATGTCAGAGAAATTGAGAGCGCGATGATAGTGAGTATGAGCTTCTGCATGTCGTGCCGGTTTCTTTCTATAGTGGTTTCGCTCCAGTGGTGAACGAGTGGATGGATACTGTAGGTGCGATTCTGATGATCATCTTCAATGAGGGAGTGTGACCCAAGGCGCATTATGACCTTCCGGAACGTCCAGGAACTCCAGCCTGTATCTTGCTTTCCGAGCCCGTTCAATAGCTTCGCTACTTCATCCTGCAGTTCCGAGTCCTCCAGATTTAGTTGAGACACTGCCGCTCTTTCGAACATCTCCTCCGATATTCCTTCGTGGTGCAAGCAGGAGCAAATTTGGAGAAAAGTCCTTGCCGATTCGTCGAGTTTTTCATAGCTCAGCCTCCATGTTGAATAGACAGCTAATTGGTACGGATCCTGTCCTTGAGTCTCCTCGTTCTGCAGCAAATTGTCGCGTTCACGCCGGTAGAGTTCTTGATAGTTGCGTAAAGACGAGTGGCAGTGAATGAAGGCACCAGCTTGCGCGACAGCCAATGCAAAGCAATTGAGTTCCTGTATCATATGTCAGTATAAACTTACTAAAAGAAACAAAATAAAAAGAAACAATTTACCCGGACAATTGTTTCCGCTAGCACTTGATTTTCGCCATTATTTTCCGCCCGAGACTGAACCAGAAGCAAATTTTTTGCATCTTCGAGATCCATTCCTTTAACATCCGCATCCGCTTCTTTGGCAGTATAATGGCGAAGCTCTCGGTTGCGTGTTGTAATAAGTATATTTCCAGATGAGCATGAAGGGAAGTATTGCTTCAGCTTCAGGTCGACATTGTCTGCGTTATCGAAGACGAGGAGCCAATTTCGGTCGGTCTGACTCGCAAGCCAGCGCAGGCTCGCCTCCACCGTTCGCTTAGAATTTCCTGGGGAAATGGCCTCGAGATCGGTTTGAATAGTATCTTTACTCGTAGCGTCGACGTAGAAGATATCGAAGAAGCTTAAGAACAAGGTCGTTAGCAATTGACTGTTTGATTTTATTCGACTAATTGGCATACCGTTTGTCTTTGGATTCTTCAATAAATTTGAATGCAAGTTGGCTCTTTCCCGCACCGCCGAGGCCATGCAGCACAAAGATGTGCTGAGATGCGCTCTCTGAGTCGAAATATCTGCGCAGCTTATCGAGGATGTCCTTTCGACCTATAAATGAGGTTACTGGAGGCGGACAGAGCTTGCGTTCTGGGATGTCTTGAGTTGATTCAGGTGGCCGGGGGGAAACTGGAGCAACGATGAGACACTCTCCGGGTTATAAAGGATGTTCTTCCATACCGAGCTGCTCGATCGTAAGCCGCGCTTTCGGTGCCGTGATTATTTTTCCCAACAGCGCCAGTTTTTCATCGACCTCCTTCCTCCTCAGATATAGCGCTGTATGAGCCTCCAATTTGCTCAATCTTTCCCACTCCGAAATTTTCACTCCCTGCATCCCTTGCTCCACATTCAGCCGAAAGTATGTTCTCGGCAGTTGCGCAAAGAGGCGTAGCATGTGTTCATGCGTATCTTCACAGTCGGTCGCGATTGCCCTTAGAGCATCGACAACGTCTGTCGGTACGATCTGCTGGAAGAATCCAGGTCTCCTGATACTGACTGCCTCGACCTGCCCAGCACCAATGCTCACCAGGCAGCCGATGGGACGAGCGCCAAATAGAGTGTTGGCTTCGTCGAGCACAACCCAGCTGGGGTTATTACGGCCTACACCCCCATCGATGAAAGGCTGGGCCCTCCCAATCTCGATACGTTTGAAGAACGTCGGCGTGGCAGATGTCGCTCGAGCAGCCTCCCAAATATTGCATTGGGGATGTGTTTCGTGAGACTCGTAGGACCTGAACAACATCGGAATAATCATGTTGTGCGCGTTCTTGGCGCAAACGAAGCTGAAGCAAATATTATAACCGGAATCCATACTAGAGTAGCTTTTACACTCACGTTCGACAACCCGTAGATTCATTTCGTTCCAATAAGGGTGATTCCGAGTCACCAGTTACCTCCCTCACGATAGACTTGATGGCTGCTTCAAGTTTGGTCGCTTTGAACTTGCCATCTCCTGGCCTTCCCTTCGGATGAGAGAAGACGTGTTTCACGAGGGTGCCATAGTGTTTTATCGCCGTGTCTACGTCCATCCGAAGCCGCCCAAGCAATAATGCAACTATCCTGTGAGGTAAGATTCAGCTGGAGCGTATCATGTTCAGAAGCAAGTAGCCCACCCTCCGGTGCTGGTACCACCGATTAAGTCAAAGTGATCACATGGCTTTGGTAGACGAGTAAGAAGTGGTTGGCCATCCTGCTTGAGTTTATTGTTCCCATCGACCATGATCTTGTGCATAAGTTCTTTGATAATAAGCAGCTCTGAAAGTCCACGAATTCCGCCGCCATCTGCTCAGAGGTTACCGGTCAGGAAATATGTCTGTGAGCTAATATCATTAAGATGTTTACCCAATGCGAGTAGCTTGACAGGTTTCTCTTCGTTAGAGGTGCTCATCCTTAGAGTATAAGCGGTGGAGTCGAAGTGGCGGAGAAAAGCCTTGAAACTCGTCCACAGAAGTACATTCCATATGGTAATTTTATCATAACCAGAGTCCTATTAGAGCCGTACTTCTTACAGCAGATGTATTTGCGAACAAACCAGCAAGCTTCGTGAAACACAGGCCTCGGGAGAAGGCCCACCACAGTCACGATGCATCATATAGAGCAGAAGCACCATGGCAAAGGGCTTTTCTATTTGGTTCAGAAAGCATCCAAGGTTCGTACGAGGTTCACAACAGCCAGTAGCCGAAGGAGAGTCGCAGTGGCCATGATAGTTCTTTTTTTTTTTTTGCTTTTGACGTGTCGGTGACGACCTCGCTCTCGGAAGAGACAGACCCGATAGTCGGCAAGGCAATTTGGTTATCAATAGATCGCCGCTGGTAAGTCTTCTCTTGAA
>Ga0247742_10001884_pt1 | contig 14069 bp, 12 predicted proteins | sample UWRJL208509C2_FD_180944 | JGI IMG/M metagenome (GOLD analysis project Ga0247742, IMG submission 180944) | Plant litter microbial communities from Arlington Agricultural Research Station in Wisconsin, United States - UWRJ-L208-509C-2 | ecosystem: Environmental > Terrestrial > Plant litter >...
GTATTTCTGCGCCAGCGCCTCGAAGAAGGCGATGCGGCCGGCCTCGTCGAGGCCCTGGTAGCGATCCAGCACGCCGCGCGCGATGGCGGTGCCGGAGGCCTCGCCGCGGCCGGACAGCAACTCGCCGCACAGTTCGATCAGGTCGGAGGTGTTCTGCTTGGCATCGACCGTGGCCGGGCCGAGGCGCAGCAGCGTGCGGCCGCGCTCGGAGATCGAGGCGAGAAGGTCGGAGAAGAAGTCATTGCTCATGGTGAATCAATTCCCGGCTGGCAGCATGAACCAGTCGACCTCAATATAGGCCATCGCGAGGCATATTGCGCGGACATTTGAAGCATGAAACAATTGTGAGTGGCAGGACTTCGGCAAGGAAATTGCATCGAGGCGCCGACACCGACACAGGGGAATTCAGGATGAAGCGGATCGCATCGAAACGTGGCGTTGTGGCGGCTCTGGCGCTCGCGCTGCTGGGCGCAAGTGCGGCCCACGCACAGCAGACCATCAAGGTCGGCTGGACCATTCCGGCGGAAGAATCCAAATACTGGATGATGAAGCGGCCGCAGGAATTCGCCGACATCGGCAAGAAATACAACATCGAATGGGTGCAGTTTCAGGGCACCGCGCCGATGACCCAGGCGCTGGCCGCCGGCGCGCTGGACTGCGCGACGCAGTCGCCGCTGGCGCTGGCGCAGGGCGTCGTCAACGGCGGGCTGAAGGCCTATGTGGTGGCGCAGCACGTGTTCGAGAAGCCGGGCAGCTTCTCGGTGTACTGGGCGGTGAAAGAGGATTCGCCGATCAAGACCATCGCCGACCTCAAGGGCAAGACGCTGTCGATCAACACGCTGGGCTCCGGCATCTACGGGCCGATGGCGATCCTGCTGAAGCAGGCGGGCCTCGACGCCGCCAAGGACATCAAGCTGGTGGAAGTCGGCTTTGCGCTGTCGGAAGAAGCGCTGCGCTCCGGCCGCGTCGACTCCGCCGTGATGAACCAGCCGTTCGCCGCGCGCATGGAAGCCAAAGGCGGCACGCGAAAACTGTTCTCGCTGTCCGAGCAGCAGCCCGGCATCGTGCACATCCTGGAAGCCTGCCGCGCGGACTTCGTCGACAAGAACCCAGAACTCGCCAAGGACTATGTCCGTGACCTGACCACGGCGATGGGCAAGGCGCTGGCCAACCGCGACGAGACACTGAAGGTGGTCAACGAGGTGATGAAGGCGCCCGTGCCGGTGCTGGAGACTTATCTCCTGAAGGAGAACGACTTCGCGCGCGATCCGGGCGCGGCGCCGAATTTCGATGCGATCCAGAAGATGCTGGATGTGTATGTCGAGACCGGCATGCTGCCGAAGAAGGTCGACGTATCGACCTGGAAGCACGCGACCATCGTGGCGCCGATCAAGTAAGGGCGGGTACGTTCACGGACGCGATGCACCGCGCGGCATTTGCCGCGTGGTGCGCCGCAGAGCCGGGCACACGGTTGCATCTGTGTAGCCCGGATGGAGCGAAGCGCAATCCGGGGAAACCGCGAATGGCTGAAACGCCGGCCCCGGATTTCGCTTCGCTCCATCCAGGCTACAGGCTACGAGTTATTCGCTTTTCTCGCTCGCCATTCCGCTGTCGATCAGCAGGTCCAGTGCGTATTTGATCGTGGCGCGTTCGTCGTCGCTGAATTTTTTCAGCAGTTCCGCCTCATGCTGCATCGCCGCCACCTGCACCGGCTTGACGCGGGCGCGGCCTTTCGCGGTGAGATGCAGCGTGACGCGGCGGCGGTCGCTCGACGTGCTCTGGCGCTTCACCAGCCCGTCGCGCTCCATGCGATCCAGCACCTTGGTCAGGCCGGGCTGCTTCATCAGCGCCATGGCCGCCAGTTCGCCGACCGACAATCCTTCGACATCCATCAGACAGGCCAGCACGCGCCATTCCGGCACGGTGAGATCCCAGTCCTTCAGCCGCGCGTGAAATTCGCCGGACACGTTGAAGCTGGCGCGCGCCAGCAGATAAGACAGATAGTTGCGGGCGAAGCTGTTGCTCGCCAAAGGCGGCGCGCGGCGCAGCGCGTTGTCGATGCGGCGCAACTCGCCGGAATGAAACACCAGCGGATCGTGGTTGCGCTCGACGAAGCGCACGACTTCGCCGACCAGAATGGTGTGGTCACCGCCGGGATAGCGCGCCCAGGTCTTGCACTCGAAGATCGGCGCGAGGCCGTCGATCAGCGGCGCGCCGGTCACGCCGGGGGCGTGCTTGATGTCGGCGAACTTGTCGGAGCCGCGGCGGCCGAACCGCATCGCCAGCTCGCCATGATCGGCGCCGAGAAAGTGGATCGCGAACGCTTCGGCCGCAACGAACGGATCGTGGCTCGGTGAGGATTTGGCCACGCTCCACAGCACCAAAGGCGGATCGAGCGATACCGAGGAGAACGAGTTGGCGGTCATGCCGACCAGATGATCGCCATGGGTCGCGGTGACCACCGTGACGCCGGTGGGAAACTGGCCGAGCGCCTGGCGGAACGGTACCGGGCTCACCGCCTGCGTCGCATCCGCGCCGTTGTCATCCGCCATCGCATTCGCCCGTTGCATCATCGGCGCCGCTGCAACTATCCGCGCGGGCCCGTGTTTTAACATTAAAAATATTCCTTTTCATGTAACACGCGCGCCCGTATCATCCAACGATAATCGCTTTAAACACTGGAGAAACCGCATGCTGGCAGATCGCATCGAGGCGAAATGGATCGACGCGTTCTGCGAAGTGTTCGAGCGCTGCGCCGTCAAGCCGGGCGATACCGCTGCTATTCTGTCCGAGACGCAGTCGCGCGCGCTCAACGTGCACATCGCCGAGCTGGCGCTGCTGCGGATGGGCGCGCGGCCGTTCCACGTGGTGGTGCCGACGCCGCGCAACCGGCAGATCGTGGCGGTGCGCTCCACCGGCGCGTCGGAGGCGATCGGCCAGCTCGGCCCGGTGGTATCGGCGCTGCAGCAGGCCGGCTTCGTGGTGGACTGCACCATCGAGGGCCTGATGCACGCCAAGGAGACGCCGGAGATCTTGAAGGCCGGCGCGCGGATCCTGGTGATTTCCAACGAACATCCCGAAGCGCTGGAGCGCATGGTGCCGGACTCGGCGCTGGAGAAGCGCGTGCGCGCGGCGGCGAAACTGCTGCGCGGCACGAAGCACATGAAGGTGACCTCGGCGGCGGGCACTGATCTCGACGTCAACATGGAGGGGGCTGCCACCGTCGGCGTGTGGGGCTGGACCGACAAGCCCGGCACGCTGGCGCACTGGCCGGGCGGCATCGTGGTGAGTTTCCCGAAGAGCAACACCATCAACGGCACGCTGGTGATGGACGCCGGCGACATCAACCTCACCTTCAAGCGTTACCTCACCTCGCCAGTGCGGATGGTGCTGAAGGACGACTACGTGATCGATCTCACCGGGGAGGGCGCCGACGCCGAGATGATGAAGCGCTATCTGGCGGCCTGGGGCGACCGGGAAGCCTATGCGGTGTCCCATGTCGGCTGGGGCATGAATCCCGGTGCGCGCTACGAGTCGCTGGCGATGTACGACCAGCGCGACACCAACGGCACCGAGATCCGAGCTGTGGCGGGGAATTTCCTGTTCTCCACCGGGGCTAACGAATTCGCCGGGCGCTACACCGCCGGGCATTTCGACCTGCCGGTGATGAACACCACGATTGAACTCGATGGCGTTGCGGTGACCAAGGCCGGCGTGCTGCAGGATGTATTCGGCTGAGACGTCGGCCGTAGGATGGGTTGAGCTCTTGCGAAACCCATCGGCTGAGGGTGGTGGGTTTCGCTAAGGCTCAACCCACCCTACAAGCCATCGCGCTTCACATCATTAAGTTGTATTTATAAAATATTTCCCCTATAGGATGAGCCGATCTGCGGTCTCTCAAGAGACCCGTCATGCAGGGAGGTTGCCATGTCGGACTATTACTGCTGGTACCAGTATTATTTTGCCGGGGTGCACAAGAGCATCAAGAGCGACGAACTACGCTACGCGCAAGGGCATGTGCACGGCGTACAGCCGACCGCGCAGCAGTGGGAAGGATTGCAACCCTCGCTCTACGCCAACGTCGAAGCGGCAGCGACGGCGGCGCATCCCTATCCGGGCAATGCGACGGTTCTCGCCGCCGCGGAGAAAAAAACCAGATCGGCGCATTAGCGTTGCAGGCGTAGGATGGGTTGAGCGTCTTCGCGAAACCCACCGGCAGAGGGTGGTGGGTTTCGCAAGGGCTCAACCCACCCTACCGACAAAGATCAAAGCACCGGCGGCTTCGCCAGCTGGAAATGCCGTAGCAGGTCAACGAACGCCGCCAGCCGTTGCGCGCGGTAGGCGTCCACATCCATCCCGGTGTAGTCGAGAAACCCCTCGCCGGTGCGCAGGCCGACTTTGCCCTCGGCCATGTTGCGGCCGATGATCTCCGGTGCCGCGTAGCGCTCGCTGCCGAGCGCGCCGGTCAGGTACTGGCTGGCATAATGCAGAATATCGCCGCCGCCCCAGTCGATGAATTCCAGGAGGCCGAGCACGGCGAAGCGGAAGCCGAAACCGTATTTGATGGCCTTGTCGATATCTTCAGCCGACGCGACGCCTTCCTCGACCATGCGCGCGGCCTCGTTCATGGCCAGCACCTGGATGCGCGGCACGATGTAGCCCGGCGTTGCGGCGCACACCACCGGCACCTTGCCGATGCCTTCCAGCATGGCTTTGACCTGCGCGGTGATGGCGGGATCGGTGTTCACGCCGGGGGACAGTTCGACCAGTGGCACCAGATAGGCGGGGTTGAGCCAGTGCGCGTTGAGGAAGCGTTCGGGATGCTCCACCGCGCCGGAAATATCGTCGACCAGGATCGTCGAGGTGGTGGAGGCGATGATCGGCGTCGGGCCGGCGAGCTGCGAGGCGCGCTTCAGCGCGTCGCGCTTGAGGTCGAGCACTTCCGGCACGCCCTCGAAAATGATCGCGGCGTTCGACAGCGCCGCGCCTGCACCGGATTCCGGTACGATGCTGACGCGCCCCAGCAGCGTCTCGATATCATCCGGCTTGATCAGCCCGAACAACGACAGCGATGCAAAGGTCTTGCGGATCTCGCCGAGCGCTTCGGCTTCGAGTGCTGCAAATTTGTCGGCATCGCGCGCCTTGAAGTCGACAATGGCGACGGGATGTCCGGCATAGGCAAAGGCCACGGCAATGCCGCGCCCCATGCGGCCGGCGCCGAGGCAGGCAATCGCGGCGCGGCTCATGACTTGAAACCCTTATGCAGCAGGGTCAGCAGGCCTTCGCGATCGAGATCGCCGAAGCCCATCGAAGCCAGCGTGCGACCGCCTTGCAGAAAATTCTCGCCACAGATCGCGCCGCCGATGGCCAGGAAGGATTTGATCAGCGGTGTCTCGACGCCGGCGAGCGTAGCGCAGGACAGGAAGAACGACAGGCCGGTGCGCAGGTCTTCGCGCATGTAGCGGTGTTCGCGCAGCACGATGTGCTCGCGCCAGTCGCCGGAATCCGTCAGCCGGTCATGCGAGCCGCGGCCGTACATCCACTCCTCGCCCTCCTTGGCGTAGTGCTGCGCCAGCGGGAAATGCGAACCGCCATAGCCGAACGCCTCGCGGATATGGATGCGCTCGGCATCCAGCGCGTCGGTGACGCGGCGGATCGCGGGCTGCGTGCCTTCTTTGTGGATGTCCCAGGTCTCGAAATGTTCGAGCGGCCCGGCATTCATCACGATCAGCGGCGGATGAATGATCGGACCGGCATTCATCAGCGCGCCGGACAGGGCATCGCCGCAGGCCTCGATGACGCACGGGAAAGCACGGTCGATCACCGCGCAGGCATGGTCGGACAAAGTCAGCGGAAACACGCCGGTGGGCAGCCGCTTGGCGCGGATGGTGATGGAGACCTCGAACGGGCCATGCTTGCGCGCCAGCCAGGGCAGGGTGCCGGTCTCGGCGAACGCGACCTTCGCTTTGTTGCCGGCGTCATGGGCGGCCTTGGCAAAGATCATCGAACCAAAGGTCGCCGGCGGCAGGTATACCACCTGGCCGTCCTTCAGATGCGGCGCGAGCTGCCTGGCGATGTCGGGCTGCGCGAAGGCCGGCGTCGGGCAAAGGATCAGTTCGACGTCCTTGATGGCTTCGGCGATGTCGGTGGTCACCAGCGTAAGCTGGGTGTCGTGGGTGCCTTGCGCATTCTTCACGACAATGCGCGAGCCGGCAGCCTTGTGCGCGGCGACGGCGTCGGCGTCGCGACGCCACAGGCGGACGTCGTGGCCCTGCAGGGCAAAGTCACCCGCCGCCGCAAACGAACCGTTGCCGCCGCCCAGAACTGCGATTTTCATTGGTCGTCCTCTAAGTGGTTGGCGGTAGGGTGGGTTGAGCCGTTGCGAAACCCACCGGCAGAGGGTGGTGGGTTTCGCTGCGCTCTACCCACCCTACGAAGGAGTGCTCTGCTTCAACTTAAAATGCTGCACCTTGCCGAGCGCGGTGCGCGGCAGGTCGGTGACGAAGATGATATCGCGCGGCACCTTGAAGCGGGCGAGCTGGGTCAGCACGTGGGCGCGCAGCGCATCGGCGGTGCAGTCGCAGCCGGTGCGCAGGATCACATAGGCGACCGGCACTTCCTGCCATTTCGGATCGGGCAGGCCGACCACGCCGACGTCCGCGACGTCGGGATGCTCCAGCAGCACGCGCTCGACTTCCGCGGGATAGATGTTCTCGCCGCCGGAGATGATCATGTTCTTCTTGCGGTCGTGGACCCAGAAGTAGCCATCAGAATCGCGGGTGCCGATGTCGCCGGTGCGATACCAGCCGTCATGCAGCGCCTCCGATGTGGCGGCCTCGTTGCCCCAGTATTCGAAGAACACGTTGGGGCCACGGATCGCGATCTCGCCGGCCTGGCCGTGCGGCAGCTCGGCGCCGTTGTCGTCGATCACCGCAGCCTCGCAGCACAGGCCCGGCAGGCCGGTGGAGCCGGTGCGCGTGAGATCCCCCCCAAGGCGGGTGTAGACGGCGATCGGGCAGGTCTCGGTGGAGCCGTAGACCTGCAGCACCGGGATATTGCGCGCCGTGAGGCGCGCGATCAGGTGCGGCGGCACGATCTGCGAACCGGTCGAGACCGCCTTGAGGCAAGACACGTCGGCCGCGGCCCACGACGGGTGGTCGCTCATGGCCTGGATGATCGCCGGCACCCACACGGTGAGCGTTGGACGCTCGTTGACGATGGCGGCCAGCGTGGAGTCCGGCGTGAAGCGGGCGTGGATGGTCACGGTGGCGCCAAGATGCAGCGCCGGCGTGGTCTGGATGTTGAGGCCGCCGACATGGAAGAACGGCAGCACGGTGAGCACGTGATCGTCGGAGGTCAGGCCATGCATGTGCTGGCTCATCACGCCGTTCCACAGCAGCGCTTCCTGGCGCAGCACGGCGCCCTTGGGGCGGCCGGTGGTGCCGGAGGTGTAGACGATCAAGAGGGGGCAGCCGAGGTCGGTATGCGGGTTGCGGCCGTCGCCGGAAGCTTTGGTAAGCAGCGCCTCAAAGGTCTGCCCCGTGGGCGGCGCGAAATCGAGGGCGACGACGCGGGTGTCGGGCAATTCCTTGGCCAGCGACGGCAGGATGGCGGCAAAGCCTTCCTCCAGCACCAGCACTTTGACGGAGGCATCGGACAGGATGAAGAGCTGTTCGGCGACGGCCAGCCGCCAGTTCAGCGGCACCAGCAGCGCGCCGAGCCGAGCGCAGGCGTAGAGCAACACCAGATAGTCCGGGCGGTTCAGGCTCAGGATAGCGACGCGGTCGCCGCGGCCGACGCCGCATTCGGACTTCAGCGCCTTCGCGGTGGTCTCGATGCGGGCGTTGAAGGCGGCGTAGCTGAGTGTCGTGCCCTCGAAATGAATCGCCGGTCTGTCCGGCGTGAAGGCGGCGTTGCGGGCGATGAGGTGCGAGAGATCCACGATCAGCAATCCATACTAGTGGTGGGATCGTTTCCCGGACGCGCTGCGGCATTCTTATGCCGCTGCGCAGATCCGGGATCCCGGTTTCTTCAACGCAGAACACCGGGGCCCCGGATCAGCAGCGCACCACGTCGCAAGAGCGACGCGTTGCGCAGCATCCGGGGAGCGGAGCTACTCGTCTTTCTCGCCCAGCTCGTACAGCGCCTCGCGGCCGATCCGATCCAGGCAAAGCTCTGCCGTCCACGGCAGCATCAGCGCGCCGCAGCGGCTGTCGCGGTAGATGCGCTCCAGCGGCAGCGATTTCAGCATCGCCTGGCCGCCGCAGGTGCGGATCGCCAAAGTCGCAATCTCGTTGGCGCCTTCCATCACGGAATACTGCGCCGCATAGGCGCGTAGCACCTGCTCTTTCGAAGGATTGGCGCAGGCTTCGGTGACCGCCTGGAACCAGATGCCCTTGATCTGCTCCAGCTTGATCTGCATCTGCGCCACCGCGATCTGCTTGGTCGGGTACATCCGGCGCTTCACCGGCGGCGTGCCCGGCACTTCGCCGCGCAGATATTTGACGGTGAAGTCATAGGCGGCCTGCGCCAGGCCGACATAGGTCGGCGACAGCGTCAGGAACATGTGCGGCCAGCGCATCGCGGCCTGGAAGTACACGCCGCGCGGCATCAGTGCGGCGTCGTAGGGCACGAACACGTCCTTGAAGATCAGCGTGCGCGAGACCGTGCCGCGCATGCCCAGCGGATCCCAGTCGCCGACCACGGAGACGCCCGGCGCGTCAGCAGGCAATGCCAGATACAAAGTATTCCGGCGCGAGGCCTTCTCGCCCTCGACCATCTCGGTGCACAGCACACCATAGTAGTTGGCGTGGCCGGACAGCGAGGCAAAGATCTTCTTGCCGTTGACCAGCCAGCCGCCGTCGACGGGCTTGGCTTCGGTGCCGAACGCCACGCCGCCGGCCGCCGCCGCGCCGCCTTCGGAGAACGGCTGCGAGTAGATCGCGCCGTCCTCGACGATGCGCTTGTAGTGGATCGCGCGACGACGTTCCTGGTCGGCGCGGGTGGCGTCGTCCATGTCGAGGTCGTCGGCCAGCGGGCCGGACCACAGGGTCGAGCAGACATGCATGTTCCAGGTCAGCGCTGTCGCGCCGCAATAGCGGCCGATCTCGGCGGCGGTCATGGCGTAGGTCTGGTAATCGGCGCCGAGGCCGCCGTGAATCTTCGGGATCGCGATGCCGAGCAGGCCGGCCTGATGCAGGTCCTTGTAGTTGTCGGCGGGAAAGCGGGCCTCCTTGTCCCAGATCGGCGCGCGGCCCGCGAACACAGTCTGGCCCAGCGTGCGCGCCCGGGTCATGATCTCCGCCTGCTCGTCGGTCAGACCATAGGCCTTGGGATCGAAGATCGGCTTGTCGAGCGCAATGGCGTCGATGTCGAGTTTGGCAGGCATGGTCATGAGGAGGACCCCGAGAGTTCGTGGGTGGTGGGCAGGAAGTCGTTGAGCACTTCGTTGAATTCGGCGGGGCGCTCAAGATTGGCGAGATGGCCAACGCCGTCGAGTTCGACATAGGTCGAGCCCTTCACGAAGGTCGCCATCTTCTTCATGGTCTTGGCCGGGGCGTTGTTGTCCTTCGAGCCGGACAGCAGCAAGGTCGGCACCGCGATATCGGCCAGTTCCTTGCGCAGGTCGAAGCCGATCATGGCGTGCATGGAGGAGCGGTAGGTCTCGGGCTTCACCGACGCCATGCAGTCGCGCGCCAGAGCCACGCCTTCCGCACTCGGTTCGTCGCCGACCAGGTCCTGCACCAATTTCGGCGCCATCGTCACCATGGTCTCGCCGCGGTCGAGCGGGCCGAGGCGGCTGTCGATAAAGTTCTTCTGCCACTCGCCGTCGGAGCTGCCGAACGCCGAGGTGGTCTGGGCCAGCACAGCGGCGCCGGCAAGGTCGGGATAGTCGAGCAGGAAGCGCTGCACGATCATGCCGCCGATGGAATGGCCGACCAGCACCGGCTTGACGGCGCCGAGCTGCGCCAGAAAATCCTTCAGCGCAGTGGCTAGCGCGGGGATACTGACCTCGGGCAGTTGCGGAGAACCGCCATAGCCCGGCATGTCCCAGGCGACGGCGTAATAGCGATCGCCGAAGGCGTCGAGCTGGGCGCGCCAGCCGCGCGCGGCGCCGCCGATGCCGTGCAGAAATACCAGCGGCGTGGCCTTGGCATTGCCCTTGGCCTCATAGCCGAAGCGGCCGTCCGGTGTCGTCATGCCTGCAGAGTCAGTCACGCGCATCTCCCTTGGCGGGTTGGAACAGGGTCGATCCTAGCAGGATGAATTTATATGAAAAGCGATAGTTTTAGACTTAAAAGGGTGGAAGATGCCTAGCGGGTGGGCATTCTTGTTTCGCGGACGCGGTGCGGCGCAAAGTGCCGCTCTGCGTATCCGGGACCGCAACAACCGCCGTCCTCATGGTGAGGAGCGCGCTCTTGCGCGCGTCTCGAACCATGCGTGTGGCGCTCATCCTTCGAGACGCGGCCAAGTGGCCGCTCCTCAGGATGAGGGCAGAGCTTTGAGGCGAGAAAGAGCCGCTTCAACGGCCAGCACTCTTGCCGCCAATCATTTTAGGTTTAAAATATTCGCCAGATAATGCGGGAAAGCCAACCATGTCCGATCAATCGTTTTTGTCGTGGCCGTTTTTTGACGATCATCATCGCACGCTGTCCGCCGAGCTTTCGCAATGGGCGGCGGCCAATGTGCCGGCGCTCGTCGACCACCACGACACCGACGGATCCTGCAGGCGGCTGGTGAAAGCCATGGGCGAGGCCGGCTGGCTGCGCGTCGCGGTTCCGGCGAGCCATGGCGGGCTGTATCCGAATTTCGATGTGCGGGCGCTGTGCCTGGTGCGCGAGACGCTGGCCTATGTCTCGGGCCTCGCGGACTTTTCGTTCGCCATGCAGGGATTGGGCACCGGGCCGATCAGCCTGTTCGGTTCGGAAGAGCTGAAGGCGCGCTATCTGCCGCGCGTCGCGCGCGGCGAGTCGATCGCGGCCTTCGCATTGTCGGAGACCGATGCCGGCTCTGACGTCGCGGCGATGACCACCAGCGCCGTGCCGGACGGTAACGACCATGTCCGCATCAACGGCAGCAAGACCTGGATTTCCAACGGCGGCATCGCCGACCACTACGTGGTATTCGTGCGCACCGGCGAGGCCGGCGCCCGCGGCATCAGCGCCTTCGTAGTGGATGCCGATACGCCGGGCCTGACGTTTCCCGAACGCATCGACGTGATCGCGCCGCATCCGCTGGCGACGCTGCAATTCGACGATTGCCGCGTGCCGGTGGCCAACCGGATCGGCCGCGACGGCGAAGGCTTCAAGGTGGCGATGGCAACGCTCGACGTGTTCCGCTCCACCGTGGGCGCCGCGGCGCTCGGCCTCGGCCGCCGCGCGCTGGACGAGGCGGTGCATCGCTCCGTGACGCGCAAAATGTTCGGCCATACGCTCGGCGACCTGCAACTGACCCAGGCCGGCCTCGCCGACATGGCGACGGACATCGATGCCTCGGCGCTGCTGATCTACCGCTCCGCCTGGACCAAGGACCAGGGCGCGCCGCGCATCACCCGCGAGGCCGCGATGGCCAAGATGTTCGCCACCGAGGCGGCGCAAAAAGTAATCGACCGCGCCGTGCAGATCTTTGGCGGCATGGGCGTGCAGAGCGGCGTCAAGGTCGAGGAACTGTACCGCGAGATCCGCGCGCTGCGGATCTATGAGGGCGCCACGGAAGTGCAGAAGGTGATTATCGGCCGCGAGTTGATCAAGACCGCGCAGGCAGGGGCAATGAAGTAGTCGGTCGCAGGCCCATCAGATGTCGTCCCCGCGAAAGCGGGGACCCATAACCTCCGTCGGCGCAATCAAAACGGCAGAGTCACGACCATCTCGCCGCCCCAACTCTCCAGCGCGTATGGGTCCCCGCTTTCGCGGGGACGACAGGAGAGATCCGGGCGAAAAACTACTCGTTCGCTTCCGGCGGCAAAAAGTTCACCTCGTGCTCGGCCGAGACACGAACGATCTCCTCGATGTCCGTCATGTCGTGGAGGCGCTTGAACAGCGCTTCCAGCTTCGCCGTGGGTGACACCCAGAACAGCGCCCGCGCTGGCTTGTCGGACTTGTTGAAGTAGCCGTGCGGAATGCCGCGCGGCAATCGCACGAGGTCGCCGGCATGGGCCTTGACCCACTCGCCGTCGAGCTTGAGGTCCAGCGTGCCCTCCTGCACGAGGATGAACTCCTCCTGGGTCGGATGCACGTGCACCGGGACGAACTGGCCGGGATCGCTGTTGGTCTCGAAGGCGAAGGTGGAGTCGGTCACCGCCTTTGGAAAATACACCTGGCCGAGAATATTCCAGCTCGTGGCGTTATAACCCGTGCCGTTTTGCGTGATGCCTTTTTCCAGCGCCGCCATTGGTCGATCCCCTGTTGAAGGTCGAAGGCTACCTGCAGCGGCTTCTCTGTCAAGCTGCGGCTTTGTTGCAAAAGCTTGAAGTCTAAAATATATCGGGATGGTCCTTGGCGTTCATGGAGATGGCGATGTCGACCCTGTCAGGCTCCCACGCGCTGGTCACTGGCGGCGGTCGCGGCATCGGCCGCGCCATCGCCGCCTCGCTCGCGCAGGCCGGCGCCACGGTGACCATCATGGGCCGCAATCTCGCCACGCTGCAGGAAGTGGTCGCCGCCGGCGACGCGCATCGTGCCATTGCCGCCGATGTTTCCGATCAGGCCGCGCTCAGCGCCGCCATCGCGCAGGCCGCGGAGCGGGCGCCGATCGATATTCTGGTCGCCAATGCCGGTGCTGCGGAATCCGCGCCGTTCGGCCGTTCCGATGCGGCTCTGTTCCAGCGCATGATGGACGTCAATTTCATGGGCGTGGTGTACGCCGCGCAGGCGGTGCTGCCCGGCATGGTCGCGCGCAAGAGCGGCCGCATCGTCGCGGTGGCCTCCACCGCCGGCCTGAAGGGTTATGGCTATGTCAGCGCCTACGCCGCCGCCAAGCACGCGGTGATCGGGCTCGTGCGCTCCCTGGCGCTGGAAGTGGCGGCCAAGGGCGTCACCGTGAACGCGGTGTGTCCCGGCTTCACCGAGACCGATCTGCTGGAAGGCAGCATCGAGAACATCATGAGCAAGACCGGCCGCACCCGCGAGCAGGCGGTGGCCGAGCTCGCCAAACACAATCCGCAGGGCCGGCTTGTGACGCCGGCGGAAGTCGCCGACAGCGTGCTGTACCTATGTGGACGCGGCGCCAGCGCCATCACCGGGCAGAGCCTCGTGGTGGCCGGCGGCGAGATTTGACCCGGATCATTCAACGACAACAAGCATTCGATACCAGGAGTTACCATGCCAACATTCGCCAATCCCGTCACGCTGCCGCTGACCGACTACACGCCCAAACATTTCTTGCTGGCGGTGGCCGATGGCGTCGCCACAGTGACTCTGAACCGGCCGGAGCGGAAGAACCCGCTGACCTTCGAGAGCTATCGCGAACTCACCGACTTCTTCCGCGCCTGCGCGATGGATGACGGCGTCAAGGTCGTCGTGGTCACCGGCGCCGGCGGCAATTTCTCTTCCGGCGGCGACGTGTTCGAAATCATCGGTCCGCTGATCGAGATGGACACCAAGGGCCTCACCGCCTTCACGCGGATGACCGGCGACCTGGTGAAGGCGATGCGCGGCTGTCCGCAGCCGGTGATCGCTGCGGTGGAAGGCATCTGCGCCGGCGCGGGCGCCATCATGGCCATGGCCTCGGACATCCGGCTCGCCGCCACCGGCGCCAAGGTCGGCTTTCTGTTCAACAAGGTCGGCCTCGCCGGCTGCGACATGGGTGCGTGCGCCATCCTGCCCCGCATCATCGGCCAGGGCCGCGCCTCGGAGCTGCTATATACTGGCCGCTTCATGACCGCCGAGGAAGGCGAGCGCTGGGGCTTCTTCAGCCGCATCGTATCGTCCGACGAGGTGTTGGGGCAGGCGCAGTCGCTGGCCAGGCAGATTTCCGAAGGCCCGACCTTCGCCAATACCATGACCAAGCGCATGCTGGCGATGGAATGGGCGATGTCGGTGGAAGAGGCGATCGAGGCCGAGGCGGTAGCG
>Ga0247742_10001885_pt1 | contig 14061 bp, 16 predicted proteins | sample UWRJL208509C2_FD_180944 | JGI IMG/M metagenome (GOLD analysis project Ga0247742, IMG submission 180944) | Plant litter microbial communities from Arlington Agricultural Research Station in Wisconsin, United States - UWRJ-L208-509C-2 | ecosystem: Environmental > Terrestrial > Plant litter >...
GCAGTTGGATTATGTAATCCTAAAAAAAAACATGAAAAAATGGCATTAAATCCGATAAATCGAGAAAATATTCGTAGCAGTTTTAGATTTTTGATAGCGTAAAAATTGACGCGGCGGCAGGCGTTTTGGTAGGGGGTAAAACAGACAAATGCTATTTTTAGCGTGCCAGGAGAGCGCCGGGCGCGCGCTTGTGAATTAAAATAGTACACTACGTCATTTCTGTCAATCATTTCGGCTCGGGTCCTCCGATTCCAGCGCCCAGCGCTTGGTGGGTGCTTTCGGGCAGCTCAGGTCCTCCAATTCCAGCACCTAGCGCTTGCTTGGGTGCTCTCGGGCAGCTTGGCGATGTTTGAATCCACGCTTTGCTTTCCAGGTTCCCTCTGCCCGACGATTTCTCAGTACAGCCACTTTAGATTGTATCTTAAGCCAGGCATTACAACAATGTTCGCTTCAAACGAGTGGAATGGGGAAACAGACGGTTGGCCGAATGCACGCTTCCGCCGCCTGCCCACTCGTTTCTTGCGCATACAGCTCAATAATTAGCGCCTAGAGCATTTTAACATGTATCATATCATTATATTGTGAGGTGTGTCTTAATGCGTGCTTGAACGCCAGGGGTGGATGCGCGACACAGCATTTGGCGACACTGGGTACATGTGTTGCCTTCCGTTTTGAGTATTATTTACCCTTTTCGCACCTCCTGCAGGCCACTGATGTTTGAAAATGATGTAGACATTATAAAAGCTCTATAATACATCATTACATACGTAGACTTGAAGTGCCAAAAAGCAGTGTGGCTGTGCTCGATGGACAAAATGCAATAGTTTCCCCTATGTCAAGAGTTGGGGCAATGAGAACGATGGGCAAGGAGAGCGGACGTAGGGAGGAGTGTAAGGAGGAGGGATGGATATAATTCATACGAAATTCAAGTTGTGGGTGCTTACAAGCTTGTGTACCATCGATTACAGGACAGCCTACAAATCATCATCCTCCTCATCAAATCCTGCACCTCGGTCCCCATCTTTGTTGTCACTGTCTTCTTCGTCGTCTTCGTCAATCGCTTCACCGCTGGCCCCAGCTTTGGTCTGCGCACCCTCCTGTCCCTCAGTAGCATCTGCTAATGGACTTTTCCATAGCTCTCTAAACTTATGAGCTAGAGCCATTTGCATGGAGCTCTGTCGATGCGCGTAGGATACTAGACCCTCCTGGATATCTTTCCCTACATTCCTGACGACTTTCGAGCGATCTATCCACCACCGAGCCTTCCATTCCAATGATTCGAGGACCCGTCTCATCTCTTCTTTGAGGCGGAGTACTTCCTCTCATGTGCGTGCAGCTCTGGCGCGGCTCTTTGCCCACTCGGCACGAAGGATGTCGTCTTGGGCGTCGTCTGCATTCCCTGCGCGTGGGGTCGTCCATATCCATGAAAGGGCTCGACGTGTTTCTCCGGTTCCATCGTGGCGTGTTCTTTCCTGAGGCCATAACGATATACCATCACCATCCACGTCCATTGCCTCAGCGTCGTCTCCTGGTGCCTCAACAGCTTCATCTTCCAAAACACCACGGCGGCCTCGTCAAACGTGCAAGCGATTGGATCTTGATAGCCACGAATGTCTTCGTCTTTGAGCTCATGGAGCGTTTCTTCCCATATCCCATGCCCTTCTAACTCCAATTTCGCTGCTCCCGAAGCTCGGTACTTCTCGGCTGTATTTCTCGCTCTTTCATGAACCCTGTCAATGACAACACGAGAACGCGTGCCCTCACTTTGACCACGGATGTTCCTGTTCTTGAATGCAATCATCCGAGTCTTCATCTTCAACACATTCCTGATGCCCTTGAGCGCATCCTGGCATTGCGCAGTACAGAGCTTGGCTTCGATCTCTGCGAGACCTTTTTGACAGACGGTGGCACGGTATTCGGTAGGGATTTTAGACGGTACCCAGAGTAGATAGTCCTCTGGGTTGTCGGTTCGAGGTAAAGACAGAGGCGACGAAGAGGTGGGTAGAGTCACGGTTTGGTATTGTAGAAGACCGGGCATGTAGATTGGACCAACTTGGTCCCAAGCCCTGATACGAGAACGGAGGATATTGCGTTGTTCTGTGAGAGTCGAATCTTGTCGAACAGTTGCACCGTCATGTGTTTTCCGTCGTCTACACAAAGAAATAAGGTCAGTCTCCCAGTTCAAATTCATTGTAAGGATACGCACTGTGCGTCTTCGAGCTCGAGTCCATGAATAATGAATGCCGAGGCACTCGTTACATGCAGAGCAACCCCACCCTGCTCTATCCGATCCCTTTCCTCTTCTGCCAGCTCCTTCCTGACCTGGGACTCCGAGATTGCTATAAAAAAAAACATCAGTATCTCTCGTTGTATCAAATGAAGCTCAATACTTACTGACTCCATCGGTCTCATAGGGATTCTTCTTTGTCTTTGGGAGATCTTCCTCTTCCCATTCTGAGCACATTTTCTCCCATTGAGCCACCAAATCGTCGTCAAATGCCTTGGTTAAGCCGCGATGGCCTTCTCGTTGGATGTTTCGATCAGCGACAGCCGATTTATAGCGCTGGAGGAGCGTGGTGCCTTGCCCAATGTACTTCGACCAATTCCAGAAGCTGAAGTGATCGTCAAGGACGTCTTGACGAGAACCTGGCCCTTGTGTCTTGGTTGAGTTGCCGAGTATGTTATGCGGGCCCCAGACGCGCTCTGGACATTCGCAGTCAGAGAGACCCACTCCGGGTATGTAGTTAAGTGAATAGACTTGATGATTTGCCGTTTGATGCATTGGTTCATGAAGTTTCGGAATGGCGGGGATGAGTTTCGTTCCTGGACGGGGCTTGATCTCTTCTGGCCAATGCGTGTCGATTCGTTTGAATAGGTTTATGAACCACTGGCACGCGATGTCGTAGCTGATGAGGATGATGGGTACAAGAAACTGCTGAATGGACGAGCCGAAAACATAATCCATGTTCGAGTATCTGGACAGAACTTAGATATTAGAAACCTTGGATTTGCTTAGGGATTTCGAGCCTAACATACCTCTCTCCTTTGTGCAGGTTGCCAACTCCAAGTGGCAAGATCATCTCGGATCGCCCGCAGATTCCCGCTCTGGTACCCGTGTAACGCTGGCCTTCTGAGTTCCTCGTGTTTGCCTGCAAAAGAGCACGCAATCCCACACAGGTACTGATCTAGACGCAACCGTGAGCAAGAATCCATTGCTTAAGTAGTAACACTCACGTCCTGATCGTTTGTCCGACTTAGGACGTACTTCTCGTAAGGCTTGCGCTCCACCATATAGGCCCAGCCAACGCCCAGGCCAGGGTCTTGAGAATAGTTCGACACCAGGTTATTCTTCAGTCTGAAATTTGCATCCATGCAAATGATCGCCATGTAAAGAAACCTGATACAAGTTAGCAATTAGGCGCTCGTCATAATTAAGACTTGTTTGCACCTCATGGACGCTGGTGCCTGATCCCAACCCTCTGGTAAGTTGATCCCTGGTCGCGGACACGATGGACAGAGAATGGCGAGTTCACCCGGTCGTGTACCTCGAGCCCCAGTCTCGTCGTGGCCTCTTCCACCCCACTTTAACATTTTGAGGTGCCGCCACTGCAGTATCATGCGAAATAAAGCACGATACCGTGATTTAGGGCACTCGAGACCAGTGTTGTCGGTTAGTTGTTCCAGCGAGCGATAGAGGTTGTAGGTGGATGCCTTCGTTGCCAGTGCAAGTTTGTGGAGTTGTCGAAGAAGAGAGAAGGTTGAACATGTCTTGACTATGAGCTGCGATGCGGGATAGAGTTGCCGACGCAACAGTTGGATGTGAGGGGGTTGAGCGTGCGAGCAATTGCAGTAGTCGATTGCAACGCGGTGTATTCCGTTGGTGTGCAGAACGACCATATCGGCATGACATGGAGTTGCATTTGCGCAATACATGCTGGCGTGCCCCAGCTGATACCTCAATCCAAGCGACTTCAGTGACCTGCGCACGAAGCGGCTCTGGTCCCATTCCTGAACGCCAAAGAGGATGAGTAAAAGATCGGTTCAATGTCTAATAACCACGTACCTGTATCCAATGAAATGGATGCAGTTTATGCCTCTTCACGCAACATGAACCACAAACGAGATCAGGGAGTGCACACTCGAGACATCGGAAACGAGGTTCTCCAGGGGTTTCTGCTTGTCGAGCCAGGCAATCTGGACATTGTTTTGCCGTTCGAAATTCGCCTCGTCCTGACCACCTAACCATCTCTAAAAGATAAGTCTCCCGGTGCTGCTCCATCCATACAACATGAGGGCGCTTCTGAAAATGGGTAGAATATCAGCCCATGAGTGTCTCGCTGCAACCGCAGGATTGACTTACCGAAACTTTACTCTTCTTGGTCACCGGTTCTCCACCAATTGAACCCTCGTCCATGATATTGGCATCCACTGCCGTATCGTAGAGTTCTCCGTTTGCATCCAGCGCGAAGTGGTCATCGTCGGGAGGTCCCCAAGTTGTAGCCGTACTCCAGGTGTCCGTTTGAGTGCAAGAGACAACAGAGGTAATCCAAGAGGAGCGCGAGCGCCATACACTCGCTTCTCGTTCGAATACAGTCCCGTAGCCGTCGTCGTAGGGTACGCTTTCACGATAGACGGAGGAAGACTCGTGTCTTCTCTTCACGCCAGCCATGGGAAAGTCACGTGCTCAGCCCGGTCTGTGTGAATGCCAACTTAAACGAAGTTAAAATTGGGTTCACGTTCCTCAACCTTCGACCAAGGCAGCTGAGTATCTCCCCTGCGTCAACGAGTTTTAAGGCGATTCGTGCACGCAAAATTGAAGACGGATCTGACTCGCGCCCTCAAATGTGGCCCTAATGGGACTATGCCAAATCTCGCACTAGGTAAGCCACTTTATTCTGTATCTTGGATCTCATCTATCTACAAATCTAGGACCTCTCGATCTGCGTCGTGTGCTGTACCCTAGAAGGTACAATTGTAATAATGATGACGAAGCACACAGACCACAGTGAGTCCCGAATGCCCAGTCTAAGTTTTCACCCAATTTTGACTTACCATGCCAAGTGGATATCGTACCCCGTTAACTACTCCAAGCCACTGATGATAGGTGCATTGTACCCAACCTGTACCACACACTCCGCTAACGAACCCTCCGCAGCTCCCATTCCCTCCTTATGCACAACTGGCCGCCTCCTAGACTTCCCAACCATGCAGGCAAGCGCATCATTGTTGAGTTTTAGCTCTCGAACACAGTTCCTGCGAACTACACCAGCAGCGACGCACTCCTGAGTGCCGCTTTTTCACAGTGGTATGGGAGCCTAATCAAGTCACAGTCCATCGTCCTGCTTGTATCCGCCCCCATAGTTAGCGTGTCAATCCCGTTGATCCTGCATGGGTCAATTTGGGGCGTAAAGTTATTCTTAGTTGTACAATTGGTCTACTTTTGTCTGCAATAAGTGAGACATGTCCCGGCAAATCAAGTACGTATATCCAAGTCCGCCAATGCATATCATGAGCTGGAAACAACCTACAATGAGTAGCAGAACAAGGAATCACGGGTAACAAAAAGAAACACCTTGGTTCACATAACGCCTCGACGAGGTTCAGCGCGTGGTGGAGGTGTGACCCGATTGGGACGAGGTGATCCACGTCCCAGTGTCAACCACATTCCGTCGATTACTGGTACTTTACACTTCAAAAGACATCTAAAATACAAACCATAAGGTAGGCAATGCTTAGATGACCCAGACCTTGCTGTAAAACTGACGCAACTCCGGCTGTGAGAGCCTCTGCACAAAAAGATCTCAATTAATGCACATTCTCTCGAAGTTTGCTGTGAATCTTAATTCGCGTGGTACATGAGTTCCAACAGCCAACCTGAAATATTCAATAATGCAAATTAAAATACATTTGAAATCAATTTCTATTTTTTTCATCTCATATTGTAGACTGATTCTAAGAAATACGTCCACCAATTTGCAATGTCTGTTCACTGAAGTCGTGGACGACCTCACCAATTTGAGACGACCACTCCCTTTTGGGGTATGGTGCCCCTGACTACCCCAATCTCGATTGTATCTGAAAACCCTCGATACTCGGTATTTCCCCTTCGACATTTGGATTTAAACAAAAGGAGAATCAAGTCGTCGGCATATAAAGACACCTATGAGCCTGTCAGTGTTCCGTTGGATACCTATGCCTGAAGCTCAACTGAAACAGGATTCGGACAAGAGAAATGCGTCTCGCAGGGCCAGATATCATGCGTGAGTCCTTGCCAGTATTATAATCCGAAGTCCTCATGTTGGGTTTAGTAATCTAGAGGTTGAAAGAGCTAAACAACGGGCTCGAGCGCAAAGGTTGTATTCCATCTGATACTCATTCTTGGGACAAATCGTAATGTTTCTCACAGAAGAGCGGCAAACAAACCGAGTGGTAGCTACCACTTATATTAAATAAAACCCAACCTATCCACAAGGCTGTTTTCATAATACCAAGGGCTTTTATAATATTCCTTTCAATCCTATCTGGGCCTATGTCAATGAAAGAAATACTATAGGACCTTTCATTTCATTGGCTATTCTATATCATTAAATAGGAAGGGGATTTCATTGGGATGCCTATTATTCTATATCATTGCTACTGGATATTTCATTAGGCTTTCTATTATTATATATTATTGCTGGGGGATTTTATTAGGCTTTCTATTATTATATATCATTGCTAGATAGATATATCATTAGGCTGCCTATCTAAATACTTCATTGCTGGGGGATTTCATTGGCCTTCCTATTATTATATATCATTGCTGGGGGATTTCATTTAGGCTTCCTATTATAATATATCATTGCTAGATAGATATATCATTAGGCTGCCTATCTGAAGACTTCATTGCTAGGGGATTTCATTGGCCTTCCTATTATTATATATCATTGCTGGGGGATTTCATTAGGCTTTCTATTATTATATATCATTGCTAGATAGATATATCATTAGGCTGCCTATTATTATGTATCATTGCTGGGGGATTTCATTAGAATTCCTATTATTATATATCATTGAGCTGCCTATCTGAATACTTTATTGCTGGGGGATTTCATTGGGCTGCCTATTATTCTATATCATTGCTAGGGTATTTCATTGGGCTTCCTATTATTATATATCATTGCTGGGGGATTTCATTAGAATTCCTATTATTATATATCATTGAGCTGCCTATCTGAATACTTTATTGCTGGAGGATTTCATTAGGCTGCCTATTATTCTATATCATTGCTAGGGTATTTCATTAGGCTTCCTATTATGATATATCATTGCTAGATGGATATATCATTGAGCTGCCTATCTGAATACTTCATTGCTGGGGGATTTCATTGGGCTTTCTATTATTATATATCATTGCTGGGGGATTTCATTAGAATTCCTATTATTATATATCATTGCTAGATGGATATATCATAAGACTGCCTATCTGAATACTTCATTGCTGAAGGATTTTATTAGATAGATCTAGAATGATATATTTTATAAATCTAACTTAATCTCTATTATCTAATCATAAAGATCATATCTATCAAATCTCGAATCATCATCATCATCATCATCATCACCTTCATTCTCCAAACCCCCTCCATCATCAAGACACTCATTATCATCTTCAGCATCACATCTACTATCTCTAACCGAAACACCGGAACTGCCATCTTCTGACAAGGGGACAAGAGGAACATATTTGTTGACCCACTCAGCAGTCACTCCATTGCTTCTCAGAGCATTGCCCCATTTCATAGCGGAGCTAGCAGCCAGTAAGGTTAGAAGACTCTCCTGTCTGTAAGCATATGCTGACAAGCCTTGAGCGAGTGCAGAATTATCCACAGTACGTCTTGAGGCCTGAGCCTTCCACCAAGCAGCCTTCCATTCCAAATAAACAACAATTCGGCGCATCTCCTCCTGCACCAACTGATACTCCTCATCCCACCGATCACATCTCGCTTTCATCTTTGCCCATTCTGATCTCATCGTCTCATCGAACACATCTTCACCATCTGAATCACCATCGGTGGACTGTGAGACGAGCCATATCCACGACATTTCATAGCGGCTATTAGTTTGAGTAACTTTGTCGTCCTCTTGTCGTCCTGGTCCCCGTATATCAGCAGGATTGAGTTTCCAAAACCGATCTTTCCATGCACCACTAGGATCAAGTACAACAAGAGCATCTCGAGCCGCTCGATATCGGTCAGCAGCGCGCTGGATCCGGAGCTGAAGTCGGTTGTATAGTGTTCGCATTCGAGTATTGGGCTTGTTTCCAGCACCCGATATGTTGAGTTTCTTGAATTGAACAAGCCCTGTGATCATTCGTCTTCCACGTCAAACATCTTCAAGAGCTTCATCAGCCTGGGCCATGCGAAGACGGAGCTCCTTCTTCGAAACCGAGGTAATTGATTGTCGGGCAGCATCTGATATCCCTGATGGGAAGAATAGAGGTACGTTCTCAGCAAGGCCACTTTCCAGCTCATTAGAACCCGTAGTAGAACCAGTTCGAACAATGAGAGTTGCGACAGTTGGCGTATACGCTAATTGGACTTCTCTCCATTGCTGAATGCGACGAGACAGTGCATTGCGTTTCTCCTGGAGATCGGCACTCTGCTTGCTTGTTTTTGCTCGTTTTCGTTGTGCCACGTCATATCGAAGTTGTCGTCTATCATACAATCATGTTTGAGTCCTATTCAACACTTGTATTCAAGAAACTTACTGCTGCTCCTCAAGTTCGAGGCCTTTGACAAGGAAGGTTGTCATGCTAAGCTTATGCGGAGCTTCGTGACCATTCTCAAGCTCTAGCGCATCTTCTTTCGCAAGCTCTAAGCGAACATCCTGTAGGGTCGTGGCTTTATCGAACTAAGCAACCATTCAATCAATAAAGTAGAATGAAAAATACCTGTATTTGATTCTTCGAATGGGTTTGGTTTTGTCATGTCTTTCTCCCAATCGTCAACCATCTTTGACCATTTCTCCACCGTAGCCGACGGAAATGTGGCAGACAATGACTGGAATGCGGCCTGCTGTTTTTTGCGCATCACAGCTGCCTCCTTGAACCGTTTGAGACATAAATGCCCTGGAAATAACCCTCTCAGTAATGTTCAAACGAGACATGATGTAACATACGCAAACCAACAAGTTTTTGAAAATTCCAACCATTCCAGTGGTCGTTCAGAGTCTCCTTCCGCGCACCAGATCCCATTTCTCGTGTACTTGGTGCCAACGCGTTTGTATGCGACCATGTAATCTCAACATCTTCCCCGCAGGTCTTTCCTACTCCCTTTTTGTAGTTCAACGAGTAGTTATTCCGACAGAAGGAACCATGTCCATTCACATGCCAGTTGGGGATGCCAATCTCGACCTGTGTGTCCGACAAGAGCTTCATTTCTTCTGGATACTTCTCCATGCGTTGCTCAAACTTCTTCAACCATTGACAGCCAATGTCATACGAGATTACTATGCGCGTCAAGGTGATGCCCAGAAGCGCCGAAAAAACCATGTAGTCCATACTGCAGAATCTATATAGAGTGCCACGTCAGCAGTGCTACGATATGATATCAGAACTGCAGGATCACTTACTTCTCGCCCTTCTCCAGGTCAACAGCGCCATTGCTCCTAATCATCGAGTGCCTCGAACATATGCCCACTGCCGTACCATTCACCAGATATCCGGGGACAGCGGTGTTTGCACGAGCAATTGCATCATGATCAGACGAACAGGAGTTGATCTGTATGATGTTCAATAATCGAGAGAGTGGATGACTGCAAAATATTTCTACATACCTTGGGGTCATCGACATGGTTTGCGACGTGTTTCTCATATCTTGAGTTCTCGACATAGCAACCCCAGCCAGGGTCAAGTTGAAAGTCTTTAATCCCTCGATCCTTGCTCTTGAGTTTGAAGTTTGCATCAATGGCAAGGAAGAGCGTGTAGAGAAACCTGAAAGGATACTTGTTAATGTTCGGGAAGATAAATGAGATCTTGATAACGCACTGTAAGCCCGGCGGCGCATCCTCCCAATTTGCAGGAAGATTCTTCCCAGGATGCGGACACGCAGGACACTCGATCACGAGCGAACCTTCAACGGTGGCTGCAATACCCGCAGGGTCATGTCCCCTCCCACCATGCTTCAGGCTTTGCAGATTACGCCAGATTTGAAACCTGCAATGGAATTCCGGATACCGCTACTAGAATAAACCAAGTTAGTTCAATGAATACACGATATGATATAGCACTTACGACAGCCTTCTCTAGTTGTAGATTGTCCGAAATGTGAAGCACCGAAAGATAGAAGTCATACAGTGTGAGCTTCCCCTGGAGCGTCAACTTGTGGAAGAGGTCCAACATATCAAATGAGAAACATGTCTTGGGCTGTTTGGTGGACGCAGGAAACCATCCAGCACGCATGAACTGGACATGCCTGGGTACAGCGGTGCCAACGCAGTCGCAGAAGTCGATATTGATGTGATGAACGCCAATGCAGTCAAAGAGAATAAAATCGGCGGGCCCAGCAGCAGGACAGGGACATTTCATTCCACCGTGGCCAAGTTGGACGCGTAAGCCGAGCGATTTGAGCGATGACTTTTCAAAGAATTGACCATTCCACTTCTATATCATCGTTTGAAAGATAGTAAGGTCATGACGGAGTGGCGGATATCAAAAATGAGACTTACCTCAACCCGGTGCAATGGGAGAAAACGATGAGTATCAACAAGACACCCAACGCAGTTGAGCTGACATCGACCAAAGCAATCAATGCATCGATAATGCCCCTTGTTCTCAGAACAGCCGGCACAGCTGCTGGTACCAAGGTAGTCGCCAAGACCGTGGTGTCGAAGCAGCTCATCTAGAGAGCTTTCGCGGTACTGAAGCCACTCTTGAAGTCGTGACTAATAGAAATTAAGTTTTATTTAAAAGTAACCATCAAAATACTCACCAACGTTGTATTAACGCGTTTCTTCCTCTTGGGCTTAAGAGCAGCAATTGGCTCATCCTCTGGCACAGGGACAGCCTGGCCATCGATGTTATCGCCAGAAGGCTGCGACGCCAGCGAATGACTGGAAGGTGACACTGAACCACTCCCCCCGACGCCCATATCCACGCCTTCATTCACTTCACTGGCTGGTTTCGGCTGAAGGTTCTCCTTTACTTGGAGTCGTCTTGTGCCGAGGTGGCCAGAGGCAAGGTGCTTGATGGTCTTCGCGCTGACATTGCGGGTAGCTGTGCGGTCCTTGGCGAGACGAAAAGTTGGACCAGGTCGACACGTCTTCTTAGCAGGTTGACTGCTCTGAGTAGAGTTGACAGTGTCGGACTCGGAGGCCGTTCGTTTGCTGGAAGTTGGCATGAGCGGCGTAGGATGGAAAGAGATGTGCTGGCATTGCTAGTGTGTGAATGGAATCTGTAGAGTACGGGACGAGGAACGAAAGGCAGGATACGGACTGCAATGAAAGGCGGAGATGCTTATGATTGTTTGCAGGTCTGTGCGCCATTGTCCCGATTTGGTAGCGATAACCAAAGCTCCCTCAGAGTCGTCAACCCGCGTAAAGTTTGTTAGATCTACGAGAGTTCTGTTATTTAGAAACCATGAATGAAGAAGCTTTGCTTACTTGTGGACATTCGATCACTAATATATCTCTGTAACGCTCGATGCAGTGATGACTCGGGCAACAACCTACTTAATCTTGTCACTCAACCATTGGATTCACCTGGAAATATTATCACCGTCCCAAGGTGAGTCTGAGACCTGGTTTCTGTCTAAATTACTGTGGTAGCGACGGATCTACAGTTGGTCTAATATATCGACTTCAAGTCTCTCGATTCATGCAGGAATCAAGGCAGGTTGCTATTCGACACTCTAAGCATTCCTCTGTCAACAACGAGAGTCATAAATGGGTCAAAAGTTCAGTATTTATGTTCGAACCTAACTGTTATCGGCCACTCGTATAGTAATAGAACTTCTGCCGCCAACTAAGCAACGTAGAAATCAAAATAAGCACATAAGGTATCGCTCTCTCGAGGCTCCCTGTCAAACTGGCTCTCGCACTCAATTCCGACCACTGACACACCTAACTTTGTTTATAGATAATCAATGCGAATGTAAATAGACTTAGAACCATTGTAGTACTATTCAGCTAGTGGGGATACTGGGGGGCATGACGAGATTCTGTGATAAGTTCAAACGATTCGGGCACGACTCGGTTGAACTTTTCAACTTGGACGTTAAATTTGACACCATTAGGCCGAGCTTCGAACAGTATTTCTCAAGGGATAGTTAGAACAGGATATTTTTATTTCTCGTTAGCTACTCTAAGTTAAAAGTGGGATATCTAGATAGCTTCGAGCTTCACTAATTTCTTGGTTCAGGGCGGTTTGGGCGTTCTATAGCATTGTAGAAAGTCATGAAGCAGTTAAACGAGTCTATTCGAAGAAAAATCCATTATCTATGTGCTTAGAAGTGGTACTACTGGTGGAGGACTTCAACGATTCCTAAATTGACCGCACGTTGGTACCTAAACCTCGCCTCCTGCAATGTCTTGTATCCTCTCTGCAAGCATCCCTTCACTCGCGTGATATGATCCACATAGGCCCTTTTGAATACAAAATTAGTTACCGAAAGATAGACGAGCAGACATGACTTACCAGTCGTCGAAAACACCTACGTCCAAGCCTTTTGTAACAACATAGAAAGGTCCGCCACCCTGAAAAGGGACCTCGACGGACAGCCATGGCTGCTACATTTATACATGAGATTGGGCTGTAGCCCAATAAGGGTCATGTATCCAGCTGGGCTGCAGCCCACCACCTATCTGTAGGTGAGCCAGCTGTCTATTCTGGGTGGGGGACAGTGATGGCCATGGGTGATAAACACATGTAAACATCGGAGCAGACAGTGCCCAGGATGCTTGCTCACTGTTGGAGACAGTGCCAAGAGAGTATAGGATATGGGTGGATTATGTAATCATAAAAAAAACATGATAAAATGGCATTAATTCCGATAAATCAGGAAAATATTACCAGCAGTTTTAGATTCTCAATAGAATCAAAATTGATGAGGATACAGGTGTTTTGGTTGGGGGATGAGTGGCACCTGTCATCCAATTTGATGGCTTTTGATGCGCTTTTGATGCGCTTTCCCAATATAGTAATTATTTGATGGTAGTGCTCTGCTGGACAATATGCTGGCTCCTGGCCTTCCACATAAATGGAATACCTCAGAACAAAGTAGACAGTTGATTAGAGGTATTTAATAGCTTCCAATAGAGATCATAATGATGCAAATATGTGGTGAAATGACATAGATATGTGTATATTGCCATATTGGGCCAAAATAGCGAAAATGTGCCACTTAATTGTGGGCTATACACCTGTAAATTGGCAAATATAAGTGTGCAATGGTTAGATATATACTATAGCTTTAAAATGAACGCTTGAGCGCTTGATTTGGACGATTATTGGCAGAGATATTGATGAATCTCACATTCCAGGCTAAAACAGTGAAAATGCGCCACATAATTATGGCTTGCACAGAGGTACCTTACCAAATCTGAACTGACAGTTATTTAGAGATTATTTAGAGCTTTTCAACGAGCTATAGTGCGCTAAATTTGCGGTAGATTTGGGTGAGTTACTGATGAATATCTACTTCTTCGCTAAAAACAGCCAAAATGCGTCATGTAATCTTGGTCCACCTACTGTTATTCTGCGAGATCTAAGTTGGCTATTAAATCTAGATATACTACAGCTTTAAAATAAGCCCTCTAGCGTGATATTTGGGCGAATAATGGCAAAGATAATGATGAAACATCGGCAGGATGGAGACATAATGCAAAAGGAATAGGTATGTTGCTCAATTGTGGTCCCTATTATCATATATTGCAAAATCGAAGCTGACAATTAGTTAGAGATATATTTTAGCTTTAAAATGAGCCCAGCCGGAGAAAATTCCGGACAGAACTGGTTGAGATACAGATGAGGCCCTAGATACATGGTGATAATGGAACAGTGGAATGCTAATCTTGAGTGGTAAG
>Ga0247742_10001888_pt1 | contig 14054 bp, 9 predicted proteins | sample UWRJL208509C2_FD_180944 | JGI IMG/M metagenome (GOLD analysis project Ga0247742, IMG submission 180944) | Plant litter microbial communities from Arlington Agricultural Research Station in Wisconsin, United States - UWRJ-L208-509C-2 | ecosystem: Environmental > Terrestrial > Plant litter >...
CTTTTATAACAGAGGGACCTGCCTTGCTTCTGGTCACTCTCCTCTCCCGCCATCATCCTCCGCCCGCCCTCATGGGCTTCCACAACCAAAACTACGCCCGCACCCTCATCCCCAACACCCAGGACCCAACAGCAGTTGACTTTCGCGCATTCTACCCCTACCACCCAAATGAAGTCAAACACAGGAAACGCACGACCAGCCAGCAACTAAAGGTCCTCGAGAATCTCTTCAAGGAGGACACCAAGCCAAATGCAACCCTACGTACAGAGCTCGCAGCTCAGCTCAACATGACCGCTCGAGGTGTCCAGGTATGTCCAGGAATGTGTTGCCTTCGGTCGGTATGTTGAACATCTTTTTTCGACGCGCGGTGTAGGTGTGGTTCCAGAACCGGTATGTAGCCTCGTTTTTTGGTTGAGTGTGTATTGGTTTCTCATGAGAATGTGCAGACGGGCAAAGGAAAAGTCCAAGGCAGGCAAGACGATGGGGGCAAGCAAGGGCCACGGACACGCGCACGGACTGGATCACTTGAAGGAAGAGGAAGATCTGACCACGCCTCTAATTATCAAGGACGAAGCCACACCCACTGAGCCCCTCTTCGCCGACCTCCAGTCCGACGAATCTCAAGACGCGTTCTCAAGATCCCCCTCGACCTCCACCAGTCCTCCTCAACTGCATGTCATTACCGATGCAACCAACTTCTCATGGCATGACTCCCCGGCCGACCAACCACCGGACAGCGCCTCGTCTTCGTTCGCCCCCTCACGACCGGCCATGGTGTCCTCCAGGACAGTGCCACCGTCTTCGTTCCACCGAGGGGCAGGAGGCCCAGGAACAGACCCACTGTACTCCCTCAGGCGTGGCTCACTCCCCGCAAACGCGTTCCCTCACCCGCAGTCGTCTTCGGAAATTGACGTGTTCGATCCGCTAGTCCGCCGGCGCTCCGTCGACGCGAGTCTGCAGCGCCTCGCTTCGAATCCCTATGCGGAATTGGCGCGGGCGAAGAACAAGGCTCTGTACGGTGCGGGGGTGGGGGTTGTTGAATCCGGAGGTATTCCCCACAGAGTCGGACCCAATGGGTCGATTGGTCCTGCCCGTCACCACTCGATTGGCCGGCTGCCCTACGGCTACCAGCAGCGACGAGCACCATCTGCGTTCCCGATGCAGGAGCACCACGATGGGATGCGGCGTTTCTCTATGGATTCTCGTGCCGGACGTTTTGCGCCACTGTCGCGCATGCATCAGACCCCTTCGCCTTCTCCACTTACGCCATACAATGCTGTTGTCCGTGCTTCGTTACCCGACAATCATCTGTACTCTGTTACCAGCCGTCCACTAGCGCCTCCCATCCCCGGCCCGCTCCCATTAGATGGTTTCCAGTTTGGAGCCGCAAGCAGCACGCCTTCGATGCCCTCTCCCAGCTCTGGCGACAGCGAGCGCAACTCGCCAGATTCTCTGCGCTCGTTCAACTTCCGTGGCGAAGAGCAGGATGACGACCTGACCTCGCCGTCGTACGACGCCTACTCGTCACGCTTTGGGTCTATTGCATCCATTGCGACGAGCGAGTCGAGCGTGACCTCTGCGTACTACGCTGAGCTTGGGGGATCTGCCGTTGAACAGGCCGATCGACGTGATTCATGGTTAGTCGACTTTCCGCATTTGGCTTCATTGCTTCCCGATTAGTAACACTTTTTTCCCAGCGCCTCGGGACAGTTCTTGGGCCTGCTCTCGGGACTTGGTGTCAGTAACCAGTTAGACCATATGCATACCCCGGCACCAATGTCTGTCGCTTTTGGCGCGGCCGCCGGTGGATACTCTCCGCACGATGAATTTGCATACCCCGAGGGCGTCGAGCTTGTTGACCAGCAGGAGGATGTTCACCAACCACAGTTTGCGTCGCCATCATCCACCATCTCACCCGGAAGTGAGCCAGGCAGCAATGGACAGAGTCCACATGCACAGGACGCCTCAAGCGTCCCGATTTCTACTTCGAGCGAACTGGCTTTTGCTCTGGAGAGCAAGCTGCCTGAAGGAGTGAGTACTTTGCATGGCATATTTAGCCAACCTCTAATTTGCGACCAGACGGCGCAGGAAGGATATGTAAACTACGCCAACGGCGAGCATTCGGTCGTTCAGAGCCCCGCTGAGCAGCTTCAACAGCACGAATCGTACTTCCCTCCCCAGGATCAAATGCAGCTGCAGCACTGCCAACAGCAGCAGCAGGCGGACCCAAACGTCGTCTATCCGGCCTACGCTTTCTCGGCCGACGGTCATATGCAACACCCGCCCTTGGATTATGGTGTATACGCGACGGGCAATGAGTACTCGGACCACCCTTCCGCGACTGTCCTGGATAACGGACTGCAGAGCGTTGACGCGTTCGCGGTGTACACATGAGCATCTTAGCTCGCGTCATTTCTCACTTGCGCTTGATTATCTATATCATATCATATTATCTAAACTCAGTCCTACTTCCAACACTCGTTCCGACGTTTCGCATCCACCATCTCCAACCCCCTTACAATCCTCTGTATAATCATCTTGGCTGTCATCCCCGATGTCCTTTGTTCTTGCTGCGTCCTTGTGCCTATGTATGTGCGTCACGCCTAACCCCATTCCCATTCTCCGCCCCTAACTCCTATCCCGATCCCCCAACGGAGCCGTACATATCCCAGCACCTCCGTCATGAATATTCTATCGCATCCAGCTCCATCGGACCTATCTCGACTAATTCGCTGTCCATCCCAACATTGCGCACGTCCAATTCACATCTCCATCGCACTGCCATCCGTCCCATCGCGCCGCACACCCGGGACGTCTCACTGCTGCTTGTCATGATCCTCGACGAAACAAAAAAGCACTGCACGAAACATCGCACCGACAGCTAGGCACCGAGGATTGACCCGACCCGACGGTGCCGAGTTTCGAGTTTCGACGTTGACTGTTGCAGTGTTGCGTTCTATCTCCGCCGTTCCACATCATTCACAGCTTGGGTGGTTGTGCCGGTGCGTATGCCGGACGCGGTACTGGTGGCCTTGTTCTCTTTCCTATCTTTCTTGCTGTCGTCCCTGGATAATTATCACCCATCCGTAATTGCCATCCGTCAATGTTCGCCAACGAATGCTACGCCCTCGCTCGCTCGTTTTGAAAAATCCTTTTTTCCTGTCTGCTGCTAGACATTTTACACCCCGTCGCTCGTTTGACACTGCTCGTCCTGTCACCTCTGTTCTTGTCCTACGCCCCTACCCCCGTCCCTTTGCGCTTGTGGAAGCCCAATCAACACACCCCAAACCCAAGTACGGTCCTTTTTTGCAATTAAAGACAATTCGTACTGCACAGATTTAACCTCCCTGTCCATCCTTATTCGCTTCGCTTCAACCAAACCTTGAACCTCCTTGATTATTCTCTTTCTCTCTTCTTTTCCTGTTCTGTGTTTGTGTTAAAGTAAAATATACTGTTTCGTCCTCTACGATACTTTACTCGAAATCCATGTAGTTGTATGAGTAATTTCCCCCTTCGAACTCTACTCTGTTCTTTTTCGACTTTTTGGCTTGGTTCTCCTATTCTTTACTCAAAACCCAAAGTGTACACTCCAACTCCCGTCCTTTCACTCTCACTCTCTCTTACGTATACTCTAAACGTTATCTCATCTGTCGAAATCTCTCTCACTCTCCATACACTACAAATTCAAAGCTATAATACCCCCACCAGCACTCAGCAGGTCCCACTCTCTCTGTCTCTCTCTGTTCTTTCCAGACGTTACCTACTGCTACCGTAACTAGCCTAGCTATAGTCCCGTGTAATTCCGTCGGCTCCTTCGAATTGCGAATACGAAAGCATTTCAAAGCAACCATTTTCAACGCAACGTGACGGGATTTCTATGTTACGGTCTCTATTGAGAAGCGCGAAGGTATTCAAGGTGCCGCCTGGCTCTGAGTATACGTAGATGCTCATTCCCACCAGAAGTTCAGTCAAGGTGGTCACGGTGGACTCTGTACAGCATAATTTGTGGTCATGGTTCATGGGTTGAATTTAGGCTCACTGTCTCCGAATTTAAGATCGAATAGAAGGAAGAAGCACTGGGCCAAAAAGTCAAGGTCTCTTATTTTAGGATCCCTCCAAATGCCGATGCGAATGCTTCTCTCATATATGGACCATTCGGATTTGTAGGGTATAGTACAGAAGCCCGCTAAAGGAGAAGTCGAAGGCGCTTTGTTGTCGCTAATTCTATATGTTTTTATTTACGACCTTGATAGAACACCTCTGGCTTGCAAGCGCCGAATCCGAGTCTTCGAATTCTGAACTTGGCAGCTGACAGCGAAGAACGCCACACTGAAAACATACCCAAATGCGCCGAAATGAGAGAAGTGTTCGTTCAAAGGGCGGACATGTTAGGCCGTGGAGGGTCGTGAACAGTGGATGTCCAGTCATGCGATCTGGGAGGGTGAAATAATTATCAAATGAACATTGTCGGGATATTTGTGTGATTGCACGCGCGCTTACAATATCCTCCTATCCAAAATCCATCAGACTCAATCTGCCACTGAGAGTATTTCGAGTGGAAATTCCAGAAATCTCGCAGGAACTTGTCCTTCACCCTAATGCATAGATCACCGTCGACGGCAAAGTGAACCACAGCCGAATCAAATTCCAACATACCATTTTATCTCACAATGACGTCGACGTCGACAGAATCGGTTTGCAACTAAGGATTATTCAGGAAGTTTGGAACCAGGGAATCCCAGCCTTAGGCTGCTGCTGGCCCTTCGGTACGATCGGTCGGGAAATTTCGTAGGGTTAACGTGAAATGTGAAGGTTCCCCATACCGTCGGCTTTCTGACTGGCTAACGCTGGGCTGACGTGTGTGTCCTCTTGTTTCGTTGGAAAGGGTAAGTGTAAGCTAGCTTGCCCCGCGCTGTCATGCAGTAAAGGAGCAATTTAACTTTACATCGACGATGATTGGATTGGCCCTGCATCAAGTGAGATATGGGCGTTGATAGTCGATGGCCGTCGGGTCTGCTGCTCTCTCAGCTGAGGTCTGACGAGAGTTTACAACTGATTGGGTAGACACGACATGCGACGAAAGCTTGAAGGTAGACAATGATCCGATGTGACGAACTTGAAGGAGCACTATTTGCCCGCCTCGCATTTGAAACATGTTCAAGTTGACGCTGAGGCTGAGCACGACTTATTAATTCCTTGGGAAGTACATTCCTGCAAGAAAACGATGATGGTGTGATTGGCAGGTTTGTATTTGAAAGTGGCTATCAAAACCCCTCGACGATCTCCGGGTCGGTGTCCGGGAGGCTTGAATTGAGACCATTGAAATAAAGAACGAGGGTATCAGCCATTTTAGATCTAGTCGCTTTTCCTTGACGCACCTACCAATTGGATAATTTGACAGCCATATAGAGTTGAAAATGAGATAATTATGGGTGACTGCGAACCTGGGATAATCTCAACCGCCGGAAGTGTGAGAGAGAGGATCAAGTGCTACTCCAAAGCCTAACACGTCGGCGGACTGTAGCGCATTGCTTCACAGACTAACAAGCCCCAAGGCGCATACCATCGTGCAATGTACTCACGGCGCGTTAGCCCAACGTTGACGTCTTCCGTATCCACCGCTGCCCGAAGGATTGGCAGGTTGTCAGTCCTGTCAATATCTGTTATCTCAAACTGAATAAAAGAAGCACTGTGTGAACATGTTTAAGGATTGAACGTAGGTAAGACGAGTACTGACCGCCAAGTAGACCGGTTCGGTTGTGTGGCGACTCGCGGAGCTTGAGCCTGAGCCTGATCTTGCCTGATCATGAGCCTCCGGGCAGTATGTAAGGTTTTATGGGGAACACACCCTCGACGTGAGCAGCGACAGATTTGTTCACATCATATCGATCATCGTTTCAACCCTGCGCGGTTTTGAAGGTTCCGCTTGTCAGATTGGCCGGAAGGATGTTCTTTTGTTGGAGGGCACAATGCTGCGCGATGTAGCAATTTGGTCAGAGCTGAGGTCATGCGGGAGTAACTTAAAGTACCCGCGAACGTCTTTTGAGGTGAGATAATTGGATTGCGATTACGTTAGGTCTCGGTTTGGCATAGTACTTTGGAGACTGTCTGGACAGTAGGAGGGTTCGGGGAACGAGAGAATTGAATGTCACAAGGAGTGATGCACCAAATAAGCGCCTACCAGTTCGTCCGGGCCAGTGGTGCAGATACCTCCCTCTCCGCGGAGAGGTAGATAAAGATAGGTCTACACACCATGGATAGGAGCAGACGGTGTGGTTGTTAGGACCTCTTCATGAGGGGCTTTGGCTGCTCGGGACTTGGAGTCAAAGACGGCAAACCCGGGAGACGTAGATATCCCAATGGGCATGCACCCTAACCATATACCCTGGACACATGCACAAGCCGTGATCAACCGAAAGAAGTGCGGGGAAGAAATCGACATCTTTTTGGTGAACGCAATCGATAGTGCTCTCCACTCGGGCCGTTTGGTGAGTATATCTTCAATTTTACAGCCAGAAAATAGTTGACAGGATTTGCCGGGAGGTTAAGCCTGTTGGACTTTGAACCGGACCGTGCATCGCGGCGATGAGAAAGCCAAGCAACCGTAGAATGGCAAGTACGTGGTGTCGACGGTGCAGGCTGCGCCTCGAGGACCATCCAATGACGCTCATATTATGGGACTGAGAGAAGCTTAGAACACGATCTTCATTCATCATCTGACCTTCAAAGATAAGTGAACACTCGCAGAAACAAAACATGAGCATCCCACCTTCAGAGAAGGTTAATGGACAGCGGAGGTGTGTCATCTGAGCCGTCCGTGACGAGTCAAGATAGAGAATGGGGGTGCCGACCTTGGGGCTAACATTTCCCCGAGATGCAAACACCGCGCTGTTGACTCGCAACATCTGATCTGCGGTAGACCTCTTCTTAATGAAAGAGTTGCCTACAATGGCAATACTGCCACACTGCCTGTGTCAGTCAAAAGTAGTCAGTAAGTAACATAGACTATGAGCAGCGAACCAGATTGTAGGAATAGACTGATGTCTCAAGTCCGGCGTTGACAGTATGCAGAAGACCGGCTGTATAGTATAGCAGGAATTGATGATCATGAAGCCTCGAGCGCCCAACTTCGCCCAGTGTTTGTACAGCGCATGAATCTCAGAAACCTGCTGTCTGCTCTGAGGCTGCTGCGTGCACTGCAGCCCAGACCCAACGAGAACCTGAAACCAAAGATGGACGTTGCCTGGGACAGTGCTCTAGAAAAGCGCCACAACAGCATTGTCCAGCATCCTAAATAGCAGATGGGCGAAGAGCGCACGTCAAGTTAAAAACTTAAGTGTCACCCTGGGTCATACGTGATCAGAGACCAACGGAGCGCGCGAACGGTGCGGTGCCTCCGCTGTTCAGTGCTAAATTTGGGTCGGCGCTGGGAGACCTGGTTGTTACCAGTTGGCAACCACAGCGACCATTGAGGTTCGTCTTCAAAAGCGGTTCGGAACGATTCGTGCCTGATACCCTCTAAAATGCGGTCCTTGAGAAGTTGATAGCAGTCTTCGCATCGAGGTTCTCCTGATGCCCGATCCTGTTGCAAGGCGACCTTCTCGTCATCGCGACACCGTGAACTGAAGTAGTGAGGTGGAAGTAAAGAACACACCAATCAGGACATCAGAGATTTGCGAGGTGCTCGGTAAAATGGGTACCATTACTAATAAGCCTGAAATGGGAGCAAAATCGAGCAAAAAGTGTGGACCGAGGTCTCAGCGAGATTGAGGCTCGAGATGATTTCGAAGCTGTAGCCTGTGGTCAATCTGAAGGTCATTGGACTGTGATACCCAAATGATACCATCCTTGAAGAACAATGTAACAATTACAAGTATCTGATCAAGACAAACCCAGAGACCTACAAGCCTGGACTGCACTCGAAGATATCTAATTCATATCTTCGCATTCAGTGGTTCCGTTTGAATCGCAATCGCTCTCTTCGTCGCCGCTACATCTTCTTCGCTTGTTATACGTCCCCCAATTTCGTTCTCGACCTCTTTCGCGACCTCTGCGAGCCATACTTTGCCTTTACCGTCACCATTCTCCTCTACGTCGCGTCCGATCAGGCTCACGAAGACGCCTTGATACAGGACGGGGTATGACCCGACTTGTATTCCGTGAGGTTTTAGCCGCTCTTGGAGAGATGTCAGATACGGGGCGATCATGGACTCCGGTCGTCTTGAAAGGATCTGTCAGTTGTATACTGATACATCTGAGGGAGTTGCACTTACTCCGTAAAGATCTGTATTCGCAAAGGACGCTCGTGCTTTGGTGGCAATGGTATGAATGGCGTCAGGCCATGTAACATTTTCGTGAATAATGCAGGGATCCCAGGGAAGATACAAAGCTTCCCTTCCAGACGAACCACAGGCTGATAATGTCGTCAGAAGCCCATCAAAAAAAGATGGAGGTGAAGACTTACGACCCAAATATCTTCTCCTACGAAGAGCACTTCAGCGTTCTCGGGGAAGAGAGCCATTCGTAGCGTAGCGGCTCTCTGCTCCGCGGTTTGGGTGCCAATCCATTTGCGTTGCTTGCTCATCTCTGCCATACGACGAATTGTTTCTTCATGATGTACAAGCTTCTGGTTGAAAGCTTTGCCCAGAGATTCATAGGTTATATCTAGTGACGTTAGTCGAGTGTCGTTCAACTAATAAGCACTTGAACCCACCATCATGTGTTGGTCCGATCCCTCCACTCGTAATGACCAAGTCAAACTGCTGAGCTAGCCGCCGCGCAGCTTCAACGCTATAGTCATACTTGAGTACGTGCTCACGCGACACCAATCCAGGAATAGATTTAGGCGAACATACATTTCCCCTTGATCGTCTGCAATAACCTCTATTCGCTTTCTGGTAATTTATCCACTGGAATCGTTAACAAGAGTCGCCGGATCATCAACATAGACGCGCACAGGTCAATTCCATGCTCGAAGCAGTATTGGGCGAAGCAGTGAGAGTTCCGGTCTAGCGTTTTACCATTGAGGATTTCATCTCTGCAGTAGACGTCCAACTTTGAGTACAGTTGCGATTAGAAAAGCATAACAAAACACACCCAATGATAAGAGCAGCCGCTGTTCTGACATACTTGCCTTCCCCAAGTGGATTGGGCGGGACTGGGGATAGTGGAAACGTCACTTTCGGCGGTGTTGGGTGTGTCGATGGTGAAGGTGTAGATGTCTTTGACATGGCTCGAGTTGAAGATGGTGTTCCTGATCTATTCGACAGTTTTCGAGTACCATATGCTGGCAGCGGGTGTTTAGGAGCAACGCTTGGACAGGCAGTCTGGTGTGTAGCCTGGATCAGAACCCTAAGATGACCTTTTGTAAACGCTTTCGATAAGTTCATGCCGGCAACTCGAGAAATGGAGAATTAGAGTAGGCCCGAACGTCCTTGAACTCGCGGCGGAGGATACAGGGGATTTATCAGGGTCGGAGGTGGTTCATTGGAAAAAGCAAGGATGGAATGGCAACTTGAAAGACGGACCGAGCGGACATGGAGAGAGGTCAGCACGTGACTAAGACTAAGTAATCCAAGGGGCAGTATTAACTAATAGTATAAGATGTTTAAAAGTCTTTTACCAACTTGTAACCAAGAAACGGACTGGTAGTTCACTGGGCCAGAGCTGAGAGCAAGTCTTTTTTCAACCACGTCTTGGCTTAGGGTCTGGCTATGGCAACGTCTGGAGCAGCATTGTATAGGCTTCTCAAAATGAAATACTCTTTTTTGGAGTAAAGAGGAATGACTCTCGTGTCAACAAGGTCTTCACCGCAAGGTGTGGTATGGGCTGCTGAGCTGCAGCTATAGCTAAGTTCGGCTCAGTGGGACATGGCCATAGCATCAGTTCGAACCTCACGATTGTTGACAACATACCTTTGCAGATCTTTCGACAAGGGATGACGCGCTAGTTTCATATTCAAACGCGTCGGACAAAGGCGGATGGTGGTCGCAACATATTTCCGGACTTTTGGCCGAGGAGCAGCAGATGAACTACAAGCTACGCTTACGCAGTGGTACTGTAGGCCTCGTGTTGGCTGCAATGTGGCCTAAGAGATTGTGCGCATGCAACGTAACACCCTGTCCACACGCCCCAACGGCGCACTGACCTCATGCATCGAGGCAGACCCGTTTTGTCAAGAGTCCCACCTCACTTTAACGCTTCATGAAACCAACGTTGCACTCTTACTACTGTGACTTCAGATCCCACGAACGACTATCTCATCCCTTTACCTCTTGACAAATAGTAAGTAACACTTTCGTCACAGTCTGTTATTTCACCGGCTTGAGATGTTATCTAACTCTGATAGGCGCCAGAAGCACCATGGCGAAGAGGAAACCGAACAAAAACAATGCTGGTAGTGGCTCTAACGGAAAAGCCAAAACCCTGAACAACTCGATTCCTCCTACTCCAAGCGCCGAGTCGGGCCCGCCATCGCCTGGTGGGGCCAATGCCCAGGCGAAGGGCAAGAACAAGAACAATAACGGTGCTGATGGTGCTGGTGCTGGTGGACGTAATGGAACAGCAAACGACTCCAGCATCTCGATTCCTCTCACTCCTAGCAGAAGCAACGAATTGGTCCCAGTATCGCCTGTCGCGGCCAACGCAACGACAACGAACCAAAGGGCAAGTTCCCAAGAACCACAGTCCGGGTTTGTGTCGCCTCCTTTGTTCCAAACACCGCCTACCTCTCCTTCATCGCCCGCCATCGATGCCCGTCTTCTGGAGGATTTATTGCTCCCGGATCCTATGGTACCACTTGCCACACAGGAGCAGGCAACAGAGGCGGAAATACAACACACTCCCGTTGCAGAAGTAGTCTCAGGCGATGCAAACGACACATCTGAGCCCCGACTGCATGCAAAGAGTGAGACTCCTCTTCCTGCTGCAGATGCAGCGCAAGACGCGCAGACTCCAACTCCGAAAACGCAGACTGGTCCAGAGCAGGACCTGGTTCCCATTCAGAATGCTTCCGAAGAACAACAACCTATTGTCAATGATTCGCCAGCCGAAAAAGAGGATATGAAAATCGACCCTCCTCTTGAAGCAGAAACCGAAACAGATGAATCCGGCGCCAACAAATTTTTAGCAGTCGACCACGGGGTCGGATCAGGACAGGACGAAGGTGTGCCCCAAGATGCGCAACCTACAGCATCCGAGTCCCATCCATCACCTGGAACGGATGAACTTCCCGTGGTCGGCCCGCAGGGCTTTTACATAGATCTAGTTCTCCCTACAACCCCAACCGGTGAACTATCGACTCTGGAATACGAGGAGGACGGGAAGATTGACCTCGGCCTTGAAATGGAAAATCAAGGAGATGCGTCTGGTGGTGACAAAACTCAAGTCGACGAACATGTGGTCGGAGCCACAGGGGATGGAGGTGTATTCCAAACGGCAGGGCTCGCCTCGGAGGCTGGGGCAGATGCGCTCCCTCCAGCTGACTTGCAAGTCGAAGGATCGCATCCAGCCAAACTCATAGCCCCAACCGATCCAGCAGGCATTACGGATACGATCAACGAGACCCAAGTCGAGCCGAAAACCATAGCTGAAGACTCGAACGTGGCATCAGATACTCAATCACCTGCAGCGGAGGACGAGTCAGAAACTACACCGACAGTAGTCGTCACTTTGGCTACGCCCACCCAGGAAGGTCCAGATCCAGATGCAGCTCTGCCTGCAGCGCCAACTTCTCCAACAGACCCTCAGCCACTGGTGCAAAAGCCCGAAGTCATAGCCAAGGCTGATCCTCCATCGAGCGTCTCGAATATTCAAGATGACCTCTCTGGGACAGAAGGGCTCGATGCAAAGGTATCTGCAGGACCTATCCCTCCAGCAGATCCGCAGACGCCAGTGCGAGAACCCGAAGCTGAAGCTGATCCTTCAGCAATTGTCTCAAGTGCTCAATCGGACCCCTCAGGGGCGGATGTCGTTGGACAGGATGGCCTTCCACCATTACCACCACAGACCGAGGTCGAGGTCGAGGATGCAGTCACTCAAGTCCAGGATCTGGAGACACCGGCCGAGCATGTTCAACTCGACATACTGCAATCAAGGGAGTCCGAATCTAGAGCCGAAGAATGTAAAACTCCAGTTCAAGCAACGCAAATTCCGACACCCGAGGCTTCACCAGACACAGAGCGTCCCGAAGGGAGGGTAGAAGTAGATCCGAAAGCAGAGTTGTCGTTGTTGGACGATGTAACGATAGCAGATTCTGCTTCTGGAGAAGGAGTGCTGTCTGAAGACGAAAACACGCACACGTCAGCTGAGCACTCAATTACGACAGAAGCGACTTCAGAGGCGGAGACGATGTCAGAAGCACGTGAGTCGGATACAGAGGAGGAACCAGATCTCTCCGAAGAAACAACAGCCACCCAAGCGTGTTCTCCAGCTAGTGCTCCAGTCAAACCGACCGAAATTCAGACTCTTCCATCGCCTGCATCGACTGCACCTCCATCTTCCCAACCAAGCCCGCCCACAGTTGTTGCGCCGTTACCCCCAATATCTGCTCAGGACATCGTTTCCGGAAACCCGGATATAATCGCGATAGCTGATTTATTCGCTACAATGAAGAAGACAGTGGTCTCGATGAAGACAGCGTTTGATCGTATTGGAACCCAGGCGGAGAGGATGGTTTCATACAGCCAGGACGTTCATACTGCTGAACAGGTTTGTCTCTGTCAAGTATCAATTGATGCTAATTTCTGATCATTTACTTGGTTTTTTAGCTCAAGAAACTTCGCTCTGCCCTACAGGTACAGATCGAAAGGCAAAATGCTGAGATTGCAGATCTCCGTGTGACTTTGGAGGTTAAGATCAAAGCTGCAGTGGAAGAGAAATTGAGGAGCCAGTTACGTGAAATGGTTAAGGAGACGCTACAGGAAACGATCAGGGAGAAGGTTCAAGCAGAGGTACGATTTCATATGTATCGGTTTGAGCTTCTGCTAGCTAACTTGCTTCACTTGTTTGCAGCTTCAACAACAGATACCTGAAGACTTCCGGCAGCAAGTAATTTCTCATCAACGACAAATTCTGGAAGTTAAAACCACTCTCCACAATTCGTAAGATCATGTTCCCATATCCCGGTTCTACCAACTGACTAATTATTCAGCGAGGCACGACGTTACAATGCTCTTCAGACCATGTCGACCGCACGCTTGAGACCTCTCCTCCGGCCTCTTCCTACTCCCGAGCAATCTCCAGTTGCACCCCCAATCACCAGGTCCAGTTCGATGGGCACATCCACTATCACGACCCCAGCCTCGGCGTACCCTGGCGTTCCAGCGCCTACGCCCATAAAACGCTCGACATCTGGCTCGTTCAGAATCGACAGGGGACCACTGACCGCATCGACTTTGTTTCCAGAGGACTTGCGCTCCTTGTTTAGACTGGGACCCGATGAAACGAGGAAGCTGCTCCGTGATTACGGATTGGTCAGTGCGGCGCCTACCCCTGTGGTTGAGCGACCACCCCCAAGGGATCGAGCACTACCAAGTGTTGACGAGGAGCTCAATAGTGGATCGGACTCGGAAAACTGCAGTGGAGATGAGGGTTCTGAGGTCCACGCTGCCGATATGAATAAATTCATGGCTCACATTGGGGTGCGTTGGGTGTCCACGTTTTCATGTGCCGATTGCTAATCCAGTATCTCGACTGCCCCTTTATCTTTTTAGGTTCCTTTCTTGATGATACCTACGCCGAAGGAGAAGGTCGACATGACTCCTCCGATGTCCTCTAAGACTCGAAGGAAAACTATGTTGACCCCATTAATCATCAAGTAGCATTGCCTAAGGATTGCCGTCGCACTTTTTGTTCGAACTCTCATTGTAGTTTTTGTAGTATAGCTGTATTTTCTTACCTTGTAACTGATCTCCTCCGCTATGAATTCATTTATTTCCATGCGATTCTGACGTGCTGGCAGACGACCCGTGTGCCAATTAGCCAACTTTAGACATGTGGAACTCCGCCACTGGCTGGGACAGTGTGGTCTTGCACAGCACTTCAGGCATGCGAGT
>Ga0247742_10001889_pt1 | contig 14051 bp, 3 predicted proteins | sample UWRJL208509C2_FD_180944 | JGI IMG/M metagenome (GOLD analysis project Ga0247742, IMG submission 180944) | Plant litter microbial communities from Arlington Agricultural Research Station in Wisconsin, United States - UWRJ-L208-509C-2 | ecosystem: Environmental > Terrestrial > Plant litter >...
AGCTCGAAGTATAAGAGGCTGTGCTGGATGACAAAGCGCATTATAAATCACTGATTGATTAATAAGCAAGCCTCCTTGAAATGTATCGAGCTTACCAAGCAAGCATCTAAAGGCTATGCGTGGCTGAGTAATCACACTCATTTTTAGGCAGAGACAAATGCTTGAATCAAACAATGTAACTAATAAGAATAAAATATTAACAATTTATTGATCGAGGCTTTATCACTTGATTGTGTGTTTATACTAAACACTCTCAATGCCTGACATCCGCGGGGAACAGATTATCAACCGTCCTCGGTTGTCAATCAAGTTGGAAAGACGAGATCAAGTTAATTGTGTACAAAATGAAAATATACGATAATTTTAATACCCTAGTTGCAGCATTGTCCTTGAATACGAGTAAGGGCTTTGTAAAAGAAAAGAGTGGGTGAAGCGTAAGTATGCAAAAGAGAGGAAGAAATGTATTGAAGAGGAATATTTAAAATTATTGGAGGAAAAACGGGATTCTCTACACCAATATATCCTTTTTCCTTATCAAGCGCCAATAACAATACCTGACCCAACTTCAAGTTGACGATGTTGAGCAAAGCAACAAAACGATATTCGTAATGCTCGTTGAAGAATCCTCCAATACGTACAGCACGGCCAAGTTCAATGCTTTCATCTTCGTAGCAATAGGGATCGAAAGTAAATTCATAATCCACTGCCTCGACAGAAGAGTACTTGAATTCGAGGAGCATCTTGGAGGGGATATCCAGCTGTAAGAATCGCACGCGAGTATATGGAAGGCCGTCAAGTAATTTTCGAATGCGGAGACGAAGCGGATCTTCTTTTCCCATACGCGTAGGGAAACGAGGTGCGAGCGCGTATTGTTTTAAGGGTTTGGTTTGGGGTAAGAGGTGGAGAATACTGGCGAAGGGAGGATCTAGAGTATCGGTGTCATTCGACATGAGGCTCCCGACTTGGACACTTTCGATGGAAGAATATGATATGTTATCGAATTCGGGTGTCTTGGTCCAGTGAAGGACACTAGATGGTAAGGGTTGGCAGTAATTGATGTTGGATGGCAATCTTTTAGGAATTGATGGTGGTGAATGCGAGGGCAGAGGCGGCAACTTAGTAATAGTGCAGTGAGAGTGAACGGAAGAAGGTGATTTCGAAAGACTATGAGTAGTCGAGTCTTTGAGCGTAGAAGAAGACGCATAGTGGGATGGTGTTTTGTCGATCGCATTATGGTATGCGAGGGCCGGGACTGTAAGGCAGCGTAAAGGAATGTTTTGACTAGACATGATGTGATGCGTGCGTGGATTAGCAGAGTGCGGGGGCGGTCAGAGAGTGAAGTTTGGAAAGAATGGTGCAGACGAAGGGGTAATTAGAAGAATTAAGCGGCGTCGATTGTTTGGTATTGTTTATATTCTTGATCACGGCAACTTCTGTCAATCGTATGATTCAGTTTCTGACGTGGGATTTGAATCGGTGCCTGCTGAACTAGATTCAGGGTCTGATTCAGGGTCTGATTTGGCTTCTCCTTCGGCATGGTTATGCATGAACGGGTGCGTTCTGGTGATATAGGGTAATAGCCGGAAGGCAGCGTAAGTATAATGTAGTGGCGCTCCATCTAGTTCGCTTAACATATAATTTCCTCCACTTGTTACTTTCCTAACGATATATGGTCCTAGGTATCTTGGTTTATGCTTGCGATCATGCGACATTTCTATAGCAGTATTTCGTACCAATACTAATTCTCCAACTTTGTATTGACTTCTACTCAGTCGATGATAGAATCGTTTCTCAAATTGCTCTTTTGAATTGAATCGGGCTTTCTTCAAGGTTTCGGCCGCTCTTCTAACGTCATCTGGATGCTTGGCCAATTGTCTAGCACGAAGTACCAATAGATCTTCGGTGCTAATACCCTTTCTAAATCCTTCTACTGAGAAAGTAGCCTCTGCTAAGTCGAGCGGTAAAATAGGATCGGTTCCATGGAGTAATTGGAATGGAGAAAATCCAGTAACACGGCTAACGGTGACTCTATCGGCAAATACCATTCCTGCTACATGTTCGGGCCAGTTTGTAATCTTATCTCTACAGGCCTTAATTATAGCTTCTCTAAGTATGAAATGTCCTCTCTCTACAACTCCGTTAGCATGATGATTATATGGTGATATTTTTATTTGAGGAATTCCCATCCTTTTAAGGAGTTTTGCAAAGGCTTCTTTTACCTCTGGTCCATTGTCCGTTACAACTTGAATAGGAGCTCCATAACGGCAATAGATCTGTTCCCAAAAAAAAGAGGCTAAACTTTTTGCAGTTGCATTTCGCAATGGCCGAGCTTCGCATGTGCCTGACAAGTCATCTTTTGCAGCTACAATACACCGATATCCTTTAGCTAAAGGCATATGCATAACATCAATATAAATTTTTGCGAATAAAATGCTAGGTGTAGAGATGCGCAATGGAACTTCAATACGTTTAAGACTTCGAATCTGACACTCATGGCAAGATTTCACATGGTGATATACATCAGCGCGCATGTGAGGCCAAAAAAAGTGGTTGCGAACAACTTCATAGACGGCTTGTACCCCTTTGTGTCCTAGGTTCTCATGTGCGTGTAGGAGAATTGAATTCTTTTGCCTAGGTTCTAGAATTACTAATAAGGGCGGTCTATTTCCGTTCCGTTTGAATAGGCGTCCTTCCTTAATGAAAAACTCCATTGCTTTGGACAGAAAACGTCTTTTTGTCTGTACGTTCTCAATTACAGGTGCTTCCAAGGTCGATAAGAAATGGAATATATCTTGAAGTTGATTCTCTTGTGATATACGTGATGCGTAGCATATAGGCGAATTTTTAGTGGTTTGCGAAATAGTGATAGCATAACTGGCAGGAGAATGTGATTCATGGATAGGAAATGGTGGAAATTTGCGATTAGAAATAAGGGATAATAAGGCTATGTTATCAAGCCATGAGTCGTCATCGTCTTCAGCAACTTCTCCTTCTGCTAAAGGTCTCCTGGATAGTGCGTCTGGACCTTTATGTTTCTCTGCAGGTACGTGGATTAATTTAAAATGAAACATAAGAATGCCTTGAATCCAACGATTTATTGCAGCATTAGGCTGTAGGTCAGGTTCATTTAACATGCCTTTAATATATTGGGCATCGACTTCGACATGAAGAGTCTTGACTGAGATAATATAGATTCTCCAATGGCGTAGCGCTTTATATAGTCCAAATAATTCTAGTTTTGGTTGAGAATATCTGGATTCCCGTGGACTCATCGGCAGTGAACCATAGCGTGCAGGGCGACGTCGACTTTCTTCATCTATCTGAGATAATATCATTCCTGTAGCTTCAAAACTGGAGTCAACAGAAAGAATAACAGGATTTTCTGATTGATAATCTATTGGTCTAAGGGCTGGTGCAGAAGTAATAATTTTCTTAATGGCATCGAAAGCATCTTGACGGCGTTGATCCCAGATAAACGGCTTTCCGATATGATATAATTCGGAGAGTGGTTTGACAATTTTAGAGTAGTTAGGGATCCAGATTCTAACTGTACCACAAAGCCCTAAAAATTGACGAACTTCTTTAGGTGTTGAGAGCTCTGGCCATGTTAAAACTTTCTTGACTTTAGATGCATCTGGTGATCTTCCTTCAGCATTGCATGTCTGTCCAATAATGAGGACTTCAGGTAGACATATTTGACATTTATTAGCAGCAAAAGTAGCTCCTGCACATGCTACCTTATGCATAATTCGATGTACGTCTTGAGCGTGCTCCCATATAAATCGACGAATTCCACAATTTTCAGGTATGGTCTCTGGTTTTCCTTCCTTATCTAAATATAAACTTTTTGGTCCTTTAATTGGAAGGTCATCAATAAATATGTTTGCGGTATGCGGAATCTCATCTTGCAAAATCATGGACATGCACTTCTGAAATTCAGCAGGAGAATTTGTATATCCCGTAGGCAGTGAAGTAATTTGAAGGAGGCCTAATGGTGTGCTAAAAGCGGTGAGATCTCTGCTCTTAGGATGAATTTTACGAGCATCAAATCCCCAAAATAAATCAAAGACGGTATAGCACTGTCGTCCAGCAAATCCTTCTACAAAATCATCTACAATGGGTAGCGTTCCAGTGTCTCGAATAGTAATAGCATTCAAAGGCTGTAAGTCATGTACAATCCGTAGCTTTCCATTTTTCTTTTCAACTACAAACCAACTAGATCTATAAGATGATTGACTTTGCTCATAGACCCCTGCTGCAATTTTTAGTTTTAAGACTTCCATGACTTTAGGTAATAATCCGGGTGCAATAGGATGATGCTTGTGTACCCAAGGTGTATGCGGGATGGTAGGAATAATGTAAGGCACAAAGTAGGATTCTTTGAATGTTCCTCTCTCTGCATCTTCAAAAGCAATTGCAGCTTCATTAGCTGTCATAATCCACAGGAATAATTTCTCCTCCTCTGGCAACAGAAAGCCTTTCGCATTAACATTCAGAATCTTTTTACGTTCTTCTGATATTTTCTGCGTAGGAGTGAACTCAGGTGGACATGTAGGTAATGGAAGTAAGGATAGTAAGGGATCCTCAGGTATCTGACGTTGAACATAACAATCTTCTGGAAATGCGCGGGAGACGGGATGAATTTTACGACCGACGCGTTTATATGCTCCAAAGGTCATTGCTGAAGATTCTCTCACTATAGGATAGAAAATATGCTCATCATCCACTTCAATAGTGGTGTCGAAGGTGATTTCACATTCAAGATCTCGTTCTTCATTTATCTGTCTTGGTAATGACGTAGTTGCATAAAATACATTAAACGAGGCTTGAGGAAGATCTTCTCGGATAGATATGCTTGCTTTAGGCAAACAGGAAGATGATGATCGGATCATTGAAGTAATCCTAGGTGATAGCTCCGAGTGCTGTGCATTCGGATCAATATCAAGAAATGAAGAAGTATACGGTATAGTAAAAGGTTTAAAAATAGAAATAGCATCTGTAAATAGTGTCTGTCTATAAGATTGTAAGGTAGATAGTTGATTATGATATCGTAAGAAGATGTTAAGAATATAGTCTATAATAAAAAATAAATCAAGGTGGGCCGCGGGGAACATGATTAAATTTGAAGTTCGAAAGATATAAGTTAAACTTGATTCGAAAACTTGTAGAATTTCGAAATTTTCTCCAAGTCCAACTCTATATCTCTTCATAGCAGAATTACTTAATTTCTTAAGTTTCAAACTTCGCATTTTTGCGTTCATATCCCTTAGTACACACAAGGTACAATCCACACATTGATATTTCAATGTCTGTAAGAGATAGAAATACAAGTAAAGAGAAAAAAATCGAAATAAACTGTCTAGGTCAGAGTCTGAGTAGCAAAACCTGCATAGGTAAAGTCTCGAACATAGGTAGACAAAAGAAATAAGAGTCTTATAATACAATTGTCGAATAAAAAATAAATAAAAATGGACAGGCAAACGAGCGAGGTACAGTACAATGTCAGAGGTGAAAACATAATGAAAAAAGCGAAAAATAAGATCATATCGAGATAGAGTAATGAATGGTAACTCATATGATACAGCATCAAATCGAGAATCAAACGAGAATATAAAATCGAACGAAAAAAAAGTTTTAGAATAGAAAAATCGTACATGGTTCAATCTCGGCGGTTGATAGAGAACCGGCGTCGATGTCGAGTGCGTAACGTGAATGGTAGAGGTGGAAATTCGGCCATAGGTTTCAAGTTCATTCTGTAAGAAGGTAAGTAATGAGATTTGAACATTAAAACTCGAGTTCACACCTGGCCGCATATCTACCATCTTGTAGTCATGTTTCTTTCTCATCCTCCTCTCGAATGTCTTCATCATCATCAAGTTCTTCCCTAGAAGTTGAAAAAGTCGAAATGTTAGTTGGAGGCACAATTTCATCAATAATGCTCTGGCGTAAGAGCATAATATCGAATGAGCGGGAGAATGGGACATTAAGGAGCGCCAGCATTTCCCGTGCGAGTGCAAAGTGATGTTCGCGCAGGAGGAAGTCGTAGACAGCCGTGAAATACATAGCTTCGGTAACAGTGAAGATAGCAGGGTAATTCTGGACGGTTGTGTTGAGTCGTACTTGTCGAAAGACGCCACGTAGTCCTCGAAAGCCAATAGCTCGAAAAAAGCTCTCGAAAATTTCCATAAGCATGTTAATTTGTCGTCGACAGTTGATGAGGTAGTAAAGGTGGTGGCTCCATGAGTTCTCGGGTTCGACACGCTCCATAATTTGACGAGGTGATTCTCCATAAAATATGTCACGATAATCGAAAGGATGAGTAATGGTGGCCCAATCGATGTCATCATCGATAGGTAGAGGCGGATGGATAGGATGGTCGTCATGTAAGGAGAGAAGGTCGGTGGTAGTAGCTGTCGCAAGTCCAAGCGTTGTTGCATACTTGGGTAGATACTGAAGGCACTTGAAGGCTTGAAGTCGGTTTAGGCATCCATTGTAGTTGAGATACGGTTGATCGTCAAGAGGGTCTTTCGGCTCGAATGGTTTGAACTGTGCGGGATAATATGGAAGGCGGACAGGCTGAAGTTCGTCGAGGGGCACATTCGGGTTGAGTTGACGAGGAAGTGATGGTAAGACGAGTGGCTGAAGGTCATGGAGGTACTTCATCGTCTTGTTGGTGTGGAGTTTGTCGTGACGGAGGAAAAGTAAGGCGGAGGCGATAAGTATCTCGAGCTTTGGATAACGCTGGTGAATGTTGGCATGGTTGTCCATACCAGTGCGAATATACTCTTTCATGTGGTCGGCGCAGACTGGAAGGCCTTTGTCGAAGATAGGGATACCTTCGAGGTACGCTAGGAAGTTGCAGATAAAAGAGTGAAGGTCGAGAGTAATACGCTTGTTTGCATTGAGAGCGTAAGGCGTTTGCGGAACGGAAATGTATCGGATGGATTCGACGCCTTGGCTGTTGCAGCTACGATAGGCTATACATTCATGCGTGTCGTGGTCGGTTGTAGGATGAAGGAAGATATACGTGTGAGGATCGTTAAGGTCGTCCGAGCGTCGTCCATATCCGATAATGCCACGAGTGTTGTTCAGATGCAGTTGACCCGGATGGAAATAATAGAGCTGCACTCCGTGCTCTTCCGATCCTCGAATTCGTAGGCACTGCAATGGAACAGTGTCGTGTGTCTCCGCGGCTTCATTAGGTGCATTGCATGAAACTTTGGTGGCAGGCAGAGTCAGGCTAGGTAGTATCTTGGATTCGAGGGCGGGCGTGGATTCTCGAAGCTGAGTAAGAATGCGGATGTTGGTGATAGGCTCGGAAACCATAGAGGCGCCCTTAGAGATAGAAATGTCGGCGTCATCGGCGATGGACTGGCGTTTGTCGAAAGGATTGTCGAGCAACAAAGATATGTTGGTAGGGGAGGTTCTTCCGGAGGCGATATGCGGATTATAACCGGAGGACGTAGATACCATCTCCCAAGAGTTGTCGTCACTGGAGGCCTCGGAACTTGGATCGCTAGACGAAGGACTATCGCAAATAAGTGGATAGACAGGCTTCAAGGCGTATCGAGGGACGTAGAATGGGTAGTCGATGTCGACAGCAGATTGGTCGATGCGATTGGCGAGGGCGAGCGCAACAGCGAAAAGCGTCTCAACTTTCGGGAGGCGGAGGATTGGCTTGCCATGAATATCGTGCGTGTAGATCCAACTGTTCTCCATCAGATTTGGCGTTACGCGGATTCCACTAGGGTAAAGTTTCTCGCGTCGAAGGAGCGAGACAACGTCGTCAAGCACTTTGAGGTTAGGAGGGTAGATACGGATGGTGGTGTTGGCGGCTGGGAGGGGTGGAAGGAAGTGGGCCTTAGCTTCGTTGGGATTCTGGTTGCCGAGGACGAAGAACCTATCCTGCGAGTACCCAGGTCCTTTAATAAGGAACATGTAATACTCGTAGGCATCGGCATCGAGAGCGTCGGCGGGGAGGTCTTCGCGATAGAACGCACCATAGGCTAGTAGCCATTCGTCCTTCTCATCATCGTAGTCGTCATCATCATCCTCCTGGTACTCCAAATAGTCCGGATGTTGCTGAGAGGCGGTGGGGTCGATAGGTAGGCCATATTGCTCAACAAATGGATCGATACGCTGAAGCAGCGGAGGACACTCGTCATCGAGAATCTCCTGCTCAGCCTCAGCTGCGGCGTGATTGAGGAGGTACTGGCGTCGCGTAACGTTCGTAGGAAGCGTTCGAAGCAGGGCGGGTAAAGAGGGGTTCTCGTCGGGATCATAAGGTGGGGGTAGCAGGTTGCTGTGTAGAGGACCAAGTTCGGCGGTGAGTCCCTTCATGCGCACAGTGTCACCAGCTGGGGGATCGCTTGGAGGGTCCGAGGAGACTTTAGCATCGAGCTCAAGCGGCTCAACGTCGCTGTCGGCGTTGGCTCTGATGCTTTTGTACTCCTGGATAGCCTGTACGATGCTGACCAGGGCTTGCTTGACATCGAAATCAAGGTCCGGCGTGCATTCTGACGGCGCGTTTACCTCGGAAACGGCAGTGGTCGATTTATCGAGGTCGAGGGAAGGTACGGGTGCTGGCAACTGGGCCAGGACGTGGAAGACAGATTGGCGCGGAATTGAATCATCGCGTTGGATGGAAGGGGGTGGCGAACAATGTTGCTGGTCGTGGCCGACAGTGACAGGTAGGTACGGAGGAGGGGGTGAGGGTGCGGCTGAGGTGTTGAGGTTGTGGTTAAGGAGTGAGAGTTGGGTCGAAGTTGAGTCGGCTGGCAGAGGCGTGGCGCGTGTGATCTCTTGATCAAAGTTATCGAGGGTGGCTGTGTCATCATCGCTCGCTCTCATCATATTGTCGTCTTGTGGCGGCTGACGTCTGCGTAGGTGGCTGAGGAGGTCGAAGGGAATGGAGCTTTCGTCTGGGGTTACAAAGAAGGTATAGAGGCGGCCTTGGACTGTGAAATCCTCTCCGTGAGCGTGGAAGTTAGCTTGAGCGGGATTGGCGGTTATCTCAAGGAAGGTGAGTGGGTTAGAATTACTCTCGCGATATCCAATACCAGCGAGTACAGCGGATTCGGTAGTGAAAGAGGCGGAGAAGGAAGGATTAGGGGAATATTGGGCGTGACGTTCGGCGGTCTCGACGTGGTGAGCTACGAATTGGATGGCTGAGATAGAATCAGGATTGTGGGATTGCAAGGTCGGTAAGCTTTCTTCGTCCATGAGTTGGGGGCTAAATATTTCTTCTACAGCTTCCCCTTTGCTAGTTATACCCCATGCGCTTTGTCGTGCGTCAATGCTGGATTCAGCTATGGCTTCGGCAGGCTCATGTAGTTTGCTCCTTTCGGTAAGTGTCTGCTCCACTACGCCTCGTCCTAAGAACTCAATTAACCTTACATTTTCAGCCTCTCGTTGCGCCTCGGCATACGTCTGCTTCAATACATTCTCTTTAGCTAATTCCAGTGATTCGGCGGGACTTAGTAAGTCGCTTGTTTTGTTCATTTCACTTGTGTCATACTTGCTAATGTCGTCTACTATCTCTATTCCTTTCAATCGCTGTTGGAGCTTTCCTAGAGGCCCTGGGTCGTCATCAGGTATGTTTTCCACTAGCTTAAGTCGTTGAATCAATGCTAATGCATCATCGGTGCTGCGTAGCATTGAAATCGGATCCACCTGGTCCCATATCCAATCAGTCTCGAACGTCTCATATGGAACCTGCGGCGTCTCATATGACCTCAAGAAATCATCGAATTCTATTAGGTCTTCCACCTCCAATTCATCAAGAGGCCTAGATGCTGGAGCTTTGGTGACGAGTCTTACTTGTCGAAGGGGCAGGAAGGTTCTAGGTGCCAGGGAATCAGGTGTAACGAAGATTTCAGATCGAACTTTTGAGGTTCGAGGATTCTTGAAGACTAAGTATGTCCCGTTTAATCTTTCATCAATTGAAACTAAATTTCCTCGCTGCCATGGTCTTCCGAGCAGTAAATCAAACGGAACGTTCTCGCCTACATGAATATTGGAGGTTGTCTTATTGGGTCCACATGTAAGTACGACATTTTCCATCATTCCTTTCAAATAACCTTCTCCTCCGTTTGCATCGTTCATATATATTGCTTTCGTTAGGTCAATTGGCATGCGAATAGTTTCGAGAGCTAGGCTTTCACTTATCACATTCAACTGTGAACCCGTATCAATAACAGCTTGTATAGGTCGATTATCGCAAAATAATGTAAGTCGTATCAACATTTCCTCTTTCTTGATTGCTGACACTGGCACATTACTATTATACACAGCTGATGGAGTATTCTGTTCGACTAGACTTACCGCAGACTGGGTAAATTTCGCATTCTTAAACTTAATAGTCTCTTGCATTGACATTGCTAACTCTTTTGATGTTCCTAGGAGTTTACGAAGGGGTAGAGCTATTGGTGTATCTAGAATCTCTTGTACCACTGCTCGAGGGTCGACTTGTGAAGATATTTCTGACTGGCGAGGTCCATTACGAGCTCTCTCTCCTCTCTCATTCTCAGATACGACCGTCTCTCGGTGTGCTGGAGCATTAGGTGGAACATTAGAAAGTGTAGGTTGCTTATTAGCTGTAGGTGGTTTACTCGGCTGTGAAGATTTCTGATTGGTAATGTCTCTCATAGGGAAGTCCTCATTAAAACGAAGTTTTCTAGCATCAAATGGTGTTTGCTCTGATGGCGGTGAAGATTCGATAGGCGGTGCATTTACGATAGGTGTAGGAGGAGCAACTGGAGTTGTAGGTTGCATAGCTTTAGATCGTTTGTTAGATGGTGGAGGTGTAATGTCCATATCGTCTTGCTGAATAGGGCCAAATGAACGTGTCCTCAATCCAGTGCGAGGCTGAGGTGCTCTTTCTGTATGTCTATTTCCTGACTTGGTAGGTGATTTGAAGGCTTCTTTTCGTGCTTGTGTAGTACGTTTATCACTACGCTCAACGGGGTAGGCTTGAAATGCCATTTCATCTGAATCATACTCTTCTGAAGTATTTTCACCTGAATATATTCCGCGTTGAGTATAAGTCGGATAGGCTCCGGCAAGTGCTACTGTTTGTCCATATCGGCGATAAGGTCCATCATCATGGTCATCTGTATCAGACCAATATTCATCTGTAGGTGGATCATTACGATAGATTTCACCTCCTCTACTGTTTCCTTTAGTAATGAGATTTACAGTACTAGGACTTTCTTCATTAGACATCCGCTTGATGCAATCTACGAAAGACTCTCCATATTGCCTAAATAATCTTCGGCCATCACGGAGATAATATTTACGATTCGCATCAATGTACACAATTCCTTTCTTAAGCATTTCTGCTAATTTAGGACAATCTCGCATCATGTGTTGCGGATCATTACATCCAAAACAATAGCCAGTCCGAAAAGGTGTTTGCGGAGGAGGTGCATTAGAGGATCCTTGATTTCCAAGTGGAATAGAGTTTGGATAAGTAACAGGTACAGATCGTTGGAAAGACAGTTGATTAGAAGGTTTAGAAGGATAATATGCAGAAGGTGGTGGATTTGTGGTAGCAGCATAAGCAGATGGAGATGAAGATCGATTCTCTTGAAGAGGTTTACGATAAATACACTGAGCTATCAATCCTGTAGAATCAGACTTGACAGCCTTGTAATATAATTGACCATAAAGTGGATCTTCAATGGACATAGTGTTGAGCTTGGAAATTATGCCTTCAATCTCTTCTTGCGGTGCAGATATTGTCCTACTGCGATCTTCTTCAATCTGGCGAGTTTCTAATTTCTTCTTCAGCTTATCTCCAATCTTCCTTGATTTCTGCTTCTTTTTACGACTTGTCCTATGTCTTCTTCGTTTTTCAGAATCAGAATCAGAATCAGAATCATACTGATCATCTTCACTTTCAGAATCACTTGCATAGTCGGTATCATCAGCAGGCATGATGTGAGTAGGAAACTGAAGCAATCTGTCAGAATATTTGCCTCTCTTGAAGTGAGCTTCAGCTACAGTACAAGTCTGCTCAATAGTCCATGGATTAGTGGTATTATGTGTAGGGTAACGAGCAATCAATCGATCTTCCAAGATTTCTTTTAGACCTGGTGGTATTCCTAGTCCAAAATATCCATGGAATTCTTCTTCGTCAATTAGGTTTCTAGACTTAAGATGTCCTGCTCGAGCCATATAAAATCGATAATATTCTTTCCATTTCTCCAGGTTGGTGATATGTTTCTTGCTTTGAACACTGAGAAATTTGAGGAAATCTCCAAGATTAAATTTCATCTCTTCCTTCTCTGCATCGTAATACTTGAGTATTTCTTCTTCTAATCGGTCCCAGTCTGAATTGATATAATGTGGCGATGCTTCAATAAATTCTCTTACTGATTTTGAGCAGTATTCAAGAATTCCTTCACATTTATCCACATCTGAAGTGACCTGATGCTGATTGATCAGCTTCTTATAGTTCTTGATGAATTGTGCGACTTCATCATATTTTCCAGTGAATTTCTTTGGTGCTCTCTTTTCATGTCGAAGTGGCATATCATTCAAAGGATTATGTTGAGGAGCTTGTAGGTTCATGTTGATAGATGGAATAGGATTTAGAAATGTAGGAAATTGGTATCGAGATGAAATAAGTGGTTCAGGTAGAGAGATGTCGATAGGAATAGTACGAGAAAGTTCGTAATTGGGTATTATAGATGGCGTGGAAGGTAATGATGATAATTCGGATAAATGAGAGATAGGTGTTATAGAGCGAGATTCTATATGAATGAACTCGTCGGAATGGTGATTGTCTGATAGTGCGTAAATGCTTTGTGACACAATATCCATATATCTAAAATAGCTTGGTTGGAACCTATTTACCCCTCGCGGTGGGCTCCACTTATGTCAGCGCTAATATTGTTTAGCTTGGGTTTACCGGAACTGTCAATAGTTCGGGATATTCCAATAGTTCAAGGTAAAGAGGGTTATCAACCAATTCTAAAAAAAGTAATAATAAAATTGATAGACTTGATATTGAAGATCTTGAGGTAGAGTATTGATCGGCTAGTTAATAGAGACAATATAGGTAGAGAATATTGGAGGTCTCTATGGGAAATATTTCAGTATCGTCTAGATAACGGAAATATATAAAAGTGGTAGGTTGGAATGTAATGTAAATGTTATAGAGAGGGAGATCACTGGCGGAAAGTGATGGAGATATGGAAATAGGTGAGTATCGCACAGAGGATACAGGCGAAAGTGAAACCGAAGATGAATGAGTAGGTGTAAGGGAATGTGGAGTAGAATAAACGGGGGTAGGCGGAGAGTCTGGGGCGACAAGATATGAATCCGTGTTGATGGTGATTTATTTTACACTTTATAGGTAAAGATGTAGGTGCTGGAGGAAATTTAATGGGGAAGCGGCGTGATGTGTGACTTTGATTTGGTGATGCGGCTTGAATACGTCTGATATGACTGTTAGACTTGAGTACGACTGATATGACTGTTAGGCTTGAGTACAACTGATACAACTGATAGGCTTGAATATGGCTTGATACGATTGATAGGCTTGAATACGGCTTTAATACTATAATTATGCGAGAAAACTATTAGCAGAAGATAAGCAACCGGTGCCTTTACCTTGAGCTGAGACTAGACTTAGGATGATAGGAGAGTAAATAAAAGATGACCGACACTACACTGGTGCGATTGTTCTTTTCTAATGATTTCGGAGGTCTATTTATACTACAGGATATGTGGCTGTGCTAATTTAAGGCTGCGCGCTTAAGATCTAAAAATAGACTATGCTCACTAAGCGATTGGTAAGCAGTTTCCTACTTTAGACCTAAGGCTGTGTACTAAACCTTTTTAGTCTCAGTAGTTTAGCACCTAATAGAAAGCTACTACTACATATATACAAAATGCTAGCTCGAAGTATAAGAGGCTGCGCTGGATGACAAAGCGCATTATAAATCACTGATTGATTAATAAGCAAGCCTCCTTGAAATGTATCGAGCTTACCAAGCAAGCATCTAAAGGCTATGCGTGGCTGAGTAATCACACTCATTTTTAGG
>Ga0247742_10001891_pt1 | contig 14049 bp, 9 predicted proteins | sample UWRJL208509C2_FD_180944 | JGI IMG/M metagenome (GOLD analysis project Ga0247742, IMG submission 180944) | Plant litter microbial communities from Arlington Agricultural Research Station in Wisconsin, United States - UWRJ-L208-509C-2 | ecosystem: Environmental > Terrestrial > Plant litter >...
TTCACCAGAGCTGCGTCGTTCTCATTATGCTTCAGAAGTCGGTCACCTTCCAGGGATGTCGAGCGACCTACTGCTCAGGTACGGTAGGATCTCGGGGGGCTGGTGGGAGGTTATCGGCTTCAAGACTGGCACTCCTCCCCTTGAGCCTCTCCGGATCCGACAGCAGCTTGCAGACGCTGCTGCTGCCGATGCCGCTGCTAAGAGAGATGAGGCGACGGAAAGCCTTCTTTCTATTGTCAAATCACTGAGGAAGGAAGTGGAGAGATTGGAAGCACGAGCTGGAGGGGCGCAGAGGGAGGGTTAGAGTACTGGCATGATTTCGATGGATCAGAAGAAAACCATACTAGTAGTTAGAAATGGTAGCACGCTGATATATATATGGTTTCTTTCGACTTGGTTCCTTATTTACCTCAGATTGCACTTCAGAGTTTAGACACCTGCCAGGAATGACAAGCGACCTACTACTTAGGCACGGTAGGACCTTGGTGGGGTGGTGGGGGGTTATCGGCTTCAAGACTGGTGCTCCTCCTCTTGAGCCTCTCCGGATCCGACAGCAGCCGCCAACGCCACTTCTAAGCAACACGAGGCCACGGAAAGCCTCCTTTCTATTGTTGCATCGCTGAGAAAAGAAGTGGAAAGATTGAGAGCACCGGTTCAAGGGGTGCCAACCGAAAGTTAGAGAGCAAAGTACTGCCTGAAATCTGAATCCTCGCCCTGCAGAATCAGTGTACTCATTCCTTGCATTCTCGAATTTCAATGCGCCATACCATCAACCTCTCAAGTACATCGAAACGACAAAATTGCTGCTGCCATGCCCCTTCCGTCTACCATCAGCCTTCAAAAGGTGCTGCAACGCCTTTAGACCCAACAATTTTCCCTGAGAACCGCGATCTCGTTACGACCGCTCCGCTCATTGCATGAAATGCCGATTGTGGATTTGGTTTACATTGGGTCCATTTGCGGCGTATTATTATTACAAATACTATATCCAGATGACGAGCTTTTGTATGCAGATGTTTGTTCGGAAATGTTTTAGCGCCCATTGTTCTTCGAACTGAAACAGATGTTCCAGAATCCATATAAACCAGTTGTCTCAACCTCGATTTAATTTGCCTATGCTCTTCAGTCTTTCATCTCGCCTCTCAGCCGCTTAGGGCTACATGACATTAACATGAAGCTTTCAAAGAGTTAAGCCTGGAACTTAGAGCGCGAAACCCCCCGCGGAAGAACAGCCGTAGGAGCTACTATATTTGTACCCAGCATGTGCTAATTCTTATAGCTGGAATCTTGCCAAATACCTTCTACTATTCATTTTTGCCACTGGCCACATTCACGCCACCTCCTCTGACACTGCCCCATACGAAGGTTATAGGCGCAGCATGATCATGATTTTGTCCCATATACGAGTCTCCAAGAAGTCTTCGATTCAATGTATGAATCATCACAACTGTCCTAACTTCAAGCGCTCATTGTAACTTAGGCGGTGATGGGCCGAAGTGCCGTACCCTGCCTTGATATTTTGGTGGCTGTTTCTCTTCCGATTTTGGGCTCCTGACAAGGAATGTTTACACTCTCGCAGAAGATTACCTCTGTATGCAGATGGTGAAATTTAGTATGGTCTTATTCAGGCCCTTACCTTTCTCGTGAACAATTTATATGGTCTTCAGTCGATTTTTTAACTCCGAACTGCCACCACGTCGTTCGAGAATGGAGGATAAGCGCCGCCCATCTCGGTCCGCTGAATTCGTGCTTGCGGGGATCAAGCTCTCACTCGCCAAATTTCCGCCGATTAGCCCACAAACGCTCATCAAATTCTGCAGACCGCAACTGATGATGTGGATTCGGAATAACCGTACTTTTTACTTTCACCATCTTCACAGATAAGCTCCTGCATCGACCAAAAAATTGATGGCTACTAATTCTGAAAAGTGGACCGCCAGAGCGAAGCGAGGCGAGTGACTTGTTATTATTATTATTAGGTCGAGGTATTTACTTTTTGAGGACAAACGTCTCATTTATGGATAGTTGGTAAATTGGAAACCAACGTATACAGCGCTGTAGATAGTAACATGATAACGGTACATAGAACGCAAAAAAAAACTAAGACAAGACAAATTTTGAGAGTACAGACGCGGTAATGGACATTCAGCCCAACCTGAGCGGATTCCAAATCAGAGTGACTGTTTTCAGGAGAGTCCAAGAGGGTATGAATTTCAGCGAAGCGGGGTGTGTTCGAGCGTTAACGTTGACTAGACGTCTGTAAATATCGACCTTTGGGCGGTGGATCTTACATTGGTTGCGCCAGGCCCTCATCAGACGGATCATTTTCTTCGACGGCACGGTCCACCTGTTGCGCTCGACTTACCAACCTGCAGTTCAAACGCGCCTGTGTCCTTTAGATCGAATAGTCATTGTCCTGGAATCGGCTTTCTTGACCCGGCAGCGCCAACGCTGTGAGTCTGTCGCTGATATAGCTTGGGGCCTTGTCGTCTAATGGTGCAGATTCATTGAAGATCCAGAAGTAAAGACGCGTGGATGCCTCTTGCCCACGTTTGAGATTTATTCTAACAATGGGCGAGCAGTGCCCACGCCCTGCTGTCAAAAGTTTGCATATTGAGGCACAGGTGGATACTCACAGATTTCCCCCATCTGAAGCCAAGACACCTCCCATAGCCGATAGGATTCCAAACGTCGGCACCATCTTTGGAGGAGAAAGGGAAAATGAGATGAAGTGAAACAAGGTGCTCCTGGTGCAGGGGTCTCAAAGCTTTCGTGCAATTCCCCCCACTTGGTCCCTGGTGTGAGTCCAGCCCTGGAATAATTGCACTATTTGCTACGAAACTCGCAGCAGAAGGAACGATGGGAACGTTGAAAGCAGATAAAGTTTCAACAGCGCACTGTATGTGTTAGGGTTAGAGTGGTAAAGTTCCCAACAGAGTTGGGAAGTTAAGCAAATGCTTCAATGAAAAGGGGAAGATGTAGCCATAACACAAATAGAATAATAAAGCACAAATAAAGCTGAATATAGGGAGACTCACCAAACCAGTTAAGTTAAACTGGGAAATAGGTGCTCCTTTCCTATTTCTGCACTTCTGTGCTTCTTCAGTCCCAGATGAGAGAGTAGAGTTGGTGGTTTTGTTTGGAGAAGATATTTGGGAATTTGTGGTATGGCCCTTTGACCACTCCTGCTTAATGGTTTATATAGCTTCTTTTCATGATTGGATTTACTAAGTTAAATTAGTCATTTACTTCTGATTAATAGGAGATTATCATAATACGATTTGTCATTCAGATTTTTCTTAGTAAGTTTTATGGCAGTGATTATTCATTTGTCTTATAAATTCATTCATGTGATTGTGATGATTGTTCATATTGGATTGGTTATATCATGTGATTGTGATGGTTGCTTAGATGTTGACTGATTTCATCATAAAATATCATGTGATTATGATGGTTGCTAGGGTTTTAATTGATTTAATCATATTTCTGTCATTTACTCTGTGCTTTTGCTTACTGATAATCTGATGAGTATTATTCATCGATTAGAGATTATTAGGCTGATTTGTAAAGTAGCTTGCTAAGCTGGCTTAGTAGTATGATGTGACCCTGGCTTTGTGATAAGTATAAGTAGTAGGGAGAGTTCTGAAAATTCTCTACAAGTTCCATTCATATTATCTTGATTTGCTATCCTCCTATCAGTCTCTGAGGGTGATTATTTTGCTTAATCTTAAAGGTGATTATTTCTTATTACTATGTGGTGTTTCTTCCATTGACTTGATTTTTTGATTTAGAGTTTTTATTGTTTCTAGGGGTATGCCTAGAGAGAGGGAGTATTTCTTTGACTCTGTTGTGGGTATGTGATTTTGGATTTGGCTTGATTTGATATATGTCTAATTTCTTTATCTAGAGAGTGGTGGGAATGATATCTCCATTCAGTATCTTCCACATATGCAGAATCATCCTTATTATCATATTTATATTCCTCGTGCGGTGGTCACTAGGACTTCTTACCACTATACTTATTTTCATCCATATTCTGATCAATATTTTCGTTTACGTCGTTTTGGAGTAGTGGAGCAGCGCCCAGATCATTACGTATCCGTTATCCGAGTTACGTTGCGGTCTGAGGAGTTTTTTGGTGATGTTGCATCTTTTGGGAATGTTGTACTGGATTTTCGACCTCCTGAAGATTCAGAATGTTGGAGTATAGAAAGTGTGTCTCCTGGGTTGATGTTGGTGTCCGTATGTATTATTCTGTGTTTTTTATTTGAATATTTTGTATTAATTTTACTGGTTTCATAGGAGTGGTATCAGCCTTTTGATAATTGGCATGTGTATTATTCCAACGATGGTCGACGTGTTGTAGCGATGCGTTGTGTGATAGAAATGGTGTCTGATCAGACTGTATATACTCTTCCTCTTCCAATTTCTTGTGGTTCTTTTGCTTTCATGTCAGGAGTATATACTGCTGGGATTGGTGATGCAGTTTTGTGGGATGTTGGTATAGATTTTTACTGGTATTGTGGTCAAATTACATATATGGCTTAATATTATCCTCATTGGTTACTTGATACCAGATAACTGTATTATGGGTTCTTTTTTATAAACCAAATATCTCTGCGGCATTTCGCTAATGTGAACAATATTTCTGCTATATTTGTAATTTTTTGTCAATGACGAGTGAATGCGTGTAGATGTTGGTGTGGGAAAAGAGGTGTGGTATGTGATATTTATTGGATATTGGGAGTGATAGATGAGTCTGGTTTAATTATATATCCGTATCCAGTAATATATTCTTCGGTAACTGGTTTGATTTTAAGTATAGTGGGGTTTCGAGTGGTATGTCGGTAGATAAAAAACTTGAGTTTTTGCAGTATTGTGGTCTGGAGGTGAATTTGTTTTATAATGAGCGTGATTTCCATATCGTTTTGTTGATGGGCTCGTAGAAGAATATATTCTCCTTTGATACTGGTGATTTTATTGATGGTGATTGTTGTGTGTGGAAGTTCTTCGAATAGAATAGTCGATTTTAAAGGAAGTGGTTTTTTGATATTTTCGATGATTATTGCGTTACGATAGTGGTTTGGGTGTGTGGCGATCTTGCATCGTAGCAGGTTCGCGGAGATTATTGGAGTTGTGAGTCTAGCTGTCGATTGCGTAGTTGATTGCGTAGTTGATGGTAGAGATATTTGACTCTCTTTTGCTGTGGTAGAGTGGTGTGGAGTTGCGAGATTAGATGATGGATGTGGGGTAGAGAGTTTATATGATGAGTGTGTGGTAGTAGTCGAGTTGGTGTTCATTTGAATGGAATTTAGATTGAGTGATGGTGGTGGTACGAGTTTAAGGTGGTGACGTGGCGTTTTTTAGTTGTTGATGTTTGTACTGTTTTGCATTTTTCCCATCTAATTGTAGATTCTTTTGAATGCGCTGGCAGCCTGTGCATATGATTCGGTGGGTTTTTACTTCTCCTACTTGGCAGAGATTTGGGCATTTGCGCCCGAGTCCTTTTCCGCAGTGTTTAAGTAGTTCGAATGGTCGGTTGCATTTAGAGCAATGTGTTGGCTGGTAGATGCACATATTTGGTGTGGGTGAGTTTAAAGGCGATTTGTTTATTATTTACGTTTTATGTTGTTGTTTATGATTCGTGTTGTTTTGAGAGTAAATATTTATATTTGTTTTCTTATTATTTACTTCTAGCATTGACTGTGCAGTATAGTGGCAGCATGTTTACATACTTAAACGCGCTCGTGTTATCAAATTATTAGTGGCTTTTAGAGAGAGGATATGTTCTATGACGTGAAGTTCGGGATGATGATGGTGATATGCGATTTGGTACATATGCATCATGCGTTGACGATGGCGATTATATTTATGAGTCTGCAGAGTTGTTTGGACGTGAGTGATGAAGTTGATTATGCCGCTAAGTATTTGAGACTTAGAGGATTGATGCCTGATTTATAGATTTTGGGGATGAGTGATGTATGTGGAGATAGTTCTTGCATGCATGTTTTCGAGATATTGCTGAGTAACATAAGATGTAGCAACAGATGAATTGTAAGGATGGCTATGAATCTGCATTATTTTTGGTTATGCTGTAGTTATATTGTTTGTATACCTTAAGCTTCTATGGTTGTTATCGGTATTGTTCGAATTATTGATTATCATAATCTCGTGTATTATGACTGAGCAGAGTGGTTTAGTTGTAGCGGTTTAGTTGTAATGAAATGTATATGTGTGAGTCGTGTACGCGTCTAATATTGTACCAGAGGAGGTCTTGCGGTGTTTTTGCTCTTGGTGCATTATGTATCAGGATTGTGGTTGTGGATAATTGTAGAGAGGAGATTGGTGTTTCAAATATGGTGCGGGGAATACGGAATTTGAATATGGTGGTGTATTTAATAAATTCGCGTTTAGTTGTGGTAGCGGTGTATTTAACATGGTGATGTGGTAGTGGGATAGTGCGTTCAGTGCGGTGGTGTGTTGTGGTATCGGATTATATATCTAATGGTGTGTTGTAGGTCCAATTTGGTCCATTCGATTGGTACTTTGATATATAACGCCGTACTCATTTCTGCGTTTGGATCGGCTGAGGCGAAATAGGTGACATGAGTTTTATTGAACTCGGTGATTGTTTCGAGTATTATCGATTTTGTTGTTTGCCGATTTAGCCATAGGATATCCACATTTGTTTTGCCGATTGTGACGCGCGCGCCGGTTTCGAGCGTGGTTTGTGGGTTCATTTCCTCGATTATCCATGGGCGGAATGGATTGTAGATGTTGGAGAAATGAATGATCGGATATTGAAGTCCGATGGTAGTGATTGCCGCCGAGTTGTTGGACATGATGTGTGGTGTGTAGTGCTTAATATGGGAGTTAGGCGCCGGTATCGGGTAGATCTGTGATGGAGGAAGCGTCTTGTGGGTGTACTTTGTTGTTTTTGAACCGTGGGAGAGTGACACGTGTCAGTTTAAATTAATGCTTCTCTGTCGATGTGACATATTCATAACTGTTTCATGTCTTCCGAATCTCCGATTGACATTCGACAAGAGGTTATTAACTACCCTGTATCGGTGGGGGGTGTGGTGGAGATTGCGATGAGTTATAGTCTGGAGGGCAGTATTCGGTTTCGGTTGGCGGAGGTCCAGATGGTTCAAGACTCCTCAGTAATTGTGGCGTTGGTGGATGTTGCGAGTCCTGTTGTGGATATGGACTCTGCTTTAATGTTTCGATTGGAGTATGCGGATGTGTTGCTGCCGTTTGCATATCTCTTTTTTCATCCGGTTGCATTGTGAGTGTATTCATCTTTATTTGATTAGTGGGCTTAAGTTAATCTTTTCGAATAGCTTCTGTTCTATCTGGTCCTATTTTTTGATTTGTGTTATCGGGCGACCTCGACGGTATGAGCTTATTCACGTTTTTCTAAATTGGCATTTATATTTTTCAGGTGTGTTCATATGCGTGATACAGGACGTTGGAGAGAATTTGTCTAGATAAAATCTTCACTTTGATAGAAGTCTTGTGAGGCGTTTTGATCAATATCTGAATCCGAGTTCAGATCATCAATGTCAGAGAGCGTGAACGTTCCCTGTGTGCTGACTTCAATTGGCTTTACTACCCTTGTGGTGACTTGGGTAAATTTAGCTTTGAAATCTTCTATGCTCTTCTCGTTTATTTTCCCAGAGAATGTGACTATCTTGGTACAGTCTTGTATGATATTGAAGATTGCGGCCGCGTTACATTCGATGTAATCTGAGATAAGTGTGATTTGCTCTATATTGGGGAATTTAAGAACCTTTAGTAGGTATGCGATGTTATCGTGATAGTGTAAGGTTACCTCCTTTAAGGATCGTATTATGGTAATATCTTTATCATTGACGTTTAGAGAGGTGGTGAGTAAAAGAATGTCTAGATTACATCGTTGGAGTCGGTGACAATTTCCGAGTATATATTTCAGGGCATCAAGTCGAGAGGTATTGAAGTTGAGATTTATTTCTAATAGATTCTCGAGATTTGTTTTGTGAATGACTGATGTCTTGGAGGTATTTATATATAGTGATGTGAGATTTGGTGCTTGTAGAGCTCTATTTCTTCCTCTGGGGAGGACTAGTATGTGAAACGGTTTGTTTCCTTCTGAGATTTTGAAGGTGCGCAGCTTGGGAAATGCAATTTTTGCTAGTGCATTAACATGTTCATCTATGTATGCATTGGAGACAATAATTGTGAGGTCGATGAGATGTGGGTGATTATTTAATAATTGATATAGTTTCTTGATATTGGGGGTTGCGGTTGTAGTGTATGGGAAAAATATGCATAGTTTGAATGTTTCTGTTTTTGTATGCTCTAGCCAGTATTTAAGAATTTTGTAGGCTAGATAGGTTTCACCTGAATGAATAATGAAACCTAGATTTTTCCATATGTGTGGGTCTGCTAGGGCTATGTTGCGCCAGTGAGAGCAGATCTGTGTTAATGCGCTTAGGGTAGTGACCCAAGTCTGGAGACTTGTTCTTTCTAGATTCGTAGGGATGATATTAACTAGTATTTTGGCAATTAATTCGTTGGGAATTAAACGATAGGGTGCAAAGAGTGATTTTAAGTTGAAGATCTTTTTGTCATGTTTGACAATGTGTTGGGAGATTTCTTCTTTTCTTTTTTCAAGTGATGCAATTTCATCATTGATATCCTTGAGGTCTTTGTGGTAGGAGTTGATAGTGAACTTGGCAACTTTGAGTTGTTTTTTGGCTTCGAGGATAATGTCCTCCGATTCGACTGATAAGTTAGTTTGAATGGCGTTGTAGATTAGCTGATTCATGGTGATAGGTGGTTGTGGTGTTTTTCTGGAATATTTAATGTTTTTTAGAAATTTTCAATAGATTATTATTATTCATAAAAAGAAGTTAGAGAACGATATGTCTTCTCTGACCTCCATCGAATTGATTTCCCATATTGATGAGTTTCGATGGGTCATATCGTTATAATAGTGGAGTTTTCTTTGGTGGTTTCTTTCAAGTAAATAATCATCTTTTCCCTGTATGTATTCTTTCAACTTCTTTCGTATGCTAGCATTGTGATCCATCGGAGCGTGATGGGGCATTTTTCATATATGATGAGAAGTTGTGGTGAAATATTCTTCCCGGAATATTTCGGTCGGGTATATTTTTATACACTTAGTCTGTACTTTATCATATCCTAGATGTGTGCACTCGCATGGGGCCTTACATGTAGGAGTTTTTAATATGATTATAGTAACAGATTAGTACTTCCGACTAGAATCGTAAAATACATACGACAATCATAGTACCATGATTCTGATGGTGGTATTTATACTCTTAGATTGTCCTCAAAATATTGTGCTGTTCCTTCAGTCAGCAGTTTGTTTTGTTGCTTGTTTTAATTGAAATAAGGTTATCTAGGTTTCTGTGCTTATGTGAGTGTTATGGACTACATAGTGTTTTTTATAGGCGTGGTTTTTTGTATGGAGTATCTACTTCTGAGTTAATGTGTCTTTTTTTGTAGGTATTACTGCTCTGGGTTTCGTATGTTTTGTATATATCGGCCCAGTTTTTGCTACTGACCCATGTATGAGATGGGTTGTTACGTTTGATTATTGAATTATTGCGGTTGACGTTTTCTTGGCTGTTAAGTAGAGATATGAAACCAGCAGGATTGTGAGGTATTTGTTGGTTTCGGATGAGTGCTTCTAGTAGATGTATGCAAGCAATGTTATCGTCTGCTGCATTATGCATTGAAAGTTTCTTCTTGATGTTGAATGTTTTAAGAGCATTGGTAAGGTTTGAAGGATTGTTTTTCCAGTAGGCTTGTCCAATATCGATTGTGTGTGCCCATCCTGTTTTTTCTTTTGCTTGTAGAAGATGGCGTTCAAGAATTGGAATGTCAAAGTTGTGTATGTTAAATCCTACAACTGTAGCCAATACTGTTTCGTCAGCGATATCTGCTGCGATTTTTTCAAAATATGGTGCATTGTCAATATGTTCTTGAGAGATTTGGTTGATTTTGAAGCTGGGGTCATTGGTATTAATTTTATAACCATCATATGGTTTAACATAAGTAGTGCAGATATCCTGTATTGTGAACGGTGTGAGGGATTTTTCATCTGTTTCAATCTTGAGAAGTGAGATTTGTAGGATATTAGCGGTTTTGATATTAAGACTATCAGTTTCGATATCAAGGAATATCAATTTGAATGGGAACTTGAAATGTTTGAAGGTATTGAATAATTTTGTTGACAAAGCTGTATCGAGTAGCGTGTTTGTATATTTTGGATGTGGTATTATTTCTCTAGTGATTGGCGAAGGGGGGGTATGGATTTGTATAATTCCTTTGTGTTTCCGAGAATCGAGGTGGAATTTATTATTTGTAATAAGTTGTAGCATTTGTTGTTGTAAGTTATTTGTGATTTCGGTGATGTAATGAACAGCATATTCTTGATCAACCGTTTGGAAAAAATTGTTGACCGTATTGGTTTTCTTTGAATGGATGTATGCGTCGGCGTACATTTGTTGGCATGTATTGGTGATGATTTTTGTTATTTGGCTAAGCATGTTTCTTTTAAGCCATAGGTCAAAATCGGTCATTGTGTTGTTCTGAGAATGAATTTATATGAGTTTTATTTTGTTTTTATAGGAGTAGTGAAAATTAAAAATAGTAGCTAATTAGAATCCTTTGTTTTTTCGATTTTTTAGTATATGATTATGAAGTTTAGGTGGAAGTTTATAACATATAGTAATTCTTTGTTGAGTAGCTCTTGGTGCAGCTGAATTTTGTTTCATTCTAGAGGTGAAGTTGTCTAAGGCATTTCGTAATTGTTTGTGAATGTGGGCTGGTGAGTATAGAATCTTATATATCAGAGGGAGTTTATTTTTTGCTTTGGTTGGTTTAAAAAGATATTTAAGTCTGTTTTCCCAATAGACATTTTTGATTGACTGTTGGATTATATTGAGTGGGTACCCTCGTCTTTGGAGGCGAACTTTGAATAATTCCATGATGTTAATGAAATCTTGCTTTCGTGAGCATGTGCGAGCATATCTAAGGGCTTCTGCTTTAATAAACCCTTGCTTTTGGCTTTCTGTATGGTAAGAGTGGTATGGTAGATAGGCATAAATGTTAAGTGGTTTTTGGAATACATTTGACTGTATATGATTTTTTGGTGTAATCCATAGAGTTAAATCTAGAAAGTTACAGGTTTGGCTTTGATTAGTCCAGGTGAGTCGAATTTTAGGGTGAATATTGTTGAGTTCAGCCTGTAGTTCTAGTATTATTTTATTGTTTAGACTTTGAATGATTATTAGTACATCATCAATGTATCTGCGATATAATTTTAGATGACCGGATTTAAGATATTTGTGGACGGTGTTTCTTTCGAGCATGTACATATATATATTAGCATAAGGTGGTATCATTGGGCTGCCCATGGCAGCACCGTTTTTCTGTTGAAAAACTCTGTTCTCAAATAGGATGAACCCTTGAGTAAGAACAAATTCCATTGCTTTAATGATGAAGTCTATATGTTGAGATGTTTCCCAGTTAATTTCTGTAAGAAATTCTCTAACAAGTTTAAGTCCTAGATATACATCTATATTGGGATATAATGCTTCAACATCTGCACTATAAATGAATGGTAAGAGAGGTGATTTTTTGAGGTCTTTTTTAGAGTTTATGTTGTGGATTTCTTTAAGTAGTTCTCTAGAGTCTTTAAGTACCCATTCTAGATTGGAAATGAGAGGGTTGAGTTGAATAGCTATCCATTGAGAGAGATGATGGGTGATCCAAGTCATACTTGGTACGATAGGTCTCCCTTTGATTGGGTTCTTGTGTATTTTGGCAAGAATATAGAATTTCATGAGTTTATAATCTTGGGGTTGTATGATCCATTTAATTTCAGATTCTCCAAGTATTGTTGAATTTTCTGTTATAAGTTGGTTTAGACTTTCCTTGAGTTCAATTATGGATGTATAGCCATTGTCAAGTTTCATGAATTTTTCTGTGCATTCTATATATGCATCTGATTCTAGATGTTCTAGACAGGCTTGTCGATACCAGTCTATAGATACGATAGTGTATCCTAGATTTTTATCTGCTGTGATGACTAGAATATTAGGACGTTTTAGTAGATTGTTAAGGTTTTGAAGGTGAGTGGGTGTCATATTTCTTTTAGAGTTTTTTGTATTGCGAGTAATTTCTCTGCGTAGTTTTGAGAGTGCTAGTTCTATTTCTGGTGTACTTTTCTGGGGTGTCTTGTCAGATGGTTTCCAAAAGATTGGTATTTCTGAGTCTTCATCCTTGAAGATGGCTCTCCATCTTATAGTTTTTTCAAATATATTACAAGCTTCATCAATGGTATCTGATCTGATTTTTGGTATGGGAATAAATTTGATTCCTAGAGCTAGACTTTCTATTTCTTCTTGGGGTATATCTATAGCAGAAATATTATGGACTTGAGTTAGAGATACTCCCAGTCTTTTGATATTATTTTTGGCTAGATCATATTCCTGACATTCAAGTTGGAAATCATGAATTCTATTTCTAAGATTCTTTATACAAATCTTTTTATATTTAGGTAATCTCCTCACTCTTTTTTCTTTGGGAACCTCCTGAGAGACTTGCCTTGCCTGGTCTCTGGTCCTCTGTTGGGTCTGGGGTATGGATTGAACTTTTTCTTGATAGGTGGAGTCTTCTGGAATCTCTGAGATTTCTGAGGATTCTGAGGATTTAGGTGAGTTAGAGTGAGTGTTTGAGTGATAGATTTGACTGACATTAGTTTCCTCTAGATGAGAGGATTCAGTGCGAGCTTTCTTCCTGAGAGGTCCATTATTAAACATATCTTGAGCTGCCTTTTTGCCTTGTTCTATCCAGAAGTCTTTCTGGGTTTTCCAAAGGTGAAGGATAGCCTTTTCCTCTTGCCTGATTGATTCTGTGTCTTGAGGTTTAGAGGTGATTTGTTTTTCAACTTCAAATTTGAGGTTCTTCATAAAGTCTTGTAAGACTGATCCTTGCAGAGAAGTGAATTCAGTTAGAGTGGCTGATTTTTCCTTTTTGAATTGTATAAGAGCTCTTTTGAAATTATGTTTCAGTATTTGTGATTGAATTTTTTATTAGAAAGATTTCTTACTCTGTAAGTTGAGTTTGGTAGACTTTGTGGATTCCATCCCAGCTTTCTTGTAGTCCTGAGAATTCAGGTAAAGCAGTAGGACACTTGAGAGCATCAATGGTTGATGGATAGATGGATTCTTGTAGATCCTTAGCAAGTTTTTCTGCACTGAGAATCCCAATAGTGGAATTTCTAGTCAGATTGATGATCCTTTCTTAAGTTAGAGTATTAGTATTTTATGTTGGATTTTTATTGTAAAAGATGGATCATACTTTTTGCATGGTCAAAGATAGGGACCAGCCATTCTGCAATAGAAGGGGCTTGGGGAGCTTGAGGAGAGATTGATTGGTAAAGAGATTCAATGTCTACTTCTTCTTCAATAGTAGCCATGTTGATTTCAGCTGAAGACATGTTGATGGGTTGTTCTAGGAAGAGTGTGTGAGTAATTGTTTCTCAATTCTTTGTATAGATTTTTTGAGAAATTTGATAGAATGATGGGTGAGTCAAACTAGTGTGAAGGAGGTCCTTAACCATCCAGCTCTTTGTAGGACTATCTCTGTCAGGTAAATAGTCTCTTATAGAGATCTTATTTCCTTTTCTTTCTTAGCCATGAATCATGAGCTTAAGATAAGACTACAGGTTTTATGGAACTCTGTAGGCAGAGATTGTGTAGATAACCCAGGGGTATAGCAACATAAGGGAGGAAGGAAGAGAGGGAGAGATGATAGATTTGAAAGAGAGAGAGAGAAAAAGAGAGGGAGATAAAAGCAGGAGGGATCCAGAACAAATCAGAGCAAATGCATGAAGATGGTTTAGAGTGGTAAAGTTCCCAACAGAGTTGGGAAGTTAAGCAAATGCTTCAATGAAAAGGGGAAGATGTAGCCATAACACAAATAGAATAATAAAGCACAAATAAAGCTGAATATAGGGAGACTCACCAAACC
>Ga0247742_10001892_pt1 | contig 14045 bp, 12 predicted proteins | sample UWRJL208509C2_FD_180944 | JGI IMG/M metagenome (GOLD analysis project Ga0247742, IMG submission 180944) | Plant litter microbial communities from Arlington Agricultural Research Station in Wisconsin, United States - UWRJ-L208-509C-2 | ecosystem: Environmental > Terrestrial > Plant litter >...
CGGGATCGTGTCGGCGGTTCCCGACCTCACGCCCCTGTACGAGTCGCACGTGCGCGCGAACGGTGGCCTCGACGGCGAGGTGTTCTTGGGCATGGCGAGCCGCTGGGCGGCGCGCCAGGGATTCACGGAGCCGGTCTCCCGGCTGCTGAGCACCCTCGAGCGCGACTACGCCCGGAGCGGGCCGAAGGTGCGCGGCATCATCGAGGGCTCGTTCGTCGAGCCGCTCGCGACCGACCCGCTCGTGCACCACTTCGGACCGAACCTGCGGCGCGCGGGGCGGCCGCACTCGCTGGGCCACGGGGAGCGCTAGCGGGCTCCAGCGCGGTTCAGCGCTTTCCCTGTGTCGGGATGCCCGCGCGCGCCGCTACCGTTGGCGGCATGTCGACCGCGCCAGAGCGAACCCCGAGCCGGGCCCTCGGGGTGTGGGCGCTCGTGTGCGCCATCCTCGCGCCGGTGTGGCTGGCCGCCGGGTTCGCGCTCGTGGTCCTGGCCATGGCGGACACCGCCCCGACGCCGGTGGTCGTGCTCGCGAACATCTTCGCCTGGGGCTGGTTCGTGGTGCCCCTCGCGCTCATCGGGGCCGTCGTGCTGGGCATCTTCTCGGTCGTGCTGAAGCGCGGGAAGGCGCTCGGCATCGCCGCGTTCGTCGTGCTGCTGTTCGCCGGGGCGGGCGTGGTGCTGTACGTCGTGGCGGCGTTCACCCTCTGGGGTCGCTAGGGCCTCGACACGCCGTCGGATGTCGGCGGCAATTGACACACTCGAACATATGTTCGAACATGAACAGGTGTCTCCTGCGACCTCGCTCACTGCTACCGCGGTGCTCGAGCCTGCCCGGGAGCACGACACGGTTGCCGAGCTGCAGGCGCGCATCAAGGCCATGCAGGCCACCAAGCTCGACTCGAGACTCATCCCCACCCATCCAGCCATCGCGGGGCTGCTGCCGGGCGGCGGCCTGCAGCAGGGTGCCGCCTACTCGGTCGACCGATCGGCGATGCTGCTCATGACCCTGCTCGCCGCGCCCTCTGCCGCGGGCACCTGGTGCGGTGTTGTCGGGATGCCCGAGTTCGGCGTCGAGGCGGCCCAGCACTTCGGCGTTGATCTCGATCGGCTCGTGCTCGTGCCGCACCCGGGCGACCAGTGGCTCGCCGTCACCGCCGCGGTCGCCGACGTGATGGGCGTGGTCGTCACCCGTCCGCCGAAGCGCGCGACCGACTCGAGCGTGGCCCGGCTCGCCGCGCGACTCCGGCAGCGAGGCACCACTCTGCTCGTGCTCGGCCCCTGGCCGCAGACGGAGGCCATGCTGTCGCTCTCGCAGAGCGAGTGGCACGGCATCGGCGAGGGGCACGGGCACCTCGCGGCCCGCGAGGTCACGGTGACCGTCACGAGCCGCACGGCGAGCCGCCCCCGCAGCGCGCGGCTGTGGCTGCCCGACGCGGCCGAGACCGTGCGGCGGGCCGAGACTGTGCGGGCAGAGACAGTGCAGGCAGAGACAGTGCGGGCCGAGACTGTGCAGCGGGCAGAGAGCCTGAGCCAGCTTCCGGAGCGGCAGCTCGCATGAGCCCGCACACCCGTCGCGCGCCGGCACTGCGGCTCGAGCGCAAGCCCTCCCCGGCCAGCACCTTCGGCGCGGAACTGCCCGGCGCCGAACCGCCCAGGGTCGCCGTGCTCTGGTGCCCGGACTGGCCTGTCACCGCTGCCGCCCAGCACGAGAAGCTGCCGCCGGATGCCCCCATCGCCCTGGTCACGAAGAACCTCGTGTTCGCCTCCTCCGCTGCAGCCCGCGCCGAGGGCGTCGTGCGCGGGCTCCGCGTGCGGGAGGCCCAGGCGCGGCAGGCCGACCTCGTGGTGCTCGACTACGACCCCGCGCTCGACAGCCGGGCCTTCGAGCCGATCATCGCCGCCATGGAGGAGCTCGTTCCCGGGGTGCAGGTGCTGCGGCCCGGGCTGTGCGCGGTCCGGGTGCGCGGGGCTGCGCGCTACTACGGCGGCGAGAAGGCCGCGGGGCTGTTCCTCGCCGGTCGCGCCGACGAGGAGGGGGCGGGCGGTGCTCGGGTGGGCATCGCCGACGGCATCTTCACGGCCGACCAGGCGGCGCGCCGCACCGGTGCCGGGCAGGCTGTGAGCATCGTTCCGCCGGGCGGGGCCGCGGGCTTCCTCGAGCCCCTCGGCATCGGGCTGCTGGACGACGAGCAGCTCGTCACGCTGCTGCGGCGGCTGGGCATCCGCACGCTCGGGGCTTTCGCCCAGCTCGCCGCAGACGACGTGTTCACGCGCTTCGGCCCGGGCGGCGCACGGCTGCACTCCCTCGCGAGCGGCCGGGACTCGTGGCCGCTCACGCCGCGCACTCCCCCGCGCGACCTCGACGTCGTGGTGCAGTTCGAGCCCGCGCTCGACCGGGTCGACCAGGTCGCGTTCGGCGTGCGCGCCGCCGCCGAGGGCTTCATCGACGCGCTCACGGCCGCGAAGCTCGTGTGCACGGCGATCCGGGTGGAGCTCGACTCAGACTCGGGCGAGCTCTCGGAGCGGGTGTGGCTGCACCCGCGCTCGTTCACGCCCGCCGACGTCGTCGACCGGGTGCGGTGGCAGTTGCAGGGCGCCGGCGAGATCGGCCTCAAGTCCGGGGTCACGCGCGTCCGGGTCTCACCGGAAGCCGTCGACGCGATCGGCAACCACGAGGGCGGGCTGTGGGGCGGCGGCCCCGACGAGCGGGTGCACCACGGCCTCTCGCGCGTGCAGAGCATGCTCGGCCACGGCGCCGTGCTCATACCCTCGGTGGGCGGCGGGCGCACACTCTCCGACCGGCAGCAGCTCGTGGCGTGGGGCGACCGGCCTCCTGACGGACGAGCGCCGGGGGCGAAGCCCGTCGACCAGCCGTGGCCCGGGCGGCTGCCCGACCCGCTGCCCGGCACGGTCTTCTCGCCGCGGCATCCGGTGCACGTGCTCTCAGCCGACGGCGCGAGCGTCGCGGTCGACGAACGCGGCGCCGTCTCCGCGCCGCCCGTGCGGTTCTCCGCCAACAGCAGCGAGGTGCGCCAGCTCACCGCGTGGGCGGGGCCGTGGGCGATCGACGAGCGCTGGTGGTCGGCCGACGCGCGCAGCGCCTGGCGGTTCCAGGCAGTCGACGAGACCGGATGCGCCTGGCTCCTGGTGCTCGACACCGGCGGCTGGTGGGCCGAAGCGAGGTACGACTGATGACCGGCAACGAGCTGGCGGGCAGCTGATGGGCTGGAGCAATCCTCCGATCTCGTGGTCGGAGTTCGAGAAGAAGCTGAGCGATGCGTCGCGCCCCGGCACGGCGCCCCCGATCGGCGCTGACGGCGGCGACAGCCCGGCCTGGTCGCTCAAGCGCAAGGCGTATCAGGCGCCGGATGCCGCGGCTCCCGCCCTCGACAGCATCGTGCCGTACGCCGAGCTGCACGCCCACTCGAGCTTCAGCTTCCTCGACGGGGCCAGCATGCCCGAGTCGCTCATGGAGGAGGCATCCCGCCTCGGTCTGCACGCCCTCGCCCTCACCGACCACGACGGCTTCTACGGCATCGCGCGCATGGCGGAGGCGGCCGCCGCGATCGCGCTGCGCGACAGCCGGGCCGGGCGCCGGCCGACGACGACGATCTTCGGTGCAGAGCTCTCGCTAGGCCTGCGGACGCCGCAGAACGGAATCCCCGACCCCGAGGGCACGCACCTGCTCGTCCTCGCCCGCGGTGAGGAGGGCTACCACCGGCTCGCGCTGGCCATCACCACCGCCCAGCTGCACGGCAGGGAGAAGGGCAGGCCGGTCTACTACCTCGAGGAGCTCTCCCGGCAGGCGGGCGGCCACTGGCTGGTGCTGACGGGATGCCGCAAGGGCGCAGTGCGTCAGGCGCTGGCGGGTGCCGGAGCGGATAGGGCCGGCGCCGAGCTCGACCGTCTCGTCGCGCTGTTCGGCGCCGAGAACGTGGCCGTGGAGCTGTTCGACCACGGCGACCCGCTCGACAGCGACCACAACGATGCGCTGCACGCCCTGGCCGTGGAGCGCGGCCTCCGCGTGGTGGCGACCGGCAACGTGCACTACGCGACTCCGGCCCAGCACCCGCTGCACACCGCCCTCTCCGCCGTGCGGGCCCGCCGCAGCCTCGACGAGCTCGACGGCTGGCTGCCCGCATCCGGCGGCGCGTACCTGCGCTCGGGCGCGGAGATGGCGGCCCGCTTCGCCCGGTACCCCGGCGCGATCGAGAACACGGTGCTCATCGCCGACGAGCTCGCCTTCGAGCTGCGCACCGCCAAGCCCGCGCTGCCTGACACCGAGGTGCCGCAGGGCCACACCCCCGACAGCTACCTCGCCGAGCTCGTGTGGGGCGGGGTCGCCGACCGCCACCTGGAGCTGACGCCGGAGAACCGCGACCGGATCAGCGGCGAGCTCGCGGCGATCGAGAAGAAGCACTTCGCCGGCTACTTCCTGATCGTGTGGGACATGGTCCGGTATGCCAGGGGCCAGGGCATCCTGTGCCAGGGCCGCGGCTCCGCGGCGAGCTCGGTCGTCTGCTACCTGCTCAAGATCACCGCGGTGGATCCGATCAAGTACAAGCTGCCCTTCGAGCGGTTCATCTCGAGCATGCGCGAGGAGGAGCCCGACATCGACGTCGACTTCGACTCCGAGCGGCGCGAGGAAGTCATCCAGTACATGTTCGACAAGTACGGCCGCGAGAACGCGGCCCAGGTGTCGAACGTCATCCAGTACCGCCCCAAGTTCGCGGTGCGCGACATGGCGAAGGCGCTCGGGCACAGCCCCGGCCAGCAGGATGCCTGGTCGAAGCAGGTGGAGCGCTGGGGCGCCACGATCTCCAGCGACGACCACGACATACCCCCGGTCGTCATCGACCTCGCGATGCAGACGATGAAGCTGCCGCGGCACTTGGGGATCCACTCGGGCGGGATGGTGCTCACCAAGCGGCCGGTCGGAGAGGTGGTGCCGGTCGAGTGGGCGCGCATGAAGAACCGCACCGTCGTGCAGTGGGACAAGGACGACTGCGCCTGGATGGGCCTCGTCAAGTTCGACATGCTCGGGCTGGGGATGCTCTCCGCGCTGCAGTACACGTTCGACCTGGTGCGCGGATCGCTCGGTGAGAGCTGGGACCTCGACAGCATCCCCAAGGAGGAGGCCGGGGTCTACGACCAGCTCTGCCGCGCCGACGCGATCGGGGTGTTCCAGGTGGAGTCCCGGGCGCAGATGGGGCTGCTCCCCCGGCTGCAGCCCCGCGAGTTCTACCACCTCGTGGTGGAGATCGCGCTCGTGCGGCCGGGCCCGATCCAGGGCGGCGCGGTGCATCCGTATGTGAGGCGCAAGACCGGGCAGGAAGACATCACCTACCTCCACCCGAAGTTGGAGAAAGTTCTCACGCGCACTCTGGGTGTACCGATCTTTCAGGAGCAGCTGATGCAGCTCGCGGTGGAGGTTGGCGGCTGCACTGCCGATGACGCCGACTTGCTCCGCCGGGCGATGGGCTCCAAGCGCGGCGTTGAGAAGATCGAGCAGCTGCGCACGAAGCTCTACGAGGGCATGGCGAGTCATGATATTCACGGAGAGAACGCAGACAAGATCTACGGCGCGATCCAGGCCTTCGCCGGGTTCGGGTTCGCTGAGAGCCACGCGCTGAGCTTCGGGCTCCTCGTCTACGCGAGCGCGTGGCTGCGGCTGCACTACCCGGCGGCGTTCCTCGCCGCGATGCTGCGCGCCCAGCCGATGGGCTTCTACTCCTCGCAGAGCCTGGTGGCGGATGCCCGCCGCCACGGTGTGCAGGTTCTGCGGCCCGACATCCTGAAGTCCGGGGTGTACGCGTCGCTCGAGGGGGCCGGCGGCACCACGGGGATGAGCTCCTGCCTCCTGCGCGAGCAGCCGGAGGTGCCGAAGGTGTTCGACCGCACCGCCCACTTCGACACCGACGACCACCGGCGGGATGGCAACTACACCGTGCGGCTCGGCCTCGACGAAGTGAGCGGCATCGGCGAGAAGGTCGCCCTGCGCATCGTGGCGGAGCGCGACCGGGGCGGCGCCTTCACGAGCATGAACGACCTTGTGCGCCGGGTGGGGCTCACGACGGCCCAGCTCGAGGTGCTCGCGGCCGCGGGCGCGTTCGACGGGTTCGGCCTGGAGCGGCGCGAGGCGATGTGGAACGCGGGCAACGCCGCCCAGGACCGCGCCGAGTTCCTGCCCGGCAGCATCGTGGCCGTGCAACCGCCGCTGTTCAGCCTGCCGTCCGCCGTGGAGGAGCTCATGTCCGACCTGTGGGCGACCAATCTCTCGACCGACAGCCACCCCGTGCAGCACCTCCGCCCCGCGCTGGAGAGCAGGGGCGTCCTGACCGCCGCGGGCCTCGCGGTGGCGGAGAGCGGCCGCCGCATCGAGGTGGGCGGAGTGGTCACCCACCGGCAGCGGCCCGCCACCGCGAGCGGCATCACGTTCCTCAACCTCGAGGACGAGACCGGGCTCGTGAACGTGATCTGCAGCGTCGGAGTCTGGACCCGCTACCGCCGCATCGCGCGCGAGGCACCGGCGATGATCATCCGGGGGGTTCTGGAGCGCTCGGCGGAGGGCGTCATCAACGTGCTGGCCGATCGCTTCGAGGTGCTGGAGATGGCGCCGAAGACCCGGTCTCGAGACTTCCGCTAGGTCAACCGGTACATGAACCGCTAGATGAACCTTTGTTACCATCTCGCACCGATTCCGAAATACATGGCGCTCTCAGCGGTCTCCTGCTATAGCCTTGGCTCATCATCGACTGTTCTCTCGGGAGCGGTAGATGTGGCCTCGACTGTCGGGGCCAGAAGAACGCTCCTGGAGGAGTTTTAAATGGCATTAGGCACCGTCAAGTGGTTCAACGCGGAAAAGGGCTTTGGTTTCATCGCCCCTGAGGACGGAAGTCCCGACGTGTTCGCCCACTACTCGGCGATTTCGACCAGCGGTTACAAGTCTCTCGACGAGAACCAGAAGGTCGAGTTCGACATCACACAGGGACCGAAGGGTCCCCAGGCGGAGAACATCCGCCCCCTCTGATCTTGATAGTTCAGTAACGGAAACGCCCCGGCACTGCCTTTCGTAAGGCAAATGCCGGGGCGTTTTCATGTGCGCGGTGGCTGTCGTGCGGGCTGTCGCAGCGATGGCAAACTCCCGTGCTTTAGGCTCAGCCCGTGACATCCCTGCGCGCCCCGATCGCACTCGCCCTGGCATCCGTTCTCGTCCTCTCGGGCTGCACCGGCCTCCTGTTCCCCCGCACCGTCGAGCCCGGTGGCTACGACCCTTCGCTGGGCGACCCGATCGGCGACGACTCGCTCGAGGTGCTCGGCATCTACGCGGTGGAGGGCGACGAGATCATCGGCTCGATCCCGTCGAAGTACGAGGCCGTGTGGCACCGGTTCACCGAGCTGTTCCCCGCCGAGACCCACCCCGAGATCACGCTGTTCGTGGCGATCGACGCCGAGGCATCCGACAACACTGACGGCGCCATGCAGCCGAACCTGCTGCACCCGGGCGAGCAGTACCTCGCGCTCGACACGACGGGGTTCGACAGCCCGTCGGAGGCCGACCGCACGATGATCCACGAGTTCGGCCACCTCCTCACCCTCCGCAAGAACCAGGTGCCCCTCAATCTCGGCGCGTACGACTGCGACGTCTACAACGACGGCACGGGATGCCCGCTGCCCACCTCGTACCTCTACGCGTGGGAGTCGGAGTTCTGGCCGGGGCAGGTCGACGTCGACGAATCCGATGACGCGATCGCCGAGCGCCACGTCTCCGGCGGTTTCGTGACGCAGTACGCCGCCACAAACCCCTACGAGGACATCGCGGAGTCGTTCGCCGAATGGGTGCTCGACGACGATGTCTCCGTGGCGGGCGGTGTGATCGGCGACAAGCTGCGGTTCTTCGAGAGCTACCCGGAGGTCGTGGAGCTCAAGCAGGAGGTGCGCGCGGCGCTCTAGCTGCGCAGCCCCTTGCGGAGGTAGTCGATGCGGGCCTGAAGCTGCGTGACCGTGGCCTGCGCGACGGCAGGGCCGCCGCAGATGCGCCGGAGCTCGGCGTGGATGATCCCGTGCGGCTCCCCCGAGCCCTTCGCGCGGATGCCGACGAGGGCGTTGAGGAGCTTGCGCTGCTCCTTGAGGTTCCGGAACAGCGCCGGCTCCTTCTCCTCCTGGGGCTTGGCTGCCGCCCGGCGCGACTGCCGCTGCTGGCGGTGCCACAGCAGCTCGCGCACCTGCTCCGGCTCGAGGATGCCCGGCAGACCGATGAAGTCGAGTTCCTCGTCGCTTCCCGGCTCGGCGGCGAAGCCGAACTCCTCTTTGCCGAAGTACACGCGGTCGAAATTCGCGTCGGACTCCAGCGCCTCCCAGACGAACTCCTCGGTGAGCTCCTCGCTGGTCGCCTCCTCGCGGTTCTCCTGGTCGAGGAGCGTGTCATCGAGCAGCTGGTCGTCCTGCTGCTTGCGGTCGATCGCGTGGTCGCGCTCGAGCTCCAGGAGCCCGGCGAGGCCCACGAGAGTCGGCACGCTCGGCAGGAAGATCGACGCCGTCTCACCGCGGCGCCGCGCGCGCACGAAGCGCCCGACGGCCTGCGCGAAGAACAGCGGCGTCGACGCGGAGGTCGCGTACACGCCGACCGCGAGCCGCGGCACGTCCACGCCCTCCGACACCATGCGGACGGCGACCATCCAGCGCTGCTCCCCCTCCGAGAAGGTCTCGATGCGCGCGGAGGCCTCCTTCTCGTCGGACAGCACGATCGTGGCGGGCTCCCCCGTGATGTCGCGCAGCAGTTTCGCGTAGGCCCGGGCGGACTGCTGGTCGGTCGCGATCACGAGGCCGCCGGCATCCGGAACAGAGTGCCGCACCTCCGTGAGGCGGCGGTCGGCGGCACGGAGGACGGCCGACATCCACTCGCCCTTGGGGTCGAGCGCGGTGCGCCAGGCCTGCGCGGTGACATCCTTCGTGTCCGGCTCGCCGAGCCGAGCCTCCATCTCGTCGCCCATGCGCGTGCGCCACCGCATCTTGCCCGCGTACGACATGAAGATCACCGGCCGCACGACGCCGTCGGCGAGGGCGCGGCCGTAACCGTAGTTGTAGTCGGTGACCGAGGTGCGGATGCCCTTCTCGTCGGGCGCGTAGGTGACGAACGGGATCGGGGCGAGGTCGCTGCGGAACGGCGTGCCCGTGAGCGAGAGCCGTTTCGTCGCAGGCCCGAACGCCTCGCGGATCGCGTCGCCCCAGCTCAGCGCGTCACCGCCGTGGTGCACTTCGTCGAGGATGACGAGCGTGCGGGCCGACTCGGTGATCTCCCGGTGCAGGGATGCCCGCACCGCGACTTGCGCGTAGGTGACGGCCATGCCGTGGAACCGCCGGCCGCCGTAGCCATCGCCGTTGTTGTACTCGGGATTCAGGCGCAGGCCGACCTTGTGCGCCGCGTCTGCCCACTGGCGCTTGAGGTGGTCGGTGGGGGCCACCACGGTCACCCGGTCGACGACGCGGCGCGCGATCAGCTCGACGGCGAGCCGGAGCGCGAACGTGGTCTTGCCAGCGCCGGGTGTTGCGGCCGCGAGGAAGTCTTTCGGCTCGCGGAGGAAGTACTCGTCGAGCGCCTCGGCCTGCCAGGCGCGGAGCTTGTCTGCGGTGCCGCGGGCGGCGCGCTCGGGGTAGGAGGGTGAGAGGTGCTCCGCCGCGAAGGTCCCGACTGTCGGGCTCGGGAAGGGGGTGCTCACTTGATGGAACTTTACCCGAGGGGTGTGACACCCGGTGATCGAGCGGAGTCGAGATTCAGTCGCGCTGCCCCAGTCTCGGGCGCTCGTGGGCGGAGTGGCCCAGCAGTCGGGCGGGCTTCACCGCACCGCGGCCGAAACGGGCGCTGGCGGCATCCATCACGTCCTCCGCCTCCCGCCACCCCTCGGACTCGTCCCACAGCCCCAGCTGGGCCGTGGCCGCGTCCTGGAGCTGCTCTGCACGCACGCCCACGAGGCGGATCGGTGCGTCTTGCTTGCCGAGCGCCTCGTAGATCTCGCTGACCTCCTCGTAGATCTTGCGACCGAGGTCTGTGGGCTCGGCGATCGTACGCGAGCGGGTGATTGTGGTGAAGTCGCCGAACCGCAGCTTGAGCACGACGGTCCGCCCGACGAGCTGCGCCTTGCGCAGTCTCACCGCGACCATGTTCGACATGCGAAGCAGCTCGGTGCGGATGATCGCCGGGTCGGTGATGTTCGTCTCGAAGGTGAGCTCGTGCCCGACGCTCTTCTCCTCCGCGCGGGTGTGCACCGGCCGCGGGTCGATGCCCCAGGCCAGGTCGTGCAGCCGGTCGGCCCCCGCCTCCCCCACGGCCTTCAGCAGCATCTCGCGGGAGGCGTGCGCGATATCGCCGATGGTGTGCAGCCCGCGCCCGCGGAGGTTCTCCTCGGTCTTGCCGCCGACGCCCCACAGCTTGGCGATCGGCAGCGGGTGCAGCAGGGCGATGGTCTGGTCGGCCGGCACGACGAGCAGGCCGTCCGGCTTTGAGAGGCCCGAGGCGAGCTTCGCGACGAACTTGGTGGATGCCGCGCCCACCGAGCACACGAGCCCCGTCTCCGCGCGAACGCGGGAGCGGATGAGCTCGGCCACGCGCATCGGCGACCCGAACACCGTGCGCGCGCCGGCCACGTCGAGGAAGGCCTCGTCGATGCCCAGCCGCTCCACGATCGGAGTGACCTCGTCGAAGATGTTCATCACCATCGAGGAGAAGTGGGTGTAGCGCTCGAAGTGGGGCTCGAGCACGATCGCGTCCGGGCAGCGGCGCAGCGCGATCGACATCGGGAGGGCCGAGTTCACGCCGAACTTCCGCGCCTCGTAGGTCGCCGCCGTCACGATCGAGCGGGCGGAGCGGTGGCCGACGATGACGGGCTTGCCGACGAGCTCGGGGTGGTCGAGCAGCTCGACGGAGGCGAAGAACGCGTCCATGTCGACGTGCAGGATCGTGGCGGTGCTGTCGTCCACCCCGGCCGGGGTGACGTGGCGCCCCGTGCCGTCCTGCTTGCCCATGCCGTCATCCTGCCACCTGCCCACGACTCGCAGCGCGGCGGACCCCGGGCGCGCAGAAGGCGGGCGCCCCGAGGGACGCCCGCCTTCGGGAAGGGCTATGCCTTGCGGCGGCCGAAGATGAGCCCCTGGATGAGCAGGACGACGATCGCGCCGCCGAGCGCGAAGAGCCAGGTGAGCGGTGAGGTGAGGCCGCCGTCGCCGAAGACGTCGTAGCCGAGGACGGCGCTCGCGACCCAGGCGCCGAGGGCCGCACCGAGCAGGCCGAGGATGATCGTGAGGAACCAGCCGACCTTGCGGCGCAGAATCAGCTTCGCGATGATCGCGGCGACGATTCCGACGAGGAGGAAGGGAAAGAAGCTCATACGAGGACTCCAAGAGGTGATGTGGTGCGACTGGCAGGCGCGAATCGCACCTCAGTGTGGCAGTTGCCGGGCAACAGCAGAAGGGCGGGGGCCGAAGCCCACCGCCCTTCCGATGTCTTGTCGCTGACGCAGGCTATGCCCTGCGGCTGCCTCGCGTGACGAGGCCGTAGATCAGCAGCACGATGATCGCGCCACCGATGGCCAGCAGCCACGTCTGGATGGAGAAGAAGCCCTCCAGGCCGATGCCGAAGATAGCGCTTCCGATGAAGCCTCCGAGCAGCGCACCCACGACGCCGAGGATGAGGGTGATGATCCAGCCACCACCCTGAGTTCCGGGCAGGATTGCCTTTGCGATAGCACCGGCAACCAGTCCCAGTACGATCCAGCCGATGATTCCCATGACGACCTCCCAGTCGTTCTTTTACTGCGGCGCCGGGTCTCGGTGCCTTCTCAACACAACCACAGACCCTCATCTGGGGGATGCCCCTTGCCCTCGACCGCCGTGTCTGGTAGCTCGCGGGGCGCGAGGTGGGTAATGCTGGAGTCATGGCACAGCAGCATCCCTGGAGCAGGTACGTCGCGATCGGCGACTCGTTCACCGAGGGGATCGGCGACCCCGAGCCCGAGAGCCCCGGCGGCCACCGGGGCTGGGCCGACCGGGTGGCGGAGGTGCTCGCCGAGCAGACCGACGATTTCGCCTACGCGAACCTTGCGATTCGCGGGCGGCTGCTCCAGCAGATCTCCGACGAGCAGGTGGATGCCGCGCTCGAGCTCAAGCCCGACCTGATCACGGTCTCGGCCGGGGGCAACGACATCATCCGCCCCGGTACCGATGCGGACGACGTATCCCGCCGCTTCGAGTCCATGATCGAGCGCCTGCGCTCGGACGGCGCGACCGTCGTGATGTTCAACGGTCCTGACATCGGCATGACGCCCGTGCTGAACCGGGTGCGCGGGAAGGTCGCGATCTACAACGAGAACCTGCGCGCGATCGCCCAGCGGCACGACTGCATCGTCGCCGACATGTGGGCGCTGCGCGAGCTCGCCGACCCGCGCATGTGGGCGCCCGACCGCCTGCACTTCTCCCCCGTCGGGCACACCACGATCGCCGCGATGGTGCTCGACGCCCTTGCAGTGGAGCACTCGCTCGAGCCGTTCGACCCCGAGCCGCTGCCGCCCCGGCGCTGGCGCGAGGCCCGTGCCGAAGACCTCGGCTGGGCGCGCGAGTACCTCGTGCCCTGGGTGCTGCGGCGCGTGCGGCACCAGTCCTCCGGCGACAACGTGACGCCGAAGCGCCCGGTTTTCTAACCAGTCGCTCGCCGGTCTTTTCACCGGCGCCATTCTGCGGGCAGGGTGGCGAGATGCCTGCGAATTTGCGCGCACCCTGCCACTCTGCCCGCAGAATGCAGACGAAGAGCTGCTGACGAAGCAGAGTGCAGACGAAGCGGTGGGGCTAGATGCCGGCGTAGCCCGTGCGGCCCGCGGCGGGGCAGTCGAACGGGTCGGTGCTGCGGCCCACCTCGTTGAGGTAGCGCACCACGGTGCCGTAGGCGGCGGGCAGGCCGATCTCGGTGTAGAGAATGCCCTTGGCCTCGCAGTACTCGCGGGTGATCTCGCCGGCGCGGCGCAGGTGCGGTCGCGGCATGCTCGGGAACAGGTGGTGCTCGACCTGGTAGTTGAGCCCGCCCATGAAGTGGTTCATGAAGTGGCCGCCCTTGATGTTGCGGCTCGTGAGCACCTGGCGGCGGAGGAAGTCGACCTTGGAGCCCTTCGGGAGGATGGGCATCCCGATGTGGTTCGGCGCGAACGACGCACCCATGTAGAGGCCGAAGATGGCCAGCTGCACACCGAGGAAGGCGAAGGCCATCCCGAGCGGCAGGAAGCTGAAGAGCACCGTCACGTACGCGACGTTGCGGACCGTGAGCAGCACGATCTCGAGCGCGCGCTTGTCGACCTTGCCCTTGGAGAAGACGGTGATGAACGCGTGGCGGTGGAGGTTGATGCCCTCGAGGAGCAGCACCGGGAAGAACAGGTAGCCCTGCTTGTGGGCGAGGAGCTTGGTCAGGCCGGTGAGGCCGTTCGCCTTCTGCTCCTGGAAGATAATGAAGTCGGTCTCGATATCCGGGTCGCGGTCGACGGTGTTCGGGTTGCCGTGGTGGCGCGTGTGCTTGCTCATCCACCAGGAGTAGCTGATGCCGACCACCAGGTCGGCCATGATGCGGCCGCCGAAGTCGTTGGCCTTGCCCGACTCGAACACCTGGCGGTGCGCGAGCTCGTGGGTGATGAAGGCGTACTGCGTGAACAGGATGCCTAGAGCACCCGCGATGAGCAGGATGTACCAGGTGTCGTTCAGGAGGGCGAAACCGAACCAGGCGGCGACCATGGCGGTCGTGATGACCCCGAAGGTGATGCCGTAGAACCGCTTGCGGCGGCGGAGCAGGCCCGCGTCGCGGACCGTGTGCAGCAGTGCCGAGAACTCCGAGAGCGGATTCGGCAGGCCGCGGTTGCCCGTCTTGATGATGCGAGCGGGTTCGGCAGAAGCAGCAGCAGTAGTCACGTGGCCTCAGAGGGTCGAATGACTTCACAGCCACAGCGGATGAGCAGGTGCTCGATACGGCAAGCGTAGCGGTCGAGACTGGGAAGACCCCGCCTATTGACTAG
>Ga0247742_10001893_pt1 | contig 14044 bp, 11 predicted proteins | sample UWRJL208509C2_FD_180944 | JGI IMG/M metagenome (GOLD analysis project Ga0247742, IMG submission 180944) | Plant litter microbial communities from Arlington Agricultural Research Station in Wisconsin, United States - UWRJ-L208-509C-2 | ecosystem: Environmental > Terrestrial > Plant litter >...
GCGATCCCCACGGAGTTAAGTCACGTGACACTCGTAATCTACGAAAAACCGCCAAGTCGCGACGCTCTTCTACTTACATCAACTTTTTATCTACAAAGAAATAAATAGTAGGCCTCAAAATTGGAACCTTCGTAATATGAAGAAAAAACTGTGAAATAAAGTGAATAATAATGTCAAAATTTACTTAGTAATAGATAAATCTAGTGGCCTTAGTAAAAGTAAAGAGTGGAAGGCGCCGTTGGGCGCTCAAGCGCTCAATCCTCGTTCCGGATGTTCCGCGATCGGAAGTATTCGAGAGAGCTATCACCTTGAAATTTTAATAAATTCTTGGTAGGTATCTTGCTATTAGAACCTAATTTTTTTAATACTACTGTGAGGAGTGTCAGAGTCCGCATTGAAACCATGTCGGCATCATAGTTGCCGAACTATGACATGCGACTGTGACCATGATTTGGTGATCGCATCGGGACCATGAATTTTTGCCGATAAATAATGTCATAGCTTTGATTCAGTGGTAGGCCAGCGACGTGTTTGGAGCCAGATTTACAGTGGCGGTGAGGTGAGGTACGGTCCATGGTATTGCTGAACACCGGGGTTCGGGAGCATCCAGGCGCTGCGGCTACGCCTTCGACCCGACAAAGAGGAGGTATGATCAATCTGCTCCATAGGTCCAAGCACAGACGATGGTCCGCCAAAGGAAGGGCAGTTGTTGCAGAGTACGCGTGCAAACCGACCTGTCTTGTGAGAGGCTGAGAGCAATCGAAGGAATTCCGGATCACCGGCAAGATTCAACAAATTCATCCACAGTTTTTCGCCACCAACCATGACTACGCTCACAGCCTCACCTTGGGTCTTGCCGTTCTCTCAACTAAAGACTGTTCCACCATGGGGTGTTCTCCTCTCTTGACTTTTTCACACTGGTAAGTCAACCTTGTTCTTTTCTCGTCTCACCTTTCGTCTCGAACGATACGTCTTGTTTCCAATGCTAATAGTACTCTCCTTCAGCATATCGCCGTTTGACATGTCCACCTTCAAATTTTCCTTCTTGGATACGCCTTCGAATTCGTACCCATGTATAATCAACGACAGCGAGGACCCCTCTTAATCTTATCACACCTGCAAGGCCGGAAAGGCAGGCAGAACTCTTGCAACATCGGAGAAGGAATCACCACAACTGCAACGAATTACGCAGTTGAGCTGTGATGATACCCATCCAACTCGTGGTCGACAAACCATATGACGGGCGTAGTCGCGTCTTGGCCCATCTGAGGTGCCTTAAATGTCTGCTGGTGGCTCAAGTGTGGCACTGGCGCTCTGCGGTCGGCGTTTTCGAATAGACGATTTCATCTGTTGGCGCATAGGAAGGAAGGAAGAAGTGGCCACGATGAGAGGGTGACGAGGACCGTTGGCAGGACCTAGTTGGAATACCAGGTCGTTCTGAGGTACGGTTTTGACTTTGCTTAATCTTTGAGCTCGATATTCATCACCCTACTATAGTCTCAATTCTCAATCAATCCAGATCACTCCAGCTCTCAGCCGCCGTCTTTGCGAAGTCGCGTCTATCCACCTCCAGGACGTTAGAAACCATGTACACACGAGACACTGAAAACTCGCTAAGACGAGAAAAGGTACTAGCCTTCCATTTTCCCTTTGCATATATTTACTGATATATATTTCAGCGTGATTCAAACTTGCCTTCCAGTTGAACTCAGGACTCTAACCTGCGAAACCAAGAACCCTACAGGATCTCAAGTTGTAGAAGCAAAGGCAATATGACTGCGTGATTCTGTACTACGAACCCGATGGAACGGCGAACGCAGTTCTCGATCTGTCCTCCGCGTCAGAAGCTCGAGTCAACAGGACGATGAAACCATCTCGGGTCGTCTCATGGGCAGCGCTGGCGGATGAGCTATGGTCCAAGGTACGACCACCTCCATCATGCACCGGAGCAATCCTCAACCACATCAGGGTAGAACGCCGTACGACTTTTCGATCTATATCTTCATACAGGAGTGTCCCCGCATTGTCACCGCCCATGCCGAATCCTACTCAAGCGAACCCATTTGTGGATCCCAAACGTCATTTCCCACCTACGATCTCGCCTTCTCCACACCTGCGACTCATCAAAGTGAACCAAACTGCTACTGACACGGAAGTATGGGCGAAGGACGCCTGTCCATACCGAGAGCCGTACCAGACGCGCGTCAATGCCTGTCCCTCCATCAGGGCCTAACGACGAATGGTCAAGAGCCTGCAACTCTCATTACCATCGCGGACTCCTTACTCCAGCTTCTTAGTTCCTCGTGAACTCAAACCCACACAAGCTGAAATGCTGTTCTGGGGACAGGAGATAGGCGGTGTAATCAAACATCTCGGTTGCCGGTGCCGTTTGGGCCTTTCTGAGGAGATCGGAATTTTGGCTCATTCAGTGTGTAACTTTATCTTCCACAGAGATCTACTGACTGATCGTTTTTGTCTTACAGTATGTTGATCTTTCTTGGTTTTTGTTGGTGATATATATCCTCCCGGACCGTTCCCGTCTTGGCGTATCATCAAGAGGCCACTTCAAAACGCCAAGAATGTTACGAGAAACGTCGTGCAGACGAGGCTGGGGAAATGATACAGGACCAGAATAAATACTGGAATAATTCGTGCGTTTACTGTACGTCCAGCTCATGTAGTCCCAACAACAGTGATTTTGGACCACCAGTCAAGGCCGATGTTCCTCAGAAGCGTGTTCGGTCATCGTTCTCACCTCGTAACGATCATCCCTCTCAAAAGAATGGCTAATAACCTTTATACAAGCTCTTTGCGGTCCCCGGGGTTCACAGCCCGTGATTCAGAGGCTCTTCAATCCGAAGTGCATTTATTTTTCTCCCATGAATTGAACTTGGGTAGTTCTGAATGCTCCCTTTACCCCGCACTTCCTTGATAAACATCTCCACATACAATAGCCGCCCACAGCATCAGGCTGCATCAAGCTTCTTGGATGCTAAACTTTCTCCATCTAAACCTTGCACATGGACTCTGTGATGGGCGGCTTCCTATGTGAAACTCTCATTCATGAAGTTTGGGAACATCGAGGCTCGTGACAACCTTGCCACCTTCAACGATGACTCCCTCAAACGGAGAACAACCTATCAAGCTGCTTGCCCTAGGTAAACTTCCTATTTTTATTTCTTCGCCGACTGAGTCACTGACTGGTGACCTCTAAACAGATGGCGGCGGCATTCGTGGGCTTTCTGGGTTGCTAATCGTCAAAGAAGTTATGCACAAAGTGATGGTTAACGAGAACGAGAAATTGAAGCAGGATGGTCAACCGCCCCTCACTCGCCTGCCGAAGCCGTGCGATTACTTTGACCTAATCGGTGGTACAGGTACTGGAGGGTACGCTTCGTGCTTCAAATATTATACGGTCCGGCTAATTTTTCGCATTACAGGATAGCTGCTTTGATGCTTGGGCGGCTTCAGATGGACGTAGACACGGCAATAAAACGCTATGATACGATGGTGAAAAACGTGTTCTCTAATCCGAAGGGAAGGCCAGGGAATGGAAAGTTCAAAGCGACAAAACTCGAAGCAGCGATCAAATCTATTGTGAGGGACGTAACTGGTGATTCCGAATCATCGTTATTGGAACGAGATGGGTCTTCGGGTTGCCGAACGTGAGTATACTAGCTGCTATGGGATTTTCTCTGGTCTTAAATTTCTTCATCAGCTTCGTCTGTGCTATGAATGCCCATAACATGAACGCAAATATCCCAACGCTATTCAGGACGTACGAGTCTCATGAAACCCATTTGGCATGCAAGATTTGGGAGGCCGCTCGCGCGACATCTGCAGCGCCAGCCTTCTTCAAGCGGATCGAGATTGGGAGGGCACAACCTTTCATCGATGGTGGATTAGGCTGCAATAACCCTAGCCGGGTGATATTAGATGAAGCCAATGCTCTATTTGGCGCTCGTCACATCGGGTGCTTAGTGAGCGTTGGTACTGGACAGGTCGAGACAACCGCCATCAAGAAACCCAGACTATTCCAGCAGATCGTGCCAACAGACGTCGTCGATGCGCTGAAGGCCATCGCGATTGACTGCGAAGGCACACATGAAAGCATGCTGCGTCTCTTCGCGAAATTGCCTGCCACCTATTTTCGACTCAATGTCGAACAAGGGATGCAGGGCATTGAGCTTTCGAAGTGGGAGAGATTGAGCCATGTGGAGGCACATACGGCGCAATATCTTAGGAAGAAGGAGGTCGAGGAAAAGCTGGCGATGTTGGGAAATATCATCAGAGTTCCTCGAGCGCAGCTTACGATTGAGCAACTCAGTAAGCAAGAATACCTCTCTTTTGTAAATCCGAATACTGATTTTGTTATGTCTTCAGTTTCTCCCAGTCCCTCACCCGAATCGGTTCAACGGCAGAGAGAACGTAAACTTTGTCCGTCGCCCGTGGCCTCATTTATAGGTCGACAGGATATCCTCAACAGGATGCGCAGATACTTCGACTCGGAGAGTGCATGTCAGCGTATCTTTGTATTGCATGGCCTTGGCGGTGCAGGAAAGAGCCAAGTTGCGTTCAAATTCATTGAAGAATCTAAAGGCGAACGGTATACCAATCCGTCGAATAAATCAAACCGTAACTTACTAACGATCTTATTTTTTAAGCTTCACAGATATCTTCTACGTTGACGCCACGAGTGAAGAGAGTCTTCAAACAGATCTCGAGGCCGTTGTCCCAGGAAATGGGGAGAAAACCGTGGATGCGACTCTGCGTTGGCTTGCAAGCCAGACCGACAGAAACTGGCTCCTCATCTTCGACAACGCAGACAATGTTGATCTGAGGCTGAAAAAGTTCTTCCCTTCGTGTTCGTCTGGAAATATACTTGTCACAACACGCAACCGGGAGCTTCGCCATTACACTGCTAAAGACGCGGATGCGGACGTTAAAGGGATGGATCTCGAAGACGCAAAAAACTTGCTTCTGGTTCAGGCTCGAGCGGAAAGCAATGTCGGAAACAACGCACTAGCGGAGACAATTGTACTGGTAAATTTCTTTTTTGATATTCTTTCGTAGAGTCATTCAAACTTACGTGCGATACAGGACCTCCATTGCTTTGCGTTGGCCGTCGCCCAAGCTGGTGCTTTTATTCATTGTCACTCGTCCTTAAGCCACTATCGAGAACTCTACCAACGTGAACGTGACAACTTACTACAGAATGAAGAAACTCAAGGACAGGATCCGTATGAATTAGCCGTCTATTCAACATGGAGACTGAGCTACGACAAACTCGATCCACCAGCAAGATTGTTCCTCCATATTTGCTCTTTACTGCATCACGAAGGAATTTCGGAGGAAATGTTTGAAAAGGCGGCGTTGTCTCAAGTAAATCTGGATAATTCGGAGCTGCAGGATGAAGTGGCCAAGTTATTGGGCCAGCTAGGGAAACAAGACTCTGGCTGGAGCTCCTGGACGTTCCGGAAGGTCATAATGCGACTTGGATCTCACTCTCTGATTGAATATGATCACCAAAATCGCACCTACAGCATTCATCCGTTGATACATCACTGGAGCGGCACAACTCTGGAAGGAAACCGATCACTCATGCAGAATCTCGTTCTCACTATGATTGCGCTTTCATTTTCTTTGACATTTACCGAGGACGACTTCATGTATCGACGCAAGCTGCTGAAACACATTACGAACTTGATCACCTCACTTAAGCCGGAGGATATTGATCCATTAGTCGTCCTACACATAGCCCAAATTTATAGCGACGCAGTTCGCTTGAAGGAAACGGAGGCGCTCCAGGTGATGGCTATGGAGAAGAGGAAGCGGATGTTGGGAGATGACCATCCCGACACCCTCATAAGTATGGAGGAAGTTGCCGGCACGTACTGGGGACTGGGCCGCTGGAGTGACGCAGAGGCACTCTTACTCGTGGTGTTGGGAAAGAGGAGGTTAGTGCTGGGAGATGACCATGCTGATACCCTCAGAGGTATGGAACATCTTGCCGATACGTACAGGGAGCAGGGCCGCTGGAGCGACGCCGAGCCGCTCTACTTCGTGGTGATGGAAAAGAGAAAGTTGGTGCTGGGAGATGACCATCCTGACACCTTCGAGACCATGATAAATCTTGCCAACATGTACCGATACCAGGGCCGATTGAGTGACGCAGAGGCACTTGAGGTGGTGGTGATGGAGAAGACGAAGCGGGTGCTTGGAGATGACCATCCTGATACCATCATGAGCATGTCGAATCTCGCCAATACGTACTCATACCAGGGCCGCTTGAAGGAGGCAGATACACTTCAGTTGGTGGTGCTTGAGAAGTCTAAACAGGTGCTGGGAGACGACCATCCGAACACCCTCACAGCCATGGGGAATCTTGCCCATACGTACAGAGAACAGGGCCGCTTAGACGATGCCGAACCACTCTTTGTAATGGTGACGGAGAAGAGGAAGCAATTGCTCGGCGATGACCATCCTCATACTCTGAGGGCCATGTCGCACCTAGCGGTCACATACTGGAAACAAGGCCGCTGGAACGACGCAGAGGTGCTTCAGGTGGTGACGATGGAAAAGATGAAGAGGGTGCTAGGAGATGACCATTCTTGGACCCTCGAAAACATGGCAAATCTTGCCAACACTCACAGGGACCAGGGCCACCTAGACGATGTGGTGGCACTCCAGGAGGCGGTGATGGAGAAGAAGAAGCAGCTATTGAGTGACGGGCATCCAGACACCCTCAAGAGTATGTCGAGCCTTGCAGCCACCTATAGGGACCTGGGCCACTTGGACGACGCAGAGGCGCTCGAGTCGATAGTAGAAGAACATAAGAAGCGCCGTGATGGCTCTTAAGCTGGAAGTGATTTGACAAGGCTCGGACCTGGGGCAATATCACGCATGTATGTCGACTAGAGATCGAGATCAGCCATCATCTGGTCGTTAATTTGTATGTAATCCAAATGACTGCCGCATGGCTGGCTCAATAATAATCATCTATTATCTGGTGGTGGAAGGCCCTTCCAAAGCTCAATACTTGGTACTGCTCGAGATAAATATCGCATAATGAATGTTTCATGCCGCCCACCGACTGTACTCATATTGGGTGCGTCAGAAGATGGTGGCAGATATCTTTCTTCATAGATACCGATATCATGGAGTGACCAATCAGTCAGAGCAGCCTCGGATGGATCGATGGGTGGTGGAACGGAAATTTCCTAGATAAAATGTGAGTAGAAGAAGGCCTCGCAGGGGGATTTCGCGCACCAGGTCACAGAAAATCTGGCTCTTATACACAATAACGAGGGAGGATAGTCGAGGAAGGCGAGACGAGAGTGTTTGAAGGAGCTTTAGGTTAAGGTCCAGGACCTCGAGATGGAGGTGTCGCAATTCAAAGGCGCGACGTGAGAAGACGTTAATGACAGAGATAACTTGCTCCAAAGAAAGAAAAGTGTCGGTCAAGCAAAGACTTGTGAGGGTATCATAAGACCGAGCAAGGAGGGGCAATGTCTTCTGAACGGATAGAAACGGGATTTGAAGAGATTCTAGGCCGGCAAGACAGTTCGAATCAACCAAAAGGCTGTTGTTGATTCGCTCCCAGTCTGCCCTCTTTTGTTGGAAAGAAAGAGCGCGGTTATACCGCGGTACTTCGGGACAGTTAGGCCTTATCCGTACATGCAGTAGCGACCATGAAGATGTCTTTAAAAGGTGAAGCAGACCGGAGGGGTCGGAGAGATGTTCTTTGTCGAAGTAAATAGAAGCTCCAAAGTGTCGGAGTAGTGGCAGAGAGGGTAGTTGTTTGAAGAATTCGGAGAGGTCGACCAAAGATGTGGAAGATAACACCAAAGTACGTAAGTACGATTTCCGGTGTTCAATGAACGGCATGATGGTGTCCAGAAGTTCTACAGCGTCTGGGTCCCCTTTAGATTCGCCTCCGTTCTGCCTCATGTTTTCGAGAGCTCTCGTCCGATAGTCGAAATGGAAATCGAGCTCGTCGATGTATGCAAAGTTTGTGATGGCGAGGAGCTCCTTGAACTTGGATATCTGCGCCTGCAGTGCGAGCTTCCGTAAGCTTTTATCGAAAGCGGTGCGTGTCGAGGTCAGGAATATCCTTGTATCTTTGTTCAAAGGAAGATCCCTCCATTCGAAATGAAGCTCTGTCGCGCTCGACATCCCTCTTACAGCCGAAATCATTGACTGTATTATGTTTTTGGGTGACATCGTATCCGTCAAAGATCCTTGAGCGGGTTCCCTGTTTGTTAGGCGCATGACAGATCCTGGGGATTCGCTGTGGGCAGGATAACACAATCCTATGATAGATTGCAGACCATTCAAAAACAAGGTGCTTGCCTTCTGAGAAGGCGTTGGTTTGAACAACTCGTCGCGCTTCAGCAAGTATTCGATGAACCAAGCCCGCACATAGAGCTTTCGAACGTGTACGGCGACAAGAGGGCTTCTAAGTTTATGTGAGTGACGACAACTGACGATGCTGGACTGTGACTCACTGTAAACGATCCAACACACGCACGAAGGATCGATCGAGCTTCGTCCATCGTACTTCTCCGTAATTGGTATCCAAAAAGACGTTGAAGAATGTCCGGTTCAAAGACATGTGTTGAGAAAGTTGGTGGAGCGATAAGTAAGTTGCCACGATGCGCCATACATCGTCTGGTAGATCGCAGGCTCTGGGGTCGCGTCGCGGTTGTTCGGGAAGCACGACAATCATGCTACTTGTATGCCAGCTTGGATTAGAATCAGAGTTGGACCTCAGTGAATGAGGGAAGTTTGGAGCACCTTGCACGAGGGCGTACAGATGGAGTGTCTTCTCAAAGCGCCAAGGCGAGTCAACGGGCGTTGGGGTCCCCTGGCACAGGCAGACTGTCACTCTGGTTGAACCTTTGTGATGGCATGTCGAATACCGTAACTGGTGGGCTATGCACTCTAATACCTCCGACTAATGGATATAATATTTCAGTAAGCCAGAGCACAAGACAAGAATGGCGCTCCTACCTTCGTGACTCTGCCTTATATAATTACAGCAAAATGTATCTCCCGAAGTGTAGTTTGTGGTCAACACGGAAAGGCCTCCGGGAAGTGGGTAGTTTTACGCCGGACCGCTTTGCCACCTCCTGAATTCAAAAACGGAACACTGCCGCAAGTTATCCCTTTGGCACCTGAATCTTTGGATTTCCGAAGAAAAGATACAATATCTATTCACAGGATTCTATTTTACCTTGTCTGAATGCCAACATGTTTGCTCACATGGAAATGCATTTACTATTACTGCGTTTTCTTGAAGTATTCTGGGCGCTTATTTCTGCGCAATGCCTCCGCATGAGCCTCACCAAATCCTCAAAGGGATCCGTGACACGCCAATTCCCCTTAGAAGACACCTCATAGAACGGTACACCCCATTTGCCTGAGAGTGCCTCTATAGTGTTCCGATCAACTTGTCTCTCGGTCACAAGTTCCGCATCGGTTCCAACCACGACAATGGGGACAAGCTACACAAATTTCAGCGTTAACACTAGTTATAAGAAGAAGTACCATACATTATCCTTGCCCCTGATACGGATCAACTGGTCTCGCAAGGAGTCCAAGACCCGCAGACTTTCCTCCTTCGCTAGGCTTTGGGAAATCAGCGCGTTCAACCACCATGCCAGTCACCAGCGCATACCTGTACACTAATATGACACCATGGCTCGACTGAAATTTTCAATAATGGTATGAGCACTTGATAATTTGAGGTAATTACCTTCATCAAGTGTATACTCAAAGACATAAACTGCTCGGTTCCAGAGGTATCGAGAATCTCAATCTGTGCAAGTTTGGGTCCTGACTCCTGTATTATCATCAAGCAAGAACCTACTGTATCAGTGCGACCATCCACTTCTACTGTCTTCGTATTGATTTCTGTTCCCAAGTGTTTAGGCACTTGATTAAGATCTGGATTTTGATATATCCTACCGTCGACTATAGGACTGTAAGTCTCTGAGAAGATATCTAGAATATACCGAGCTTGAATGCAAAATTCGGTGAGGATGTGTACAAGACTTTCAAACGCGTGCGTTGAAGGCCCTTACCTACCAAGGATGACTTTCCGACGTCTCCGGCTTCGCATGATCAGTTAAAACTATGAACTTGAAGTGATATATTCTCGATGTCTCACCTCCAAGAACCAGCACATTGAAATTTACCATACTTGCGACTCGAATTTGGATGTCAATGAATGCCGTCGTTGCCAACACAGAGAATTGTGGTCAGTTTTGGTCAGCTGATGAGGCTAGCCCTGACATGGACACTTCACGCAAGTAACGCCAGCGGAATACTTATTATATGAGGCCGCGTACATTTTACATAATGATTTATCTAGACCCCTCTGAGCATGAGGCACTGGTCTTGCGCGATTTCAAGCTCAAGTTTGCTGTTACTCGTTTCTTGGTACGTATACTTGGGAGTCTTGGTCATGGTGCCACTTCCGGCGCACGCGGCCGCCTGCCAAACTTGGCCTAAACTTCTTCGGAAACTTCAGCGACGTACCGTGATTACCACGTCCTTCGAAGCAAACCCTTACAGAGCGGTTCTCAAGTACTTGAGCCTTCTCAACCGACAAGACAGCGTTTCTTTATAATAGAGAGGATGCGCAAAGCCACTGAAAGCCATCAGTGGCTTATTTACGCTGTGCAAACAGGCATAGCCACTCAGTGGCTTTTCCCATCACACAAACGTAGATAAGCGCCTCTCTCTGCATCCAGGTCATGTAATGACCATCGATTCTCACATATCATATTCAAAGTATATGCTTTGACATTACTACACCATCTGATCTATACGGAGGCTGAAATTTAGGAAGAATTGGCTGAGTTTTATCGCACACTGCTGGACTTGCTCCGGGGTCAAGATGAAGAGCATCTACGATGGCAGGGAAGTTTCAGAGAGGGTGGAAAGGTCAATCTTGATACACTCGGCTCTCAGGTGCGGTTAGAACAATTCCGGTATGCTGTTCACGGCTTGCATTGGTTTGCTATTTTAACCCGCGCAATCGTAGCTTCACTCTAAGTCATGCAGAAGTCTATCAATTGGCCAATATCATGAATCCCACATTGTGGATCCAATGCTCAACCACAAGAGTGAAGCAGGGCCATGTCATAGTACTATGCAAACTTTTACGACACCTTGCGTACCCCACCCGGTTTGCCAATGTTGGCGAAATTTGAATGGGAGAAATCCCGAATTTGCAAATCACTGAGCTTGGAGATGGTCCCAAGTCACATCCACCTCCTTCCCAGATTCCCCCTCGAATGATTTCAGCTTGAAGGCATCCAAAACAAGAAACCAATCCTGCCATGGCTGCCATTGGGCATGTTTCGCGTTTCTACGTTGCCGGATAGTAGCCTTGCAATCTTGTGAAGCTGTACCATCAGCGACGGGCGGTTGGGAGGATGTAGTGTCTGCCTGGATAGCATGTTCGTCAGAAGAGCGACTGTCCGCCAAAGTGGTCCCTCTGGCTCACTTGGAAGCGAGCTAGTTTCTTATTCCAACACAGGCGACACAATTTGAGTGTTAGCTCCCTTCTTTCGACCTTTCCTGGCTTCCATAAGTAGTAGGACATGGAAAAAAATGGTTCAATCGCAACGAATCCAAAAATAGACACGTGAAGCCACCGAGTGGCTATGCCTGTTTGCACAGCGTAAATAAGCCACTGATGGCTTTCAGTGGCTTTGCGCATCCTCTCTATTGTCGTCGGTAGGTCGCAATTGCTCCATTTCAAAGTTTTATACCAGCGAACCGACAATGTCTTGTAACAGTTGTAACCGATGCTTTCCCATGGGAAGCACATGGGACAAATTCAACCAGGCTTTCGGTACGCACCGTTGTGTCTCTCTTAAACTACCAGGTCCTGACTCCTTGTCTAACAGGATTGGTGCCTTAAGGTATGACTTGTAAATCGTGGTATACTTACATCATGTTGACCTAGATATTCTCGACAAGATTCACCTTTACGGCGTAGGTTTCAATCTCACAGGCAGCCGGAACCTCAACAAATAGTCGATGTAGGGCGAGACGAACGTGGGTGGGATAAAAAAGAACGAGAGTAAATTCTCGGACTAGAGCCAATTGAGTGGGAACTAATACGTTTATCTTTGCTTTGCTAACACTTCCAATGATGTATTCTTACTCACTCTCGCACTCTAGAATACCACCAAGGCAAAACGCTTATCATCTTCGACGATATCTTACCTGTGGCTCTGAGATCCTCAACTAAATCCTCGGCCGCATCAAGCCATATGCCTAGTGACCATGTGCTGGTGGATAAACATATAGCCAAGAGTTACGTTAAAGTGACGAATCGAAGAAGGTATCGATTACTCTAGGTATATTCGCTCAATGTCATCAGCAAAACGGGGAAATCGTGGTTTGCCCTTCCGATCGAGCCAATGTTTGTTGTAGTTGACATAACCATATCAATGGGGAAAGGCAATATCAGACCGTCGGCAGCATTGGGTGACCTGGCCAATTGGTCGCTGAGCCTTGGGTCATCTTTACAGTCGTTCTGTTCAGATGACATCGCAATGTCGGGGCGTCAGAAGGGTTGGGGAGAGTGGCCAATGCTTCGGCAGCGCTCTCGTATCTCACTGGGATTTTGCTAGCAATATAATCGCAATACATTCCGATGCAAGCGACCGACACCCGCGAGTCAAATTTTCGCTTATTCTATACCAAATGCTACGCTAACACTATCTCAGAGCTTGAATGGTTCATAGAGGCGCGTAGCCTTCTTCATTCTCAGCGTCGTCCCAGCCGCCTTCTCCATCCTCTGCACCCAGTTCATCCTCACTGCTCTCGTCACTGCTTCCACCACCAGCCCCTTCCTCCTCTTCGTCATCCCCCTCCTCTTCTTCATCCGAGTCCTCAGGTGCTTTGTCACCTTCACCCGCGCCTACTCTTGCATCGTCGTCATCACTTCCCTCTCCACCATCATAAGCATGGTCAGCCACCTCACCCATATCCACATCATCTTCTCCAGTATCTGGAGGTTCTCCCGTACTTGGAATGTTTTCATCCATGTCTTGGGGCTGGGCAGGTGGGACATCGCCAGTGTTGACTTTATAATGGCCAACTCCACCTCCAGCGTAACGCATGTACATGTCGCGATCGACAAAGCTGTCATGAGTGAGTCAGCCATTGCCATACTTCCGTAAACCCAACTCACATATTGACGAAGACGTATCGCCAGTCATCGATCTCGTCTTCTCCACGTCCCAGAGACTCTCCTGCCAACAATTCCTCCGTCCCTCCATACCTGAAGGCTGGTATCAGGTGTGCTGCACGAATGACCTCATCTGGATCTAGGAAGCCAAACGCAAGTGGGTCGTCTGAAGGATAAAACTCCAGTCGATGCAGACGCTTTTTCTTGAAGCCGGCCGCAAATGTATGATCACGGCGGAACCATCGCACCCACAGTACTTCTTTCGACACTGGTGCTTTTGACGCGCCCTCCTTGTTATGAATAACATCAACGTGGAAGACACCAATAACACGTCCATATTCAAAGGGATGGTCGGGATCACGGCGAGAGAGGGTCATGATGTCCGCATGGTTTCTTGAGTTTATGGAGTCTTGTCCCTGTCGCACATCGTAGCTTGTATAGTTGACGCGCATTACCTTGTGACGGTAAAGCCTTTCGTTCACAATGAATAAATTGGCTCGCTCCTTGTTTGAAAATTCGTGACCATCTCCTGACCATGTGGGGTGGAGAAGCCTCCCAAGAAGGTGCTCTTGAAGTTTGGGGTAGAAGTCCTGTGTATTCGTTATCAGCTTGTGAATTCATAACACAATATTGGTTATTAACGGACCTTAATAGCTGGATCATCTTCCCTTGTCGATGCTAGGAATGTGTGGATGTGGACAGGGAAGTTGCGCGACGATGAGATGTGGTGATGATATTCAGGAGGTGTATAAGGAAGAGGTTCTGAATCCTCAAAACCAACGGTTGGTCTCGATTTGACGGGTGTGGATTTAGTCGTCGAATCGAGACCAA
>Ga0247742_10001894_pt1 | contig 14041 bp, 18 predicted proteins | sample UWRJL208509C2_FD_180944 | JGI IMG/M metagenome (GOLD analysis project Ga0247742, IMG submission 180944) | Plant litter microbial communities from Arlington Agricultural Research Station in Wisconsin, United States - UWRJ-L208-509C-2 | ecosystem: Environmental > Terrestrial > Plant litter >...
TATCAGAATAAAGCTAAAATCGAGGAAATTCTAATGGTATAAATTTCAGAAACTGAAGTGCACTTAATTGTGGTGTAATTCGATGTTTTTACTTGTAAAATACGATAATCTGCAATTTATAGCGACTGAAATTGCACGGGGTATGACATATTATATATCAATAGAAAGCTAGAAATTAGTAGAATCCGAATAACTACTTTAGAGCGTGCGGTTTTTGGTACACCTCACCCTATATGTCAAATACCCACAAATAATCCAATATTTGGCATATAGCGTGAGGAGTACCAAAAACCGCACGCTCTAAAGTAGTTATTCGGATTCTACTAATTTCTAGCTTTCTATTGATATATAATATGTCATATCCCGTGCAATTTCAGTCGCTATAAATCGCAGATTATCGTATTTTACAAGTAAAAACATCGAATTACACCACAATTAAGTGCACTTCAGTTTCTGAAATTTATACCATTAGAATTTCCTCGATTTTAGCTTTATTCTGATATATAAAACATAATATTTTGTTCAGTAGAAGTGGTGCAAGTGACTGTACAAAGCAGAATGATGTGTCAAAAATGTACAAGTCCAGCTTCCACACTTTGATTTTACTTTATAACTCTCTAGAGAGTTCTAAGAACTCCAGAGATCACTCAGGACATCCCAGGACAGATCAAAACAGCTCAGGACTCCCTTCAGCAGAGGATATACAATGTGGAATCAGCCAAGAAATTCCAAGAAAATATCTGAAGACTGTGGTAAATCCTTTGCTATATAGGATATAGATTTGAAGAAATTTTATTTCCTTTCTTCTTAATTTACAAACCATTGGAGAATTATGTATAAGGCTGTAAATCAGCAGTAAATTTACAGAAATTTTACAAGAATTTACAGAAAATAAATCTCCCTTATATATTCCTTGTAAATCCTTGTAAGTTTCGGAAAATTTAACTAAAATAACTGAATAAACTGCAATTAACAAGGTGCCTGTAAATTTCTAAGAATTATCTATGATTTACATTCTACATTTTTCCTGATGCGGTCAACAGAACCGCCAACACAATCATCTTGCTGATTTGGAGTGTGAGCTCGAATCTGAGGATGAGCACGAGGAGGCTTCCTCTGATGAGGAAGAGTATCAGGAGATCTGGACTGAGGATGAGGAGATTGATACGATGCCAAGTGGTTTACCATCGCAGACTCATTCCCCACCGCGGAAACGCCAGCGGATCACTAATATGCTGTTGTCTTTTGAGCAATTTGATGCCATGCGCTTGGATGCGTGGGCCAGCGACGACTGGGCAGAATCCTTCAATAATTCCCCTAACTTTTGGCGCAAAAAATGTGATAGCTGGGTGACCTGCCTGAAAGACGCTTTCAAATCAAGAAGGGTACGCTTCTGTATCAAGATGTTCTAGCAGTACTGAAATTACAACTAGAACATCTCCCTCAATGAGAAAAAAGGCACTCTTTACTATGAGCAAGTTGTAGAGGTACTCCGACAGATGCGCCTAGTGCGCAAGTCCCAGTACTCTCAACCAAACTGGATAGAAGCGGTGAAGGTGGGCACTTTCAAGTTTAATCCCTGTTATGTTTTACCAATCATACTCACTTGGGTGAAGAAATCATCATTAGCCACCGTTGTTCAAAACTGGAGCGACCCAAAAGCACTCGCTCTTTGGAGGTCTCCCTTCGTAGAGATGCTCATCCGAAAACACAAAATTACTGAAACCCTTTCCCTCGTTTTACGGGATTGGATTCCTAAGCATATCCGAGAGTCAGAGAAATGGTGTTCAATGTCGCTGAATGAATTCGTGTTTCCTAAAGTGAGTGTCATTTAATATTTGTTTACATATAGATTTAAGTCATTATGCAAGATGGAGAATCGCAGATCTATTGAAAATGGGCACCATCTCTTCAATATTATAAAAGGCAATCCCGACTTGATTCCAAGGAAGGCATCACCTTCGACCGTCTTCTTTCTATTAAGTCTGCAGAGTTTTGAGTTGGCTGTTCGCCAGTGGCTAGGATATACCCTGGATGATAAGGGCTTTGATGTGAGGATTCATTACATATCATTTTATTCACCTTCTAATGGAAACTCATTGATAGGCAACGGTCTTCAATGACCAAGCCAAAACTAAAGTTCTATTTGACCAGCTGCGTGAAATTCTTTTGAAACTCAGTGATCTGAATCAACTGTGCCATGAAACTATTCACAATGATATTCTCTGCACCATTCTGCAACGCACAGTAGAATTTCGCAATCACCAATATGAGCTGAGAAATTCTCCCCTGAACCATTTTACTGTAAGTTTTTTTTCTATGTTTATAACAGAGCTGAACAGACTGCAGGGTGATGAGAATGGATGCGAACACTGCATGGACGAACTAGATCCGAAGAAGAAATGTGTACAACGGGTTGAGGTAGAGGTCAAACCACTTGACAAAAAATTTCTCGGGTGCGGTGTGACTCAAGCGCCTATATCCAATCGTGTGAAGCCCATTCGGGTGAGCCCATTTATTCTTTCAATGTGGAGAAGTATTGACTAATTTTCTAACAGAAACGACATTCAAAGCCAGGACCGCACAGGGTAAAACCAATTATCTCCGCAGATGAATTAAAGCTCCGTCGAATCTGTGCGGATGAGGAGGTCATAAATCGATGCGGGAGCCAGCTGTTTCTCATCATCGAGAAAGGAAAACCTGAGATTGTGGTACTTACTTCGTTCTCATTGGATTCCTTGCACCACTGATTTTGCGTTCAGCTTGATTTCTGGCTCTATAGAGCGTTCACTGAACGTATCTTCAAGATTCTTGTCAGACATCATCATGAACTGCAAAAGGTCAAAAATTTAAACAGGGGTAGCCAGTTCGACTCGTACTCCTCTGGAGAAATGTATGCAAGAGGAGCAAGACTTCCTCAAGGTGGAAGACCAGGGGATGCCTATGGATTCTATGCAGGCATGGAGGCCATCACTGTTGATGACATTAATGCTCTCTTTAATGATGCTGAGGTAGTTTTACAGGCTATCCTGAATATGGGATATTAACTCGTGGTTTAGGATTCCATGATCCTCTCGATGGTGGCCAAACGGCTAGACTTCAAGATTGTCAAGCAGCTAGAGGCCGATGCTGTGAATGCGGATCGCCTGGGAATATCTGGAACCAATACGTTCCTGTGTAACAATTACACGAGCCCAATGCACAAGGACAAAGACGCTGGAACTGGTCTGTGTGCGCAGTACGATCTACATGCTTTATCAAGCCTAGATGAATATTCTTTTATACATGCGGAATATGGCATTTACATGGTTTCTCGCTCCAACTCTCTTTGGTAAGAATTTATTATCACTCCTGAAATTGAACGCGCTGAGCTGTTGATGTACATAGGTCCTTTAACGGAAATCGTGCCCATGGGACTATGCTACCGTCGACTATACCCATGGTTGTAAACGAAACAACTCCTGGTGGCTTTGTGGCTGCAGCATCACATGGACAGCCAGGTGCTGGTCCCCCACATGTCCCACGTGTCTCAAATGGGGTTCATAAAACTGTGCCAAAACGTAATCGAGATGCTGCAGCGAGGTACCAAAACGTTCGTGGAGACCACAACAATATTCGGGATTATTGGGAAAATCCAGTAGCACATAACCAATTCTAAATTATATTTTTTCGAGTTTAAAGTCTTGACAAACCTATTCAATGGATACGGCAATGGACGAGAGGAGGTACGAGACCGTACACGACGGGGGCGAAGTTCGGAAGAGAGTGGACCGTAGTTTTGTACAGAGTGCTCCAAAAGAGCTTGCATATGCATGCCTGCCGGGTGGTTTGGAGCTTGGAATGCTGATAATTGGTTAATATGACGAATAGGAATAGATAGAGAACACACACATTGAACTGCAAGGAGCGAGAAAGGGGTGTCCATCCACATGCGCTTGCTCTCTGTGACAGTCTCAGTGGCCTCATTTCGCAGGGCATAAAATCTCCTAAGCGCGACAATACCATGTTCCTCATCCCACGTCACTTCATCTGACTTAGAGTGAACGGAAGCCGTGTCGGAGTCAACGATGAAGACTGGTTGACAGGTTGGGCTCTTATTCAACGACTGGGCAGAGCTGGACAACGTTGAGCTTGACAGTTCGTCTTCGAACATCTCTTACAGAGGCACGGGACATGTGAGCCTTCGAGTAACGGCGACGGTGACCAGCTCCGCGGGGTCTCGCTCTCGTGCGATGCCTAGCAACATTGGAAAGCGGGTGAGTGACATTGGATAATGCGATATTGATCTGTGAAAGGTCGATGCTGGACCGAGAGCCTTCTGATATGGGGGAGCCGTCGGAGGCTGAAAGAGGAGGAGTGCCTCCACCAGAACTGGAGGTACATGCGCCGGAACGAGAACGAGATGCTGGGCCTGGTCTTGTGAAAACGGGTGCAGGGCAACCTACAAGGTGATTAGATGCAGGATTCAGCGATGCGGCTAACTTACATAAGTTAGACATGTCCTCCCCATCCGCAATGAGGCAACTCTCCTCCAAGCTCTGTCGTTTCAATAGACCATGTTGGGCTGATCCTGCGTTCTCCGCCAAATTGGAATGAAGAAGTCGATGCAATCGATGGTTTTTCTACGATTCTGGCCTTGTGTAGAGTTTCATATCGACCCACATGTTGAATTCCAGAGTGCTTTCGCTCTTCGACACGGACACAAGGTGAAGCTACAATGATAGAGCCAACTGAAGGGCGCCGAACGTGGCCACCTCCAAGCATCTAGAACGAATTCAGCAAGGTATGCACTGAGGCTTAAACGACCTTACGCTGATCATTGTGTCATCGCCATCAGTTGGATTATGCATGCTACCCCTCGTCGCTGCCTCATCGTCGACATCAAGACCCTTCCTCTTCGGTTTCTGTGTCCGTTCGTCCTCTTCGAATTTATGGGCAAACGTGCCAAAAGAGCTGCCGCTCTGCCTTCCCTTGCTCGATAACGTCGGGCATGGTGGTCTCATGAAGTTGTCGACTGGTTTTGGCAGCGGCATTGCGATGAGGAGGCGCTCTCAATACTGTTGAAACGGGCGTGGTGAATGTTTGGGCAGAAGTGGCGAGAGGTGGTTGGGATTGATCACACACCAGCCGGCCGAGTCCATCAAACAGAACTCGCTCGGCTGTTCATCCATAATTTTGGTGATAATTAGGTCCTTCCAAAGTTGGTGAATCGCCTCCGCAAATCCGGTGGAGAAGTAGGTGGTTGTAGTCGACGTGTCCAATTTGAATTCGAGTACTTTCTCAGCAAAGACCTTAGGAAGTAACAATGTTAGAAGGTGACGCATACACCAATAGAAACTGTGAAAACGCACCCTATTTGAGCATTCCTCATACTCTGATTCACAACCTGCTGCGCCGACTCCAGAACTTTATTATGCACGATCGGTCGATACTCGGCCAACTTGTGCTCTTTGAAGCTGTCTTCGTGGATAATCTTCATTTGCTTAACGATTGCACTCTTCCCCGACTCGTCTGAACCATATTAACACAGTCAATGACAAAGTAGTCGGGCCAGCAAAGAAAGACATACCGAGTAGTAGGATTTGATATTCACGCTTGAAGTGTTTATAGTGCTCCTCTATCTGCTTGTTGATCATGTCTGAGTGCTACTTCCCTGTGCTATCTGCTGTTGAAATGGCCAGAAATCGATGAACCCATCGGCGCGAAACATTGGCGAAGTCAGAGGGCGTTGAATGTGTGGTCCTGAAGAGTAAATAAGTCGGTGCATTCTGGCGGACTGAAGCGGCATCGCAGACCCACACTCTCGTGAGAGGGAAAGGGTTGTATCGGTAGGCTGAATCAGCCGAGACGTCGAGTTCGTAGTAGAGACGTCTTGGATGATACGGCCCTTCCCTGATCCTAGTACTAGTAGTAGTTGTGAGTCGAAGGACGAAGGATAGCAATGAGAGATCGCCGAAAAGGACTTGCATCGTGATTTGTCACAAATGGTCACTCTCGTGTCGCTAGCTATCAATGATCTTGCTCTCAAACCACCGCCACCACCATCTTTCGCCCTTCTTGCGATATGTCAACCAAAGCCGCTATATCAGGTGAGTAACATGCCCGGGGTGATATTTGAGTTACTTAACAACATTTTGGGATGGTGTTTTGATGGTTATCGCCCAGACGCCAACTCCCACAGCATTCCACAAAGGCGCTGGACCGTGAGTGCCTGCTTGAGACGCCCTGTTTGTTTGATATATTATTTTCTTCATTAAGGCAGGTGCTATATACGCGAGCAAAAAACTCACTCTGTGGCTTGTAGGTGCAGGAACAGGTCCGTGAATGCTAGTGCAGCTGAGGCCGCTGGCACGGTGGAAATATATTTTGAGAGGAATACCATCCAACCACTTGATTTACGCCTCATTAGGACCCGAAGTTGAATATATAATGTCATTGCTCTTTGGCAATCCAGGACACCATGCACCGGCGTGAGGTTTCCATTAGCATTAGACTATCGAGAATAAATTTGAGTTGAGACCAGGTAAATTAAATGAGAATAAGTGGTCGTAAAATTACAAGTGAGATCATAGCACGGCCTCTTCTGACGAGGAAGAGCCTACGCCCTTCGTAACAGGCGCTGACCTTTGATATCCCAACGAAGAAATCCAACATCAGATTCAAGTGGAATCCAAACTCATCCACCACATCCAGCTCCTCCCCATCCGCTTTTCGCTCGTTTTACCGAACTGGATGATATCGACTCTGCTCCCCCAGCGCGTATTATCGTACTGGAAAGAACCATTCAACAATAGACGGAGTAGTCAACGACTCGACGCTATGGTTTGGCCTTCTCAGCGCGGGCGATCGGTGGGGGCGCGAGGTGAGGATGCATATTGCGGCTGCGAGTACGGTGTGTGGTTAATAAGTCGGTGCATAAGCGAGAAAGGTCTGGAACGGATGAGACTCACGACGGAGGGAAAGGGTCCATGTAGGATCATGAATACCGGAGAAGCGTATCAGGATTGGTTGATGGAGGCGTAATGAGCGTCTCGTCCTCCACTTCGAAGCTACAGGGGAAACAACATGTCTGTCAGTTTGAATTTCTCTCGGATAGGTAAAATTTCACCTTTCACAATCCATCAGCCATCTGGATGAACATACAAATCGCGTCGATGGGCCTTGGCTCTCTGTTCCCAAATATTGGGCAACACTGTTGGTGCCAACCAGAATTCCTCTATCGTAAATGTTGCGGCCACGATCCCAAGAGAAGACCCAAGACGACTGCTCTTCGCGTCGTCCATAGAGATTTCGTCCCGAACGTGATATGGCTGCTTCGTGTGGTCATAACGTAGCAGGAAACGACTGCAATGCATATGCATTAGTTGAAAATAGGTGATAGAAAGGGGGATTACATACTAGTATCAGATGTAGGCGATTAGAGCGCATCCATCCATATAATATGCCCTCTCCGGACCACCGGCGTCCGCATCTCCAGTTGAAAATTGTTCAGTAGTATTCGAGTCTGGGTTCGTGATTGACGAGAACCAGGAAAAAAAGGAGAATGTAATCCACGGTGGGTGGACTGCTCCTGATGTTGGTGGGTGCAGCCGTCATTGACATCCGGATTGACTTTCCGTGAAAAATGCAAGGGGACGTGACGCCTGTCGTCGGACGAAACATGGCAGTGTCTTCAAGAATCAACGATCGCTTCGTTCGTCGACTTCAACGAGCTGGCGGGTCGCACCCCGCGCGGTAGGTGTAAGGCCGGACTTGTGCTCGCACTCCTCAGCATGTTTCCCGCAGGCGCTGAACCCCTCATGAAGGCCTAACGCCAAAAGTGAACGGGAAATCGGTCGAGGTATCTGGATTGTGGATGAGAATGTCGAATATGTTGGAACTTTGGAGTCTATTTGCTAACAGTACAGGCATTCTTCGTAGACCAAGAGAACGGCGACTTTCTTGCCTTGAAAGGCGAGTTCCTTCCCAGACAACGCAAATGTGGCCATTGGCGACGAGCCGTGGAGGGGTGGAAGATGCTATAGCGTATGTCTGTGCCAAAGCTGAACCTGGGCCAGAGGTATTCAACTCCAACAGCGGACTTGGCCCTTGAAAGTGAACGAGGACCGAACGGACCATGTAGGTTCGATGACCAGGTCGAATGAGCAATCCATATCGACGAATTTTTGGGTGTTTCCGTCGTTGTATGCGTGTGCGGTGTGGTTCGAGATGTTCGATTTGAGCGCCGTGAGCTCCATCGACGTTCTTTTGCCATATCCAGAGGGTGTGTCCGGCCTCGGAGTGGTCGACCTAGCCTCCTTGACGCTCCAATGGGAGACCTCAACACGAAGGCAGCCTTCTCATCCTTCATACGTCCGTCCCACACCTCTACTGCCAGGACACGCCTTAGTAACAGCATATCACGTAATGTGGACTGGGATTCTTCTACGGTTGGGTGTAACAGAGGCAATGGGCGAGGAATACTGCTACGAGGGCGAGTATGGGCTGAGAACGCGGAGTATTATTGGGAGCGTTTTGGATATTATCGCGACGATCCAGTGGGTAGACGTGGTTGTAGAGCTCGAGGCCCTAGGACTGGAAGAGGTATGGGAAAGGGTTTGATTAGAAATGGGTCAGATACAGCATTCAAAGACAGCAGACAAGAAGAAACGTACATGACCTGAACCAAGACAGTGTTCGGTGCCGACAACCTCAACAGCCTCTCCATATTCCCCCGTGCAGGTCAATCCACGGTATCACAACCAGAGCCGCGATAGACGAGGGCAACGCTAGATGCTTGACTGTCTCCGTGGGTATGCTGCGTGGTCTTGGAAGCCGAGAATATTTTGGCCCACTGGAGATGCGCCTTGGGTGGTGGCAGGAATCGCTACGGTGAGTTGCAGGATAGAGTAGCTATAGACCATCACGCAGACTGGATGTAGAGTGATAGAACTATAATGGATGTGTCAGACCCGAAGGCATCTCCAGTGAGAACAGAGACTCACACTTGACCCCAGAGATATGCATCTGGGTGTGTAGGCGACAAGGGGGCCGTTTGCTCCGTCGTTAGCATGAACGGCAGTATGAGTAGAGGGTAACCGGTAACTAGTGGTGGTCTTCGTGTAAGTGTTGACGAGGATCTTGAGGTCGACAAGGTTCCGCCTCCGATTCTCGGCATAAGTTGTGTGGGTTCATCACGTGCCGCGGGTGTTACCTTTTGCGGCTCGTCGGCGACTCGGCGCAGATGTCGGCAACCTCACCAGCTTCGCCGCCGAGTCTTTCACACGCAGAGTCCAAATCGCTCCTTGCTCTCAAACCATCAGCATCTCCCCAAACCCTCCGTCCTTCTCGCGATAATGGCATCCAGAGCTGCAAGTATCAGGTAAGTAATATACCTGTGGTGGTATTCAAGCTACTTAACGACAATTTAGAACGGCCTGCCCAACGATTTGACAGCTACTGCCCGGAAGCCACCATCCACGATATGCGCGCCCTTTCCTCCCACGAGGATGTCGGCCAGGATTTGTTGAGGGAGGGTGGGTAGTACTACGATGGGGGACCTGCTAGGTATGTCGATACCCATACTTCTTTGTTCACCCATCCTTATCGTTACCAGGCCAAGGGCTCTTCCAGATCACCCAGCCCTGCACCACATAGACCGCCATTCTGGACACCCACAGTACATTCCCTCGATGCCGCTTCAAGACTCGATTTGGCGACCTCGCATGCACGCACCACTTCCGATCTACCACCAGCTATTTGTTTTACGACTAGCTCGTTGGCTTTCGCCTAATGTCTTCCTTGCCGTCGGGGCTCAACATCCTCGGAGTTGGGTTGAGGCGCCGCGTTGTTCTACTGCTCGGTACGCCCTTTCTTCACTAGCATAACTGCATTCGTTATTGACTGGGCTGTTAAGGTTCAGCCGAGCCGGGTGAAGAGCACAATCGTCCAGCAAATGAAGGTTTATTTCATGAAGACGACTCGGAAGAGCACGAGCTGCCCAAGTCGGCGCAGCAGGTTGTGATCTACATGAAGATAATCGACTTTGAGTGTGAGGAATATTTGAACACACCCTCCACGACATTTGCCATGGATTTCTCCAGCGGATCGTGTAGGCAAGGAACGCTCTCCTACTGACATCGAGAGGCGGAATATGATCCAGACAAGCAAAACCGAGCAATGTGTTGCTACCACCGTACCTCCCTATGGCATCATGTCGTCCGACTCGTCCGACCCGCTGTACTGGATGCATGTCATTCTGGCATCTAACCACGGTACCTCATGAAGCTTGGAATCATGCCTATCGTCACTGCTCACTGGTGCGAATCTCATTGACGTTGACTTCTGCCTCAAGGAGGACCGCGCTCTATTCAGTGGTGCTCAGAAATGTGAGTAGAATTTCGTTTCCTTTTGTATCCTCGCCCTTGCGTCGGTGCTACGTGTCTGCCCCCTTTCCTCCGTTTGCATCATGCGCCTACTCAACCCTAACTGACAAATCTTCTTTGCAGTCTTCGCCCTCATTACCGCTTTCAGCCAATCGACGGTCTATGTCCTGACTGGATTGTATGGTCAACCCAAGGACCTCGGTGCCAGTGTCTGCCTCCTCCTTATCATTCAACTCATTGTCGCTGCCTTTATCGTCATCCTCCTCGACGAACTCCCCCAAAAAGGATACATCCTCGGTTCAGGCATCAATTTGTTCATTGTTACCAACGTCTTCGAGTCCATCGCCTGGAAGGCCTTCTCGCCCACCACCGTCAACATTGGACATGACTCCGAGTTCGAGGGTGCCGTTGTCTCCCTCTTCCATTTGCTTTTCACCTGGCATGACAAGAGCCGCGCTCTCCGTGATGCTTTCTGGCGTGAGCGCCTCCCTAAGGTCATGAACCTGATCTCCACCGTTGTCATCTTGGCCGTGGTCATTCGCTTGCAAGGTTTCTGAATCGAGATCCCTGTCAAGAGCAACCGTTTCCGCGGCCAGCATGGTACCTAACCCATCAAACTTTTCTACACCTCCAACATGCCCACTATGCTGCAGTCGGCACTCACTTCCAATGTGTTCATCGTATCTCAAATGTTGGCAACTCGTTTCCTCAGCAACCTCTTTGTCAAAATTCTTGGTGTATGGGAGGTGTGTAATTTTCAACTCGATCGTGATTTTATAGCCTATCTTACGTGGTGATTAGCCTATGGACGATTCAGCCCAACTCTTCGCCAAGTCTGGCATCGCCTACTACATGTCTCCACCGCACACCTTCAAGGAAGTTGTTCTGGGCTTCATCCATACAGCTGTCTGCGTCACTTTCATGCTCTCCGCCTGCGCTCTTTTCTCAAAGACTTGGATTGAGGTTTCTGGCTCGGACCCACGGAATGTTGCCAAGCAACAGATGGTATGCCTCCGCCTCGCTCTTTTATCTCGTGTGACTCATCATATTGTGTAAGTCATGGCTGGTCATCGTGAGGCGTCGATGTACAAGGAACTCAAGTGCGTCATCCCCACTGCGGCTGCCTTCGGCGGTGCTATCCTTAGTCCCTTCTCCGTCGCCGCTGACCTCTCTGGTGCAACCAGAAGTGAAACGGGTATTCTTATGGCAGTTACGATCATCTACGGATGTAAGTTCTACCCCTATATCAATCATCTACTCACGAGTCCTTTCAGACTGGGAAATCGGCATGTGTGAGTCTGGTGGCCCCGAGATGGCTGCCTTTGTTGACCTTATGTAGATCTTCAAAGTAGCGCACGAGATAGTTGTGGGATTGCCGGGTTTGTCGGTGTCGATGTCGAAGTCGAAGTCGGTGTCGAAAAGTAGCAATACACGAGAGATTCCGAGACTAACTTAGAAGTGCGTGAGGATTGCGTATTCAAGGTGGTCGTATTCGAAATGCTGAAGTTCTAGCTACGGAAATAGGAATTATTTATACTACAGTAGGGTAATGGATGAAGTAAGCTACAAACTATCTAATAGTCTGTTCTCGTGTCCACCTTCCGTATTTTCTACCGGCCATTCATCGAGTACCCAAGGTTTACTCTCTTTTGCAGGTTCGAACACGGTCGTAGTCGTGGGATGCCAGAGCGACAGGTCAGATAAAAAGAGCGGTTAGTATAGGCACTTCTACTTGAACACCGTATGTTATCGCATGCCAGTGGCAAGCCTTCTTTTGGACCTCGCCTTCCGTAGTCGAATGCATCCTGGATCTATCGACCGTCGGGCTGCCGCTGTAACCCGGGCAGCTATGTTCCGCACCTGGCGATGGTATTAGGTCCGTGCATCGTCACTCAATCTGATATTGGTGGTGTAGGAAATAATCTAGTCTCAGCATATGCGGCTGGCCTCCCTCCCTGCCTTACGGCGAAGGAAGGGGCTCTATCATGCCTATCCAGGGAGACGCGCATAGCGAGAAGAGATACAAAACGGGGGTAAGGAGTGGACTTCATTTATAGGTCTGCATATTTGCATAGCTTTGTCTGCCTTAAACAGAAAGGTCACACGCTCTCATGTCAGCACTGGCCCGGATGTGTCGCTTGATCTTCTGGATAGAATTCCAATTTCCGACATTTGCATAGCCGGGCCGTTTCGGACAACTTTTAAGTAGCGCTACTCCTCTTCCTCCCCCCGCCCATAGGAAACATCTCAAAATGGTAAGGAAAGTATTTATTCAGACAATATAAGCTTTCTGATGACGATCTACAGCCTCCAATCCTACTCCTTTTAAGTCAGTTGAACTGCAGTCGTGCACCTAGCATGCACATCTCATGTCCCCATCGAAAGCCACCACCTGCACCCACGCACCTCTCCTCGTCCGCCCTTCCCCCTTGTTCGACATCCTTCGCTTGCGGCGCCGCGTCTGTATTTGATGATGCTCTGATGAGGGATATAGGCGGGATAAAATTCGAGGTGCAGCCGCAACGACAACGAACAGACGTGTTTGACTACAACCCGCCTCTAACGACGGAAGGAATGGAGATGGTGGTTATGACAATAAAAAGGCCTTGGTTGTCGTGTAGTATGGCCGGGACGATGACCTACCAGTGCGGAGGCAGTAAGTGAGCAACATGAATCCATATGAGAGCTCGAGGCTCACCTTCGCGTAGCTTCCTTCAGACCCTGTTTATATTCGAGTACCCAAGGGTCGGGCATCTCTTCATCAATATATTGCTCGAGAATAACTTGCACCTTCTGCCACTACCCATCCGTGAACGGCTCGTCGACACTTGTTTACTAACTTGAGAGTGTAGTAATCCAGATATCTCAGGTATGTTCTCTGAATCGTAATACCCCAAGGAAGGGATTCTAAAATATTACTTTCTCGAATTGCAGGACCTGGTGTCCGAGTAGCGTTATATCTTCAGTCTCTACTTTCTGGTAAGTTTTCGGTTGCCCGGAACAAACCACCTGCGCTGACTTTTCACGAAGTCGTCCTTGTTCGAATATCGCCGAAGGATGCTCCTGGGGCGTACTGGTCGATGACCTCGACGGCATTCTCCACCACCCATCCACCACTCTCTTTGGACGCAAATACGACGACGAGCGTCTCTGAAGACCACTACGACGCGAGACAAAAATAAGTCGTTGAATGAGATCCACGGCGTTGCCCAACATTTGATAGCGACTGGGACCTGCCTTCGACACCTTCGCCACTTCCCAGCTCGCACGAAGGAACAGGATTGATTGCCAGCTACATCCTCAAAGTCCGCAAAATGTGGGCCAGATAGTAAGTAACATGTTCGACTCTAGATATGTTTGACACTTACCCATCATGTAGGATTAGTCGAACGTTCATTCCCCATGGACTTGTCCTTCCCGCATCCCCTCTTTGCCATCGCGTCAAGACCAGTCGCAACCAGGATCGCCATGCATCAAGACGAACATAACGCGACCCGATGAGACACCGAGCTCAGGTTGCTCCTACTAGGAGGGAAATGGCGGCTGATGCAAGGGTGCGTGAGCTGGGGAAAGGGCAGCGGTTGGTGGTTAGCAGACAGGGCGAGCGTAGTGAGGGTGTCGAGGCATATGCACGTTGGCAGAAGGGGTGGCCAACAACTCTCATTCGCGCTTTGCCC
>Ga0247742_10001895_pt1 | contig 14037 bp, 18 predicted proteins | sample UWRJL208509C2_FD_180944 | JGI IMG/M metagenome (GOLD analysis project Ga0247742, IMG submission 180944) | Plant litter microbial communities from Arlington Agricultural Research Station in Wisconsin, United States - UWRJ-L208-509C-2 | ecosystem: Environmental > Terrestrial > Plant litter >...
ACACGTTCGACAAGCCAAGGCCCCGGGAGAGCTTCTGGTTCGAGCGGGCGAGCTGCGCGGAGGGGCCAGCGGCGATGTGCCACCCCTCTTCGTAGATGCAGTTCGTCGCCCAGCCGCGGTCCTCTCGGAGCCGGCCGAGGAGCCACATGTGCCCGATCGCCATGACCGCCGGCACCGCGGGCCCCTGGTCGGGGAGCTGGGAGATGTCGAATGCAGTGAGCTTGCCACGGAGATCGACGTTCTGCGATGTCTCCCCATCGAGGAGGCCCCCATAGTCCTGCAGCAGCGTGTTGAGGGTGAATCGCACCGAGAGCCCGGCCTGATGCAGGGCATCGATCGCCTGCGGTGACAGGCCGGCGTAGTCGTCCATGTCAGCCACCCGCGACAGGTTCGGCAGCACATCTGCCAGGGTCGGGGTGCGACCGTCCTGGTACTGGTTCACGGTGCGGCGCAGGGCGGCGCGGAGCGCTTCTTCCTCCCACTCGTTCAAGGCTTGGTCTTCGCGGGCGAGGCGGGCCACGACGTTGAGCAGCTGCATCTGGCCGACCATGCCAGTACCTCGGCTGATCAGCGGGTCGAGCAGGTTCAGGCGGGTGCCGGAGCCGTCAACGGCGAACTTGATCGGCTCGTGCCCGTAGGCGCGAGCCAGCTCACCGTATTCACCCTCTCCCCCACGGTCCTTCTTGTCGAAGACCACCGCTCGCCGCTTGTTCAACAGCAACGGTCGGATCACATAGACGGTCTTCGTCAGCGACGACTTCCCGGAGCCGACGTCGCCGATCACAACGACGTTCGGGCTCGATACGAGCCGAGGTGTCGCGTTGTACGCGGTCACCGGGTCGTGGGCGATCATCGTGCGCGACAGCACGTCCCGGCCGATGACGACACCGTTGGTGCCCGTCGGCGCTCCGATGATCGCCGTGTTCAGGATCTCGGCCTGCCGCGTCGACGTCGGCGCCCCCGGCAGGGCGGGCGCGTAGAAGCCGCGGCGTGCGGCACCGAGCTTCGTGCGGAGCCGCGTACCGGGCATCGTCCACGGCACGATCTCCCGCGCCTCCCCCGTAGCCTCGTCGATCTGCGCGGCCGTTTCCACGGGCGGCGCGAACGCGCGCAGCACGGGAAGGGTGTGCCAGGCCCGAGTCGTCTTGGGCTCGGTCTTATCGGCGGCGTGTGTGCTCATAGCGCCTCCTTCTCGCTCTTGCCCGCGAGGGCGTTCATGAATCGGGTCCCGAACGACCGAGCATCCGGTGTGAGGCCCCGGCCGATCGGCCAGGTCGTGCCGGATGCCGCCGCCTGGTAGGAGTCCTGCCACTCCAGCCGCTCGACTCCGAGCCCCGTCGCGCACGTCTCTTCTAACGCGCGAGAGGAACGCATGAGGGCGTCCCGGTCACGTTCGGAGATCGTGACGTACCCGACCCAGGAGCCACCGTGATGGGGGGAGCCATGGGCGAGGTCACGGGCTCGTACCTTCGCAGCTGACAGATTGGCGGCGGTCTCGTCGTTGGCGACTCGACCGTTTTGGGCGTCGTCGAGTTTGTCGGCGTGATCGCGGGTGAGGTCCTTCGTGGTTGCTGTCTTCGCCTCACCCTTGGGCACGAGGTGGAGATGGAACGAAAGCGTGCGGATGAACCGAATATCTGAGCCCGTCAGTAGATCCAATGTCCAGAGGTAACCGCGTTCGCCCATCGCCATGTTCTCCGATCGGATCGCCGCGGTGCGGTGCCACCACTGCACCGGCGCGCCCATGATCGGGTCGACATCGTCGACGATCTGAGCCGAGAACTCATCATGCGATGCCAAACCGAGCCGTGCCGGGTCGACGCCCTTCACGAGGTCGATTGGCCGTGAGGGGTTCTGCTGGTGCAGCATCACCGCGGCCAGCCGGCGAGCGGTGAGCACGTCGACGTGCCCGACGCGGGCCTCGGTGAGGCCGCGGAGCGTCGACGCGATCTCCTGCCGCATCAGTCCCCGCCACCCGTCGCGGCCCTCTCCGTACTTCGCGGCCGCGTCATGGAACGCGGTCGTGATCGGCCAGGAGACGGTGAAGAAATGGCGCTGCACCATTGCGTCCTCACTGTTGAGCCGCAGTACCGTCTCGTAGGAGCGCACGGCCTCGGCGGGCGCGTCCGGCTCGAGGGAGCTGAGCACCCAGAACTCCTGCATCGCCGAATCCGCCGGCAGAACCCGGGTGGTCATCTGCACGTCACTGACCAGGTTGATGGGCGTCGCCCTCGACGCCAAGAACAGACCAAACGCCTCGGCCGCGCGGCGGAGCTTCGCGGACGACTCCGACCCGGATACCTGCCCGGTCGCGGTAAACGTGACCGACAGGTACGGCTGCTCACCGAGCGGGGCGTGCCAGGCGATTCCGGGTTCGTTGTGGCCGCATTGCAGCCAGCCCATACCGTCGGCGCCGTCCGGGTGACTCCGCATGATCGTGAGCTGCCGGGCGGCCTCCCACTTCTCGGTGCGGCCGCGAGCCTGCGCTGCAGCTTGCTCGCGCTGGTCCCACTCGGCGACGTCGAACGGCTCGAATGCGTCCGTTCCGGTCTTCACCCGAGACCGCCACCGTGCCCGGCGGGTGCGCCGATCAAGGACCGATCCGCGGTGCGTGCGCTGGGTCAGGAAGAACACCACCAGGCCCACACCGAGTCCAAGTGCGAGGCCCCAGATGCCGAGAATGGGTGTGAGAACGAGCATGGCGAGGAACGCGCCGATGAGGCCCACGATGCGGGTCTTGGAGACGGTGCCGCCGAAGAACGAGCGGTGCCCGCTCTCACCGCCGATGTGGCGGGCGGCATCGCTGTGGAGTTGTTCCGTGGTCACTGGCCGGCTCCTTCGTCATCCATCGTGTCTAGCGACTGCTGCGCGGCCGCGTCGGTGTACTCGATCGCCTTCTCGCCGACCTTCGCTCCCGCCGCCATCGCCCCGGCCGCCACCAGTGTCGGAACGCCGATCACGGCGCCGACGCCCGTTGCGGACTCCCCTGCGCCGGCCGCAGCAGTTCCCGCGGCGATTCCTTCGCCTGCGCCGGCGACGCCGGCCGCAGCACCGGATGCGCCGGCACCCGCTCCCGCGGCAGCACCAGCTCCGCCAGCAACCCCGCTGCCTGCTCCTGCGGCTCCGATGCTGGCTCGCTGGGCGGCTGCTGCACCGAGCCCTCCACCGCCGGCGCTCGAGGCGGGCAGCTCGTCCGCGGCCGCGGGGGCGGCCTGCGACTCACTCGTGGGGCTTGCCTGTTGGGTGGCTTCGGGGTGCTGTCTTTCGGTGACGGAGGTGAGCTTGTCCGATCCCCACGAGCCGGGGTCTTTCCCGGCACCGTTGTTCCCTCCCGTGCCCAAGGGGATCACGGGCGCGAAGCTCTTCAACAGCAGCGGAGAGAACGCGGCGATGAACAGCGCGATTACGGCCACGATGAGTCCCACGAGGGACTGCAGGGAGGCGTTGTTGCCGAAGGTGTTCACGCTCGACCCCATCATTTGGAACGCGACCCCCAGCAGCAGGAACAGCAGCGGGTGGGCGGCGAGGATGCCGATCCAGAGGCCGATGACGCGGAGCCCGAATCGGCGGTGGTTCTCGTCGATGATCCACACGATGCCCAATGGCACGATGACGCCCATGAAGTAGAGCGCGACGAGCTGCACGATCAGGATGCACAGCACTAAGAGCAGGCCGATGAGCATCAGGATCATCAGGATCGCGGCGACAGGCACTCCCCCGGCCATGCCGACCGGGTCGGCTTCGTCGAGCATCGTCTGGAACCCGTTGATGGTGTCATCGATGCTGCCGGTGATGCCCCAGCTCATGAACACGCTCGAGAGCGAGTGGAAGAAGTTCACCAGCAGCAGCCCGATCAGCGGCCCGAACATCGCCCCTCCGAGGAACAGCGGCGTGTAGAGCCCAAGCGACTCAGCCAGGGCGCGGCCAGACTGCTGGCCGCGTGCGGTGCGCACGAGCTGCATGAGCAGGATCACGACCATCACGAGGATCGCCGTCGCGAACGAAATCGCGTAGGCACTCAGGAACCAATCCACAGACAGGTCAGGCAGCGTTGCCGACGTCAACGCCGGTAGGAGGTCATTTGCGAGGCTCTTAGACGCATCCCGCATCGCCTCGAACGTCTTGCCCCACGGGTCTTGGAAGAACCCGAGCACCTGACCGCCGCCGTTGATGATATCCCCGATACCGCCTGCAGCGCAGTCGATCCAGTTTTGGCACTCGTTGTCCATCAGCAGCCTCCGGTGAAGGTGGTTCCGATCGCGTAGAGGTCTTGCGTTGTGCGAGAGATCGAACCGCTTTCGAGCTTCCAGGCACTGTCTTCCCAGACGAGCGACAGTGTTGATGAAGATCGCAGTTGAGCACTCAGCTCGCCGTCGACGACATACCCCGCCCCAACCGACACCTCGACGCGATCAGGCTCGGCCGACTCGACGTGCCAGACGCCAGGGACCGTCGACAAGTAGAACGGCGTGCCGTTCGGAACGACGCCCGACGAGTTGTTCTGTCCTTCGGGTAGAGCGCCAGTCAAGTCGCGGAACTGCGGCGTGGCGGAGGAGGCGAAGAGAATCGGCTCGACTTGTGCCGCCTCCGCGGCTGTCACAGCCGGGTCGCGGAAGGTAAAACGCACCATTGCCGCGGCCAGCTCGACAGCTCCGTTGGTCGTGTGAGGAGCTGCCGCCTGCGCTGCCAACAGCATCGCGGCATCTCGTGCCGGCCCACCGAGGCATCCTGTCGGTTCCTGGTCCGTCACGACGGTGGTGGGCGTGGGGGTCGGCACGGGCGCAGCGTCGACCTGGGTTGTTGATGCCGGGCGGAGGGCGATGACGAGCACGACGACGACGGCCGCGATCACGGCAGCGCCGGCGAGGAACCAGGGCCAGATGCGGCGCGGTGGCCGTGCTTCGGCTCGCATGGATCAGCTCCCGAAGACGGCCAGGATCGCACCGACAATGACCGCGAGAGCGGCGAGGCAGCCGAGAGAGATCCCGGAAACGAGGGCGCGGGTGCGGCTGGTCTTGTACTCCATCGGGTTGTTCCCGGCGGACGCGGTCGCCATCGACGCAACATTCACGATCAGGAACACGATCGCGGCGACAATCGCGAGGCCCCAGAGGCCAGCGAGGAGCTTCTGCCAGAGGGCGGTGAACTCGGCGCCGAAGATGGAAAAGTCCGGGATGATGCCGTCGATCGGGTTGTCGATCGCCAGCACGCGGGTGGTGAGGCTCATGGTTGTCTCCTTCTGGCCTATTTGGTGTTCTTCTGGATGGTGTGAACGACCGCGGCCGCTGCGGCGGTGAAGGCCGCCCGGGTGGCCGGCGACACCTTGCTGAGGGTGATCTGGCCGCGTTCGGCGATGTGGGGGTCGTAGGGGATGGTGAACACTCCCCCGACGCCAGCGCGGTCGATGATGTTGTCCAGGCGGACGACGAGTTGCGGGTTCTCCGGGCGGCCGTCGACCAGGCGCACGATGATCGCCGTGTTCGCGAGCTGCGCGCCCTTCGGGCTCTCCGACCGCAGCCGGTCAAGCATCGCGACGGCCTCGAGCACGACGTCGGCCGAGTTCAGCACCGGCACGACAAGAGCATCCGTCGTTTCGATAGCACCGGCGAATGCGGAGCTTGTCGGCTGGTTCCCGGAGTCCATGACGCGGATGGCGTAGAACTCATCGATGACCCTCGCGGCCGAGACGACGTCGTCGTGGGTCAGCGGGGCGCGGTTGCCGACGGAACCGATGATCGAGGCGTAGCTGGTCTGCGGGGCGGTGTAGCCGGCGAGCTGGCCGGCGCTGCGGATGCCATCCGCATCCCGCACCAGCTCGGCCACGCCTCGCGACGGGTTGCCCTCGGCGCGGAACGAAAGCGTTCCGCGGTCGTCAGAGACTTCGAGGACGGCGACCGACCCGCCTCGGATCGTGGCGAGCAGTCCGCCGAGAACGATCGACGTGGGTGTCTTGCCGCTGGAGCCCTTCGGGTTCGCGACGAGCACACCGACCGCCTCCGTGCCGACGAACTGCCGGATGACTGTCTCCCACTGCCCGAGCTGCGCGGCCGCTTGGAGCTGCTGCTTCTCTACCTCGCCCGGCTCCATCTTCAAACCAAGACGGCTCATCAGGCCGCGCCATCCTTGGGTCGCCGTGGGCGCCTTCTCGATCGTGCTGATGACAGCGAGATCATCCAAGGGTTCTGGCGCGAGCTCCGCCTGAAACTCTGCGTCCGTGATCGGTGCCGCGTGCGCACCGACAGCACGTCCGGGCTCCTCGTTTACCTCCACTGCCGTCACCACCTCGGCCGGAAGTGCGGCAGGAGCGATCTCGGTTGCCACTCCCCCGCCGACGGCCCGCAGGCCCGCGGGCGGCGCCGAGTCCTCGACGTAGCCGGCGGCCTGGTAGGCCCCCGAGAAGTGGGATGTACCCGACTCACCGACAGGTTCTGAACTCATCTTTGGGACTCCCAGTCTCATTCGTATGCATGAAAGTTGTAGCCGACCGGAAAGGCTGGCCTGCCGCGCGTCGAATCCTGCGACTCACAGCGCGTTGCCCGACCATCAGCTAGACGCTTCCTGACTCCCGCCTGCGCATCACCAAAGCGCGGGATTGAGCCAATGTGACTCAGATCGCTCATGCTTACCTACCCCCCGAAGTGGTGACTTCTGACTAGGTTATGCCTACCTTGGGACATTAGACCTCAATTCCTTAGCTTGCATTTCAATTACAAGGTAGGAGAGCCGCTCTTATGAATGACGCCCAGCCCGACCTTTCAGGCCACACAGCGGTCCGCCGGGCCCCGGGGCACAATGGAGCCATGCCGAGCCGTCGAGACCCGACCGACATGCCCGAGCGAGCCGAGGTGGCGTATCGCTCGATTTCAGGCAGCTCACGCATGATGACGCTGCGCTTCCTCCTCGACCACCCCAAGTCGACGGTGGCCGCGATCGCGCACGCGACAGGCGTGAGCCCCGCATCAGCGCGCGTCTCACTCACCGATCTCGAAGAAGCCGGCTACGTCACCGCCGACGTCGAAGGCCAACGCAACGGGCGCACCGTCCGATACTCCGCCGATCGCGGAAAATTCGTCGACGACCTCAGCCTGCTCTGGTCCTGGATGGTTCGCTGAACTCGATCTACGCCACTAGAAGAGACTCAAGAAACGGTGTGCATGGGGCTCGTGTGCGTGAACGGGAACGAGCCGCCGCCAAGCGTTAACACAAGCCACACCGCGGCCGCGATGATGCAGATCAGGGCTAACGCTGCCGCCACCACCACCATGACGCCGACCGCAGTTCGCATGGTCCTTGATCTAGTTGCCATTATCAACACGATTCGATCGAGCCGTAGTTTTGCCATGCCACGGTGAATCCGCCGTCGGAGGCGTTCGCCGATGGCGCTCCGGTAAGAGAAGTGCCGCCGTCGCAAGATTTCATCGTAATTCGATCGTAAGTACTCGTCCCCCCAAGTGGGACCGCGCCTGCCGGGAACGATATGTAGGAGACGCCGCTTCCGTATTCTTCGTATGCTTCGGCGGAGTCGATTTGCTCAGTTCCGAAGTTGAGTAGTTCGGAGTAGTTACCGGCGGCCGCGGACCGCTCCACGATCCACTCGACTCGGTCCGAGAGAATGCCCCCCTGTGCCGGAGGAACGTCAAGCTCTGCTTGTCCACAGACGTCGGTTGTGTAGTTGCACAGCTCGAAGAATGCGTTGAATGCGCCGTAGTAGGCGACTGTCATCCCGACCTCATCGCCGCCGTTGATCGGCAGGTTATTGATCATTACTTCACTCGGCTGTAGTGGATACGCCTCAAACCAGCCATATGTCCCGGACGCTCCAACAGGCCCCTCGAAAGACTCAGTTCCACCCTGAAGCAGCAGGTCATTGACACTGTCTCCTGTTCCGAGACCGGGCCAAATGGAGACATGCCGCGACGTCGCTACTGCTGGGTTGGACGGTGTGGGAACTTGCCACACCATTGAGGCGACGCGGTAGTAGACATAGTCCGGGTCGAGCCCCGCATATTGATAGCCAGACCAGTTCGACGATGAGCGGTTGATCGAGCCCGGCAGGTCTCCATCGCTGGCGGGTGCCGACTCCGCCGGACCCGCCGTGACATCGGTCACCGTGCAGTCCATCGATGTGAGCCAGGTGACGTTCTCACTGGCAGCACGTTGAGAGACTGCAGTCGCTTCAATCCCACGTAGGACAGCTTGTGTCTCGGGATCAGATTGTGCCGGCGATGGAAGGGCGGCGGATGCCCCCCTCGCGGCGACAGCATCCCGATCAGGCACAATGACACTCATGCCATCGGGGCAGCTCGAATTCGCTGCGACATAGCTTGCCGACGGATCCGGGCCGTCGATTGCCGCGACCGCCACGGCGCTTGGCGCCATCAATGCGGCCACTGTGAGCCCGATTGGCGCTACGGCTGCGAATACTCGCGAGATCTTCATCGACACTCAACCACCCGACTATCGGTCTTCGACTACATGTGTAGCCTTTCCTACCCCCATTCTGGGGCCACGTCAATCCAATTAGTTGACATCAAATAACCAGTGGTAGGCGTAGCGATCACCCGCGAGGCCATGGGCCTTCAGGAACCACATCCACGGGCCCGTGGATATCGGTATGTCGGCCGCGCTGTGGTCGCGGGTGGTTCGCTGACGCCGTCAGCTCGAGCTGATTGACACCTACGTGTCAACGCCAGTCCCCCGCTGCGCGGTCGCCCCAATGCCAAGACCGGCCGCCAGATCGTAGCTCGCTCCAGTGCTCCGTTCCGAACTTCTCGGACGCGCCCTGACGGGCTTATTTCGCCCGACAAGCCCGGCACTGCGCGCTTCCCGCTCACTCTCGATGCTCTTGCCGGTTTGGCATTTTGAAACGTCTGGGAGGAACAGATCATGGTCACTGTTTACGGAAGAAGCGGTTGCGTGCAGTGCGACGCCACCATTCGAACTCTGGAAATCAAGATGGTCGAGCACCAATACGTTGAGGTCGACCGGACTCCCGCAGCGGCCGCATTCATCCGCTCTCTCGGGCATCTACAGCTCCCGGTCGTGATCGCGGGGCCGCTGCAGTGGTCAGGTTTCCGGCCCGATCTGATCGTTGACCTTGCTCGACGCGGCTGGTAGCTACCGTGAAGTGACTCTGTTAGTTACAGAGTCCGTAAGTTCCTGTTCGGTTGCGCCTTCTAGCCGGTCCACCTGGCTTAGGAGCAAGTCGATGGCGACTCGAATGAGAGTGTTCTCGGTGATCCGTTCACCGCCGGTCCCTTTGGCCTTGTTGAGTCGACGCGCGTGGGCGGTGAGGCTCGTGTACTGATCCTCGCGGAGTCGCGCCTCTTTGCGTTCGAGACTGCTGAAGAGCGGGCGCTCCTTGGTCTGGATGCTGCGGGACGCGGACGCAACCGTCTTCTTCTCCCGCTTGCGAGCAGGCTTCGGGGCCGCTGGCGGTGCGGTCGGATTGCGCTCGGTCAACGGGGTCGCTGGTGGTGCAGTCTCTGCTGATTCCAGTTTGCCCAGCATGCTGCTGAGGTCGGCTCGTGCCATCATTTGCTCCCCACCGTTGTCGTCTGGTTCGCCCACAGAGCCATCAGCTCCATCGCGACGTGTGTGTAGTCGAAGATCGCGTTTGCGTTCTGCCTGGTGTCCGCATACTGCGTCACGACCTTGCCCTGCAGTGGCGCGTCTGAATGAGCGGCGTAGAGCCGAACATATTGCTTGAAGCGTGGCATCTTCAGTCCTTCGTCGATCAGCTGCTCCCAGTCCTCGAGCTGTCCGGGCCGACGCCTGTCGATTTTGCTCAGAAGGATCCTGTATGGCAGATCGCGGGGCTGAACGTGCTGCCGAACCGTTCGGACGAGGGCCGGCGTATTCAGTGGCTCAGGGTTGAGCGGGAGGATCACGTAGTCGGCGACGTCGAGTACCGCCGATAGCACTGCAGTGTCCTCAAGGCTTCCCGGTGTGTCAACGAAAATTGCGTCGTAGGGCAATTCACGGAGCCGCGCGAGGTTGTTCGGGTCGACATCGGCAGCGAAATCAAACGGGAGGCTCTCCCCTGCATTCTCAGCCCACCATGTGGTTGAACCCTGGGGGTCGACGTCGACCACCAGGACCCGCGAATGCTTCGACATAACTGCAGCGAGATTCATCGTGGTCGTGGTCTTCCCCACGCCACCTTTCTGGCCGACTAGCGCAACGATCCTCATAACCACATTTTGTCTGTAACTGTCGGAGTTACAGAGTGTCTTGACGGCGAGTCTGTAAGTTGCGCGGTCTGTAACTTTGGGACTTCCACGCTCTGTAAGTTCCAGACAAATGCGGCGCGCAAGTCACAAACATACGGACTTACGTAGTGCCAAAGTTCCGAAGTTACAGACTTACAAAGGGCCACTAGCGATGCTGGAGGTGGACACGAGCACCGTTGGGGGAGCGGTCCGGGTCGTCGACGATTAGTGGGAGAGCTGGCTGATTCGTTGAGCGGAGAGGCCGAGCGCTCGGGCGACGTCCGCTTGCGTGAGGCCGCTCTTTTTGAGGGTTTGCACTGCCTCGCGCCGAAGGCGCGCGGCAGCTGCGGCCGCTGCGCGGGAGTGTTCTTCGTTCTCGTTGGCTTCGGCCCACATCGTGGCCGCGGCCTCGGGGAGCTCCACAGTCACCTCAACGGCGATCTCTTCGTCGTCGACGTCGAGCCAGACGGCGGCGAGGTCGCGGGCGGCCTGGTCAACGTCCTTCAACGCGACGGCACCACCGATCGCGACGATGGTGGAGCCGTTGGGGCCGGTGGAGGTGAGTTCGGGAATCTCGATCGTCCACCACTTGCCGGCGTCGCGGTAGGCGCGTGCGTGGAGCGTACGTGGCATCTGGCTAGTCTTCACATCAATTCCATTCACGAGGCGCATCCGGGAAAATCTGCTGAATCTGTCGAACCACACCGACCGAAACCTCGCCCTTGTGAGCGACGAGTGAGAAGATCATGCCGGATTCGGACGGCCCCCAGATTTCGTGGCTACCCTTTTGGCGTTTGAACTCCCAGCCCTTCGATCGCAGGAACTTGGTAACGTCCCGGTACTTCTGCGGCTTCGTCATAACACTAGTCTAGTCCCCCTAGATAGTAAACATCAAGGGGGACTAGATGTTTTCAGCTATTCGGGTAAAGGATCGCGTGGCCGATAAGGCCGACGATGAGCGGGCCGATGATGAGGAGCAGCCCGAGCGCGAATGCGGCAAGGGATGCGCGGGCGAACCCGCGGCGGCTACGGCCGCGGATCGGGAGCACGCGGGGGAGTACGAGGAGGACGGCGCCACAGGCGAAGACGGCAAAGCCTGCCGCCTGTAGCGCCTGCATGGTTCACCCCTCGTCGTCCTCTGCTTCGAACTCAGCGTTGCACACACCGCAGACGATGGGGCCGACCTCGAATGTGGAGCGGCTGACGCGGAGCTTCCGCCCGCACTCGCACACGGCCACCACACCGTTGTTGGTCTTCTTGCTCACGGTTCCGATGTCGGTGAGGCGGTAGGCGACGATCGCTGCGTCGAGAGCGTCGATGGCGTGGCGGTAGCTGTCGGCGGTGGTGTCAGGTACGTCGGTGATCGACCAGCCGATCGAGGGGTCTTTGGTGAGGGTGAGCCCGAATTCTTCGCCGATGGCCTTGAAGCGGGTGTTGTGGAATCGTCCCTGACGGCTAGTGTCTTTGATCCCGCGGGCCTCGGCGGCCGCGTGGGCGGCTTCGTGGATGAGGGTGCCGAGCACGGCGCGGCCGCCGCGCTGGAGCCCTTCACCGCCCACCAGCAGCTCGTGCACGAGAGCGTCACCGCGAGCCCAGCGGGAGGCGGCGAAGTGGCCGTAGGCCATGCCGCCGCGGCCGTTGCCGGATGCAAGAGTCACGACGACCTCGGGAACATCTTCGTGACGTTCCTGGATCGCGGCCCAGGCTTCTTCGATCGCGGCCACGAGGGGCACGGTGATGGTTGTGGTGGTCATCGTGCTGCCTCCTGGTCGTCGGTTCCGAAGTGGTGCGCGTCGCCCTCTTCGTCGCCTTCGGCGTGACGCTCGATCCACAAGGCAGCGGTGTCGGTAGCTCCGGCGGCGCGGAGGAGGTCGGCGAGGGCGTCGACCTCGCCGCAGTTGAGGGTCGCGGCGACGTCGCCCGCGGTGTCCCAGGTGAACGCAGCCACGAATCGCTCGAGCACGGCCGTGGGGATGGGGGTGCTTTCGGTGACGGTGTAGCCGGAGAGGATGCCGTCGCGCATCAGGGCGAGTTCTTCGATAGTGGAGTTCATTGCGTCGTGCTGGTCGAAGGGGATGAGCCCGGAATCCCAGTCCTGGCCGTGCTGGTGGTCGAGCCATTTCGAAGCAAGTTCGACATCGGTGGCGGCGGTGATCGTGGTTCCGTCGGGGGTGGTGAGTGTGAGCATGGCTGTCGTCCTTTTCAGAGTGCGTCGATGCAGTCGGGGCGGAACCCGCACCAGCCGTCCCAGGTGCCGGTCACGATCACGACAGGGAGCTGCAGGTAGCCGAGTTCGCGGAGCAGTTCCTCGGCGCCGGGGGTCTGGTCGATGTCGACGGGCTTGTAGGTGATGCCTTTGCGGTCGAGCGCGCGATACGTGGCGGTGCACTGCACGCAGCCCGGGCGGCTGTAGACGGTGACCTTCGTCGTGATGGTGATTGTCATGGTGCTCTCCAAACTTTTTCTCGGGCCGAACCCTCACTTGCATGGCAGTGAGCGGGAGGCGCGCAGTGCCGGACTTCTCGGGCGAAATAAGCCCCGCAAGGGGCGCGTCCGAGAACTCCGGAACGGAGCGCCGGGAGCGAACTACCGTGTGAGCGAGGGTTTGGCCAGAGAGGGGCCGAGCGCAGCGGGAAGGAAACAGCGGCCGGCAGGCCGGCCCTATTTGCCTGGCCGGCCAGGCTTCGGGATCGTCACCGCGGAGCGCCAGACCCACGCCTGATGGGTGCCGCCGCCCTGGGTTTCCCACTCGACGAGCACCATCCGGTCGTTGTAGGCGACCACCCGGCCGGCGACCTGGACCGTCCACTCGGGGTAACGCACCCATGCGAGCACCTGAGGGGCTTCCTCGGCCGGTGGTTGCTGTACCGCCTCGCCGGTGGACTTCTTCTCGTCCTCAGTGAGCGAGAGCGGCTTCGGGCGCACCAGGACCGCATTGATCGCCTTGTCGGTCAGGTCTGACCCGTATCGGCGATTGGTTCCCATGCCGCCAGATTAGAATATATGTTCGAGAGTTGCAGGCGTTCGTGTTCCACCATTCTTAGCGGCATTCATGAATGGAGACATCAAGTTATTTGCTGTCCGGCTAAGCCAAGGGGGTGCTAATGATCTGACCCCCGTTGTGGTGAGGTGACAGGTCCCCATCGTGTGGACACTTGGTCGCCGATACGATTCTCCCAAGTAGTTCTGAGGGGGATCACTGTGAGGCAGAAGACCGCGTGGGCGACCGCATCATCCGGCTTTGGTAACAAGAAGCGGATCTGGACGAAACCGGCGACGACGACAGTCGCCATAGTGGCGGCGGTCGTGCTGGCCGGCTGCTCGAGCCCGACCCCTGAACCGGCAAGTACACCGACCCCTGAGGCTTCCAGTGTCCTGGTGTTGGATGTCGGCAACACATGCGCGGAACTGAAGGCACTCTCCGTCAACGAGCAGGCCAAGGCCATCAAGGCGATTGCGGAAACCAGAGATGCTTTCTCCAACGGCCCTGGACCAGTGATCCAGTACTGCACAACCAATCCCGACGCGACGCTCGATTCAGCAATTTTCGGGAACCACTTCGATATTGACGCGGCTACCGCAGCGCCCGCACCATCGGAGTTGCTTCGCGTACCGATCTCGAACAGCGATGGCTTCCAAGCCGTTGTCGTCGTCACCGGATGGGCCGAGGTATCCGCGCCCGACACCTCGGCGTGCCCGGCTCTTGAGTATCAGAGCATGTACATCACGCATGCGGTGGAAATCAGCGGGACCATCGAATACCCCAGCGTCAATGGGCTCACGTGGGCGGGCCCGATCGAACTGATCGGCGGCGCCGTAGGGGCAG
>Ga0247742_10001896_pt1 | contig 14034 bp, 17 predicted proteins | sample UWRJL208509C2_FD_180944 | JGI IMG/M metagenome (GOLD analysis project Ga0247742, IMG submission 180944) | Plant litter microbial communities from Arlington Agricultural Research Station in Wisconsin, United States - UWRJ-L208-509C-2 | ecosystem: Environmental > Terrestrial > Plant litter >...
TGCAGGCGGCGATGCAGCATCCGTATAGTATTGGACGGCTGTGGATTAATACGACTGATCCGTTCCAGGAGGTGCTTATTGACCCGGGGTATTATACCCATCCTGCTGGTGCGTTTCCTGTCATCTTGCCTAGTATGTTTCACGCTTGCTAATTCTCCTCTCCCGATAGATTTAGTCATAATGCGACAAGGCCTCAAACTCGTCCGTCAAGTTGGGTTGGCATACGGCGATGTACTCGGTGCTGAGATCGCACCCGGCCCCGCCATCCAAAGCGATCAGGATATTGACAACTGGCTGATCACCCAAGGTGCGAACACGCAGTATCATCCCACAGGGAGCTGTGCGATGTTGCCCAAGTCGTTGGGGGGTGTGGTGGATAAGGATCTGAAGGTGTATGGGTTGGAGAATGTGAGAGTGGTGGATGCGAGCGTGTTTCCGTTTGAGTTTGCGGCGCATGTAAGTCGTTTCCTTTCTTTTTGGATAAGGTCAGTGTATTGACCATTTTTTTTTGTTGATAGTTGGCGTCGACGACCTATGGTGTGGCTGAACAAGCCGCGGATCTGCTCAAGGCCAAATCATATGTGGTGTCTGCGTCAGAATCAACGGCGCACACGCATACCGTGTCGTTTTCGCTGTTTGGGCTGTTCGTCGCTAGTGTCATGTACCTGCTCTAAATCCGGGTGATGCACCACCACCACCGCCGGCACTCGATCTTCACGTATATTTCACGTTTTTGGATCTATTTGAACCTTCGATTTGTACCCCCGGCATTTTTTGACATTCGACTTTTGGATAACCACCTCCACACCGGACCACCACATCCATCTTGGACCTTTCATCTTACGCACAGACGTTCGCATTAATATTCACATTATCTATTCGAACCCCTCGAGACGATTTTCTTTTGCAACCCACTACAACGTATTCATCCAGACGATTTTTTTCCTTCTTGTCATGCCCACGCCAAACCCACGCAGCATTTATCTATTTGCGAGTACGAGGATGAGGACGAACGTAGTGGAGGTAGTTGAATACTTGGGTATGCAGACAGACTATACATTTCTGTTCTGCACTCTTTTGAGGCGATTATACCCGTAGTAGAAGACCATACCTTTGAATTTGATATATCTGAGTACATCACATCACGACGGTGGCAGATGAATGTCGCGATATAGGTTGCCAAGCTCGCTGAAGAGTTCTTCCCTTAGCTCAATGAGCTTCCGGTCCCATTCCCGAGTACATATCGTACAGAATACCTGTCCAGCTTCCTCCTCTGGGTCGAACCCAGAACGTCGTCCTTTCAACATTGAACCATTCAACGCCGCCATCGGGCTGGAACGATAATACATCTTGTGGCGAATTAATAACGAGACCAATTTCTTCATTTCGCGTTCACAAATATCGTCGTAGCTCGAGCACGCCACGTCGCCTTGAAGGGAAATAAGTGCCTTGTCCATCCAATGCAGAACCGCTTGCCGGCCAATTCCAGCCAGCGCCCTGTCTGCAGGAGATACTAGCTCCCACCGCGCTGCAGGAATATTTCTTAGCTTCCCGTTGATATCAGCTGGATTCTGTCCGTGCACTGCGTCGGGGTCACGGAATGAAAGGTAGTGGAAGAGTAAAGGTGTGATTAGGGACGGATCGAACTGGCGCGCCACGCGTAAAACAGACGCAGGCTCTAGCCTGTATCCATCTACATTTTTAATTTGTTTTGGCTTGAATGAGGTGTAAAATAACTGCTTTTTCATCCAATCTTCAGCCGACTTGACTGTCAGCCAGTCTTGCCTGATGCGGGCCAGGATGCGTTGCTGCAGGGGTTCGACATCGAACATGTCGGCTAGCTTCAAGACTCCATACATCTTGAAAGCAATGTCCGAGTCTTCGTACGAGAGATAATTATTCCTGTCAAGATATAACACCAACATGAGTTCAATCATAATAGCGATCAATTATCAATGATGGTCCACCAACATACCAAGGTTGATAGAAAAAGTTCAAAAATATTTCCATATTACACGGATCTGCGGCTAGTTCGACCATAGGAACGCCATCGTATAAATCTTGGCCGTCACTAGGGCTTGGGAGGCTCAGCATGTCGCTGATGACTGAGGAGTTGGAGGATATGTAGCTTCGGTGGATACGGAAGTAGGTGGGCGTTTGGTCCGTTGCTTTGCAACAGAAAACGAGGTTTCCATCGGAAAAGTAGAGTGTTGGGTGGTTTGGAGAGGTGCTCATGGTCAGAAAAAGTAATGGGGTGTGGACAAAAAAGAAAGGGAAAGGATACTAACACTGTACAGGCCCGACCGTGATAAGTCACAGAACACGTGCCGTTATTTTCCGTGTCAATGACAGAAAATCACGGTGAAGAAACTTGGCTCTGCCAGATGATCGATGAACGTTTGAGTTCCACAGCTGATACTCGATGCGTACCCGTGATAGCCACACGCGCGGACCCCACTTGAGTATGCAATCACTCTTTTCCGAGCAGGTTCCAGAGAGCTTGAGTTTCTGATCCAACATTCGGGTCCGTCCTTTTAGATAGAGTCTTCATCTGGTCTCAGGCTTCAGCTACTAGTGCTTCAATCGCACCATTGGGTGAAGACAGATTACGAGTCAAGCGGGCTCTTATCTCAAGTCCTCGGATGTATCCAAAAAAATTTCAAGGCGACTGTTCCACTGGAGACCAGATCCCAAGTCCGCACGAAACTGATTTATTAACCTTGCCAACTGTTGGCGCGTGTGAAGCACGGGTGACGAAGTCAATCATGGATGGTATCAAATATATCCTCTAATTGGTCGAAAACCTTCTCCCGGAAGACATTGATGTTGAGGTTCCATGTATGACAAGTTTTGCAGATGATGCTCTTGATAGGGAAATGAACCGTTAGATACGTACAGCGCAGGCATCTGGAGAAACACACCGTTTCAGAATGACACGAACGAGAAAGCATGAGCGCCCTGAGAGGATCTATGCCACGCAGAATGGTCTTGTAAACTGAGCGCAGTGTACCTCGTAAAGCGGCGCGGCACTTTGTCTTGTGATTTGCACACTCAAGATCAAGGGTATCGAGCTCCATCGATACCCAATCCAAGATTGCGAAGTGGCCTTCCATCACTTTCATCCTATCGGTGGAAGACATAAGGTCCCAGCGAGCCGCAGGTTTCAATCTTATGCCCCTTTCCTCCTCTTCAAAGCTTCCGTGAATCGCGTGACTTTCGCAGCTAGCGAGGAAGTAGAACAGGATCGGTGTGATGAGGGAGGGGTCGAACTCCCGAGCAACGCGAAGAACAGAAGCTGGTTCCAGAGTGTATTTATCTGGGTCATATTCATCCTCTGGTTCAAACTCGCGATAAAATTGCAGTTTTCTCGTCCAATCCTGGGCAGACTTGATGGATAGCCAGTCCTGCTTGATCCGTGATAAGATACGTTCCTTCAGTGGGTGGACCTCGAGCATGTCGGCCAAGCGAATGACGCCGTACATCTTGTATGCAATATCTGGGTCCTCTTGTGAAAGATAGTCATTTCTGTAGGTGCCAGAGGGTGGAAACAAGTCAGACAGCTCATTCGTAGACCCACAAGAACATCGTTACCCAGGCTGGTAGAAAAAGTTCAGGAACTTCTCCATGTCGCCTGGATCGGCGCTGAAATACACCATAGGAACACCATCGTACAGCTGTTGGCCGTCATGTGGACTCGGGACACTAATCATGTCACCAATGACCGAGGAGTGGGAGGCGATATAGCTTCGATGGATGCGGAAGTAAGTGGGTGTGTTGTCTTTTGCTCTGCAGCAGAACACTATATTTCCATCAGGATAGTAAAGGTTTGGGTGAGTGTGAGATGTATCCATGTCTGCAACGACAGAGAGAGCCAACCGCCACCAATGAAAACACGGCCAACGCGTGCATCATGAGCAAGGGCAGTTCTCCTCAACTAAGGTACCGTTTCTCGAGATTTAAATTGATATATGCTTTCATTATACCATTCTATAATCTATTTAAGTTTCAAGGAAATTGGATGAGTGAATAATTCTTGTGCCAATCATCATACCCCCCCAAAAACCATCCATTTCGGTCATTGTGCAACAATATACTGTTTATTATTCACAGGCTTCTACCAGGCCATTCTATGCCTAAGTAAGTATGTATTCACAAAAAATTCGGAGCGAATCGGTTTCCGCATTGTGTGTGGAACGGCACAGGAAGTATCCGGCAACACTTTTTATCAGCCCGAGTAAGCCCATGTAGGTTGGTCTATGTACTCGTTTCTACTTAGATGTTACCGACGCGACACGACATGACATTATTCGGACATGCGAAGCCTGTCATTGACTGCGCGGTAGGATTCAATGCCTGGTCTTCAAACCGGGATCAAAGTGGCGGTGGTTAGAGTGTATTTAATATTATCGGCCAACCGACACAATCGAAACCAAGAAATGCGGCTTCATTATAGGGCCCTTTCCAACTATTTCGGATCCATTTTCCATCTCCAGTCTAGCTACTCACAAGGGTAAACGGTTGTTTGTTTGAAACTCCAGCTCGTCTTCCTCGATTCCTGTGGCACAAATAGTCAATAATTGAAACCTCTTTCTGAGACGAACCCATGCACGCCACGCTTTGCGGGGTACAGCCTATCTCTCTCTCAGTTTCCCCTTCTTCGAACTGTTCGAAGTGGGGAGTTCATGGACCGCCTTCTGTGCGCGGTGGAGGGGAAGAACAATTGAGGCCAATTAGGCGTGGTAAACTTACCCGCGCGCATCACGTCAGGTGCCCAAATGTGGCGTTCTAAGATAATAGGCGCCCATTATCGTTATCGCCCACCTTCTTCTCATCTACAGCCCCATTCACAACAGTGCCACCTACCAAAGACTCGCTGAAAGCTACACGACAGAACGATTACCATCAATGCAGGACGGGAAAGCATACGAGGTACCCGCATCGTTATTCCTCGTCGGCTGGTGTAGACACTGATCACCTTCCGTTTAGAGTGATTTTGACGAGCAAACTATGGCAAGCACGGCTCAAATTCGGGGTCGGCCGTCCCGCTTGAGCATCTCTGGCCCAAACACGATCATCATAAAGTGCCGCAATAGCACAACAAATCAATACGTAACGGCCATTGTCAGAAGAGGTTCATCTATCGCGGTCAGTATTACATTTATTCGGAATGTATCGTGTTGTAAAGAGTGCTATTTGCTGGACTTAGGAAACGATGGTCACTGTAATCCGAGTCTTTGGAATACAAGTCGCGCCGTTCACTGGATGGGTAACACTCAAGGGCGTGCCTGCGAAGCCGGAAGACTTGAAGTTAAGCTGCCGCCCTAATTTCGCTGTTGAGAGTGCTCCATGGATGATAATCGACGAAGAGGCATGGGATTACCTCCCGGAGCATATGGAATATTTAGTTTCGGGAGGTTACACTCACTCGGAGAACCCAACATAGTTAGCGTTGGACATCCCTTCACCTCCCTTAGAGTATCACCACAACGTGTTCCAAAGAAACTTAAACGTGTGCTTGAAAGTCACGTTTGAATGTCATGAGTATTTGAGCGCCGAATCGATATCGATCTCTCTTGGTTTCTTTCATCCATCATACTTTGACTCGACTTTCCAGTCGGCTCTTCGCCGCATCTATAGTTCAGAAATTTTGGAGCTTTATATCATATCCAAACCACACTCACCGTCTAGATGATGAGCGACCAAGATGGGAAGGCGGGAGAGGTAAACCATCTCGATTTAACGGTTTTTGCTTCAGACCTCAGACCTTCATCAAGTACGAGAACTGGACGAGCGCTGCGTCTAAGCGCAAACGACAGCTCAACCTGTCTGGACCGAACACAGTTTTGGTAATCTGCAAGCGTCATGAAAAGCGGAACGAAACTGTGACTGCCATTCTCCAGCGGGCAGCTACCGTACAGGTGGGGATTACCCTCCAAAGCAAATCCAATACCCTCTACTAACGCGCTGACGTTCAGGAGACTCTCAAGATGGCCATTTCTGTTCTCGACATCGTTAAAGAAACTAATTATTGGGAGGTCGTAAAGGTCGACGCTAAAGACCTCAGGCTGAGGTGTCGCCTTGCGGGCTCAACTTCAATGCCCTGGATGCCCTTTCAAGACGACGTTTGGCAATTTTTACCTGAGAATACGGAGTTCCTTGTGGTTGGAGGTACAACAAAACTTCCTATCGTACCGTAAATATAGCCTAGTACTATTTACTACTTCCTGTCTAAACATGAATTTTGAGAGCTAGGATATCCAGTCAAGTATAGCGACGCAATTTTTCAAATCGTACTGAGGCGGGGAACCGACTCTGTGTTACTGACGACCGCCTAGTAGGAAGATTGGTCTTCGGGACTCTTTGGTGTAAATATGTCTTATTTGAGGGTACACTTTCTCGAACTTATCGTTTGTTGGACATCTGAATTGTAGATGATCACTTGAGGCGTGTTGTAAGGGAGGCGTGAGATTGAAAGTCACGTTTGCAATGCTATGATATTTAAGCGCCCAATCGTTATCGATCCATCTTCGTTTCTTACATTCATCTCTGACTTCGACCTCTTTGTCCTCATCGCATCTACACTTTCGGGAAGAACAGAAGAACTCCAAAACTCATTTCTCATTTTTTCACTAGATGATGGGCGACCATGATGGGAAGGTAAGCTTCCTCGATCAACCACCGTCGTCGCGTCAGAGTTCTGAGCATTCACGATTCTACAAGGTTGAAAGTTTGACAAACCCTACATATAAGCCTCAAAGGCAGCTATCTGGCCCCAACACCGTTTTGATCCACTGCAAGAGACAAGAAAGAAGTAGTGAGACTGTCACAGCCATTCTACGGAGGGCATCCACTGTACAGGTGAAAGCACAGTCCACAACCAGATAAACAGCGCTCACTGATGGTTTCCCAATCAGGAAACTCTCAGAATGGCTGTTTCTGTACTGGACATTTGTAAAGAAAATAGCCGTTCATGGGAGCCGGTCGTAAAAATGGACGCCAAAGACCTTAGACTGAGGTGTCGCTTAGTCAGCGCAACACCGACACCTTGGATGCCATTTCAAGAAGAGGTTTGGGAGTTCTTGCCTGAGAATATGGAGTTTATGATTGCTGGAGGTACGACGCGGCTCGCACTTCTAACGTAGACGTAGCATGGTGACACTGTAACTGCCAATACGCATTTCTTTTCGACTGTCACGGTCAGATGACCAGGATTGTGGCGCAATTGCCAAATTGGGCTGAGGCGGAGAGCCGGCCCTAAAGTCAGCTCACACGTCGTGTCACTGTTTCCTCCCAAGTTTGAGTCGTTGTCTCCTTCGCCGCTCTCTTAGCTGTGCATTTAGCGGCTAGGCATGTCAAACACCTTCCCCTCAACCAGAATTTCACTGAAATTTACAAGTCTATGCTTGCTTTGCACCATGGACATTGCAGCAAGGAGCCGGTGACATCATGGTCCGGGAATATATAGGTCTCTGTTTCGGAGTGACTGTGCTTCACCATGGCTCTCCTCATTCAAGGTTGCACTTTCATCCACCAATATGTGAACTCATGGCTACCCTCTGCTCCAAAGAAGAGTGAAAATTCGCTCAGAGTCGGCGTGTTGTCGTCTGCAATGATCAACGCAGCAGCTAGTGCGTCCTTTCGAAAGCCTGATTAACTTCCTTTGATCATTTAACCATGCATCAGTTATCCACCCAGTCGAGACTCACCCTGATGTCGTTCTCTATGCCATCGCCTCGCGAGAATCGTCGACAGCTCAGTCAGAGGCTCGTAAATACGGTTTTCAGAAGTCATACGGCTCATATGAGGCTCTACTGGAGGACACGCGGATTGACTTTGTCTACATCTCCCTCCCTAATGCGTTACACTTTGAGTGGGCCTATAAAGCGCTCCAAGCGGGCAAACACGTTCTCCTGGAAAAACCGTTCACTTCTAACGCCGACGAGGCCGCGAAGCTTGTCGCCAAAGCCAAAGAGACGGGAAAGATTCTCATGGAGGCGTTCCACTGGCGGTTCCATCCAGCCGCTCACCGCTTCAAGGAACTGCTAGATAGCGGCGAGTTGGGGAAGATAATCCGGACTGACGCAGCAATGACGAGTACCCCTGGAATCCCTGCTGGCGACATTCGATGGCAATACGACCTCGGAGGAGGGAGTCTGATGGACATGGCCTACGTAATCAGCTTCACTCGCTACGCTCTGCAAGCTGGTACCCCCGAGGAGGTTATGTACGCCAAAGCGACTCCTGCAGTGCACGACGCACGCGTCGACAAAGACATGACAGCTACTCTGCGGTACAAGTCCTCAGGGAACATCGAGACCGACGTATATAGTACGATTTACACCGACATGGATCGCGACTGGGCATATGGACTCCTTCCACGTTTATGAGAGCTTCCGTCCATCCGCGTTGAAACCGAGCGTGCCGAGATGGTTTTCTATAACGCAATGATGCCGCATCTGTACCACTACATTGCTATCAAGACGAAGGAGACGGGCCAGTGGCGGTATGAATCGGTGTATCAAGGCGGTCCGAGGTGGGGACAGAGAGGCGAAAGCTATTGGTCAACCTATCGGTATCAACTTGAAGCGTTTGTGGATCGGGTGAGAGGGAGGGAACCGGTTTTTTGGGTGGATGATGAGGACAGCGTGATGCAAATGAGGACTATTGATGAAGTCTACAGGAGGAGTGGATTGCCCGCAAGGCCAACGAGCACTTTTGCCTCTTCGTCGTGATTATGATAACCATGCTTGTTCAAATTGTCTTCATTTATTTCGATGTTGAATGTTCGTCTGGTAACTAATTCATTCATGTTACAACGGGTGTTACCCCTCCAACTAGGAAGAACTCCATATCCTCAGGGAGATAATCCCAAACGTCATCTTGAAAGGCCATCCATGGTGTTCCTTCTGGCGAACCAAGTGGACGACACCTGAAGCGCAGCTCGCCAACCTTGGCTGTCTGGTTCATATCCTTTGAGGACTTAAGACTGAAGAAGGGTATCAATTCGGCCAGTATTTCCTGAGTGTATGGACATCGGTCAACATTCATAGTTGATGTCGAGAGATGAGAACCACATTCAAGTAATAACTTACCTGCACGGTTTCCTTGCGCCTCAAGATTGCGGTAGAAAGATGCTTGGTGTCATTCGTTCGAATAGGGCATTTTATTACAATCAGTTTCGGCCCAGCCAGACTATTCTGTCGCAGACTGGAGAGAGCAAGGGGGTCGTAGATTTGTGTCTCGCCCTGTGAGAGCAATACACTATGAAATAGTAACTGCGAAAAGGCGTTGGATTTACTGATAGAGACTTTCCGTCCTCCTCCTGCATTTGCATTTGTAGGCTGAGACTAAGCTTCAGGTAACGGTATTAGGTCGAAATCAAGATACGGTGCTAGTCTAAGTGAGGTCAAGGAATACAAGACTCCAACTCCACCAGTGACACATTTCGAGCGCTCAGTACTACGTCACCTCCTATTTAAAGCCAGGACCTGCCAGATATACGGTGGGTATAGAAAGAGATGTAGTTCTTCAAGAGAATGAATATCTGTCCTTCATTGACAGTCCTGAGTCACGGCTATAAGTACTCTACAAAGGAGGAGACATTATCCATTCCTCACTCAAGCAAAAACGACAAAAAAGACCGAAGTAGAGACCAGTCCCAAACCCATCATGAGTCTTGTGCTAGTCACGAAAAAGGTGCGTTCCGAGGACGAACTCTTGTTGGTCGTCGAGGGGCTTGTATCCGTGGCGGTCGAGGAAGGTGTGGCACCATCTAAGTCATCGCCATATAGTGAGCTCGTCCTCAGGTCGACTGAATAAGAACGAACACGTACCCAGGAACGAGGCACCGCACTGGTCCTTCACCACATCATCGATGTCCGCGACAACATCTGGGAAATCTGCCTTGATGGTGTTGTATGCCTGCTTGGTACAACTTGTACAAGTAAAATCCTTTTGCTGGAGAGCGCCATCGACTTTTCCATTCGGGCTTTCCAAGTATGAGAGGATGTTTGAGATGCTAAGGGTGCCGACTATTTTCTCGAAGTTCGTGAGGGTCTGGACGATGCAGTTCGCGCTTCCACTTAGAAAGTGATTGGTGAGAACGAGTAACAAATTTATGGAGAAGGTTGAGATACGCACTCTTTCAAGCAGACCAGCTTTCGCAGAGTAGGATAATACGTTTGAACGCTGCCGATGACGCTTGGTGTCACGTCTGGTGTGAACCCGAGTAGCTCGAGGTCCTCCGCGCAACCGGATGTGATGTCATTCACAATCGTAGAGAGCGCGTCGCTACTGCAGGCACTAGAACTGCATACGCCTGTAAGCCAGTCGCCGATTGTGGGCACAAGCGAAGTGTTGGTGGCTCCGCCTTGTACCAGAGGCAAAAGAGGTTTGAGGTTCAAACAAGAGGTACCATCAGTTTTGGCACTGAGAGACGACAATGTATCGATGCACTTTGTGCTGATGGTGTAGCTGAACACATGGGTAAATTGGGTAAATTGACCATGGCTCCAAAAATTTGCCAAACAGGCAGAGATTCAATATTTAATACTCACTTTTGGGCGGAAACGGCAACCACAAAGGCTGAGAGAAGGAGAGTGCGAAACATGGCGGAAAAAAAAAAGAGCGACTCGAAATGCTGGAGAAACAAAGATATGAACAGAGAAAATTGGCAACATGGATCTCCCTTTATAGGTAGCCCAAAGCTTCATCCTGTGAAAGTTTCGATTGGTAGAAATCGCGGACAGAATATATTCGCTTGGCATCACTCCGAGCGCTCTTGAAAAAGAAATTAACTTGACGACGCATAAATTTCCCCTGCCTTCTTTCAAAAAGGCCGTAGCGACTTACTTTCTCGTTTGGTGGGTCATGCCTTGTCGCAAACAGTCAACATTGGGGTGGGCTGACACTTGGTACGAGGGACAGAATCTGTACTATGGTGTCAAGTTGATGTGATACTCACAGTCCGGCGCTGCCAGACGAAATGTTGGGAGTTGTCAGTGCATTTCATCGGGTACTATGACACTCCATACACACTTCGTCAAAACAGTAGCCGTGGCAACATAGTTTTGGGAACTGGATCCTTGGATTATTTATATCGAACCTGTTCTTTGAAGTTTTGAACGAATAAAGAGTTCGTGTTTCAGCTCTGTCCAAGTCACAATATTTGTGTAGTTGGTCACTCATCAGATTGAGGAGATTTGGTGATGAAGTTACGACCTCATCATCTGCGATTTTCTCCTTGAATGAAGGATCATGAAATGAATGACTTCTACGTTCGCAATGGCTCATGCACATCGCACTTTCCATAGCTCGGTGATTGGTACGCTGGATATGCTACTTGCATATCCTCTGTTCGGCATGACTTCCACCTTGAGTGAGGCCCGTCCCACATCCTTCAAAATGATTCGAAATCAGTTGGCGGTGCTTGGACCGGCACCCCTTGACCAATGCCTCCAGGACGGGCTAAGGAATGAATCCAGGAACAATGGCAAAATAAATTAATACATCTTTGTGGAATAGGCTTGGTCAAAGAAAAAAGAAAGAAAGAAAAGGTAAGACAAAGATCCGCTCAGTGGGGAGCAAGAAATTCCTTGGTTCAACTTTTACGAATAGTGTATCTTTTTCTACTCCTATATAGAAGTAACTGCACTTCAAATTGCGAGAGTGTACTAAACCCTCGCTGTAGCACTTGTCAGATAGGTAGTTATTGTCACAACTTCGGGTTCCTCGATGCAATTTCTAGTTCCTTGACAAACGAATAACTCTGTTCAGGGAAAAATTCTTTTTGCGGTACTTATATATTGTCGCAAGGATATTAGGAAAATAAATATGAATTGAGAGAATAACTCACGCCAATCTGTAGGTTCATCCAAGGTTCCAAGAGCCACAATCCTGATTTTCTTTTCGACCGCCTTCGGATCCATCGGTCGAAGAAAGATGTTAGACCCGCATTTCTTACAAAAGTAGCGCTCGAGGGTGTGTCCGCTTGCGGTTGCTGCATCGGAGTACTTGGATAATAAATCCTTTCCTTGCACGATGTCAATATTCTACAGAGAAGTCTATGTTTAGTAGTCGAATTCGAGTCCTAAGTCTCCAACAGACCTCATCGAAAAAAAATACATTCGTCATGAATGCTGACCCAGTGGACTTCTTGCAATTCATGCAGTGGCAGACACGAAAGGTTATCGGATTGCCACGGAGGGTATACTGAACTGATTTGCAGAGACACGACCCATGCTTGATAGTTGAATGGCTGCTTTCATGCTGGCCAGTCGACGTTGTCGGGACTGAAGTGGATGGAGCTGGAGGAGTTGACATGAAGAGATGGGATATTACTATGTGCCAAGCATGAGTTTACATAGTAGACCACCGGCATCGGTTATGAACTGATACCGGATGGCCGAACTTGCTGAGCGATCATCTATTCGCAGCAAAAGATCCGAGCAATAAAACCACAAAAATTCTGCGACTCTCAAAGAGACTCAAACGATTCATTTTAACAGCCAGAGTTGTCTTTTAACCTAATCTTGGGACGAACAATTCTGAAATTTGGATGAGAAAAAGCTGTAATGGATTTGACAATATTCGTAGCTTCGGCTTATAATTTATGCACTGACGTGTGAAGGAAGATGGAGGCGCTCGGTGTGGAGGTCAGAAGGTGAAGCGGGTGGATTTAAGGGGACCGCCCTCACACGCTCATGGACATGAAGAATCTAGCGTCATGTACAAGGACTTGGGCCGCTTGAGAGGCACAGAGGCGCTCGAGAGAGTGGAGGAGGAAACCAAAAGCGCCCCGATAGTTCTTGCAAGGAAAGGCTTGGTATGAAAGGCAGGGACTTGGAGAGGCTGGGCAAACGATATGACGGTAGTCGGTCGTCGAGTTAAGTTATAGATATCACGAAGGCGAAGCGAGCTTCACATGTCATGCTCTGCGTCCCATGCCCGTAAGAGACCTGCCTGGACGTGGGGAGCGGTGCCCACCGCCAATGTCGAATTTGAATCTGAATTTGAATTTGGGGGCTAGACTTCATTTGTACTACGCTTCCACGAAAGCTCGATACATGGTTAACTTGCCATCCTGACCACACTCAAAGCCAACACCTATATCAGCCCCAACGAAGAACACATCGCCCTTGCGTACCTCCAACCTCTCACCTGCCCAAGACACGACACCAGCACCCTTGGTGACAATTGTTAAACTTGGACCTTTGATGGGTCTATGCGTCTCTTTCTCTCCACGATCATCAAGCACGACTTGAACGACTGAGAACTCTGGAATGGGTGGATCGTACAGAATCGAGACTCCATCCGAGAACCGTTTCGGATTCACGACATGTTTTGTAGGAAGAGACGCGTTGTATGTCAATCCAGAGACAAGATTGGGAATATCCCTCAGTTTAGGCGTCAGACCGGCGCGAATGACATTGTCAGAGTTGGCCATGCATTCGATACATTCTGGAAAAAAAAGTGAAGGTTTACAATTTAATACAAGCACAAGAACACATAAAAAGCGTACCTCCATAGACATACGCATGTGGCTCGCCAGCACCTAGGAAGATCGCTTGTCCAGGTTGCAATTTAACAAAATTCAGAACGAATGCGCAGAAAATGCCAATGTCGCCGGGAAACTGGCTGGCTAAGCGCTGCACTAGGACCACTACCTCTTGGTCGTCATCCTCACTGGTGCCTTGGTGATAACGTCTTAGGAGTTGAGCAAGTTGAGTCTTGATATCGTTGTCAGATGCAGTCATAAGCGCAGCAAAAAGGTTCTTCAACGCTCCCTTCTCTTCGGGACCTGTCGGCGTCGATGAGTTGCATATCGAGAGGAATGCATCGAGAATCGTAGATGGGATGAGTGATTTGAGCTCGGGCGTCTTCTTGAGGAAGGAAGCAATTTCTGGCAATGGCCTGAAACCACATAGAGCTTGGAAGGGAGTGAGAGCAAGTGCCATCTCTGGCTTATGGTTTGGATCTGAGAGCGAGGTTTTAATCGCGATTATGGTAAGATTAGACGTCCCGCGCACCTTTGTA